>CAJIAX010000280.1_pt1 | contig 46989 bp, 27 predicted proteins | sample 9199251 | NCBI WGS metagenome assembly CAJIAX01 (sample SAMEA7708287, study PRJEB35096) | sediment metagenome | biome: marine neritic benthic zone biome [ENVO:01000025]; feature: sediment [ENVO:00002007]; material: shallow marine sediment [ENVO:03000034] sea grass bed [ENVO_01000059] ... | reverse complement strand
CGCGGTTTCGAACGCCAGCGCGTCCAGGTTGGCGTGCACGGCCGAGGGGGCTTCGTCTCCCCAGGGGAAGGCCTGTGCCCGCTGCTCGTCCACCGACCACGTGGCGGCCACCTCCCACTCGGTCTCGGTGGGCAGGCGCTTCCCCACGAATCGCGCGAAGGCCTCGGCCTCGTGATACGTCACGTGGCAAACCGGTCGCGTCGGATCCACCGGGGTCGTCCGGTCCATGGAACGGACCGTCCAACCCTCGTCGGTTCGGTTCCAGTACATAGGGGCGGTGGCCCCTTCGTCCTGGACCCATGACCACCCCACCTCGCTCCAGAGCTCGGGCCGCTGGTATCCGCCCGCTTCGACGAACCCAACGTAGGCGCCGTTCGTAACGGGCGTGACATCGATGTGAAACGGATCCAGGTCCACCACATGATGGCCACGCTCGTTGTCGTACGCTGCGCTGCGATCGTCGGTCCCTACGGACACGGTGCCGCCCGGAAAGTGGACCATCTCCGCCTCCGTCCCGCGCCCGCCACGTCCAGGCTCGTGCCAGACCGAGCGTGGTGCGGCATAGGGTTGCCCCTGCTTGAGCTGGAGCGTTTGCAGGATGGTCTCGTTGTGCTGGTATTCGTGCTGGGCCACCATGCGAAAGACAAAGCCCTGGCGCAGCAGGTCCGGGTCGCCGGTCCACCATTCGCTTTCCAGGGCGGTCAGCACGGCCTCCCGGACTCGGTCCTGGTAGGCGAAGCAATCGTCCAGGGAAGGCAGCTCGAGCTCGCCCCGGGTCGAACGGGGGTTCTCGAACGGGTTGAAGGTGCCCCGCAGTCCCTCGGCTCCTTCGCCGCCCGAGGCCAGGTTCTCGATCAGCCACACCTCTTCGAAGTGGGCGATGTGGCCCAGGTCCCAGATGATCGGGCTCATCAGGGGGCTGTGCTGGATCTCCAGGTCGTCCTGCGAAAGCGGGCGTACGAGCGCACGGGTGCGGGCGCGGGCGTCGGCCAACAACGCGGCGGCCGCGCGGGGCCCCAGGGGCGTGCCTTGGTACAGGTGCATGGTCGAGGGGTGTCTCGGGAGATCCTCTGGAGGGCAACGGGAACGACTACCCCTGGCCTTCGGGGGGGTGCCTCCCGGTGTCGCACACCGGGGAGTCGGCCCGTGAGACGCGGATTCGGCGCCCGCCTCCCTGTCCAGTGGTGAACCGGTGACGGCGACATCCGGTTCCGGGCGGTCTCGGGCCGCCACGGGATCCCGGCGCCGGTGCGCACCCCGGGACTCGCCACATCCGGAGCCGTGTAGTATGTCTTTTCCGGTCTCGCCCACGACCGGGCACCCATCCGCACACCCCGCACACCGATCCGAGCGCTTCATGAGTCACACCGACGCCCACTCGCCGCCGATCCTGTACACCTGGACCGACGAGGCCCCGGCTCTCGCCACCCACGCGTTCCTGCCCGTGATTCGCGCCTACGCGGCGGCGGCGGGGGTGCCCGTGGAGACCCGGGACATCTCCCTTGCCGGCAGAGTCCTGGCCGTCTTTCCCGACATGCTCGACGAAAACCAGCGGGTGTCCGACGACCTGGCCGAGCTGGGCCGTCTCGTGGAGACACCGGAAGCCAACGTGATCAAGCTCCCGAACATCAGCGCCTCGGTTCCCCAGCTGAAGGCATGCATCGCCGAGCTCCAGGCCCGGGGATACCCGCTGCCCGACTACCCGGACGAACCGTCCAACGACGACGAGCGTGCGATCAAGGCGCGCTACGACTCCGTGAAGGGCAGCGCGGTCAATCCCGTTCTGCGGCAGGGCAACTCCGACCGACGAGCTCCGGCCGCGGTGAAGACGTTCGCCCGGGCCAACCCGCCCCGGATGCGTGCGTGGCCCGGGGATTCGGCCACCCACGTGGCCACGATGGAGGACGGCGACTTCCGCCATAACGAGACGTCGCTGACGCTCGAGTCCGCGACCGCTGCCCGGATCGAGCACGTCGCCCAGGACGGAACCATCACCGAGCTGAAGGCCGCGCTGCCCCTGCAAGCCGGCGAGGTCCTGGACGCGACCCGGATGAGCCGGGGCGCCCTCGTGTCCTTCCTCCACGATCAGGTGCGGGACGCCCGGGACCTGGGCGTGCTGTTCTCCCTTCACTTGAAGGCGACGATGATGAAGGTGTCCGATCCCATCATCTTCGGGCACGCGGTGCGGGTCTTCTTCGCCGACGTATTCGCGAAGCACGGCCACGTGTTCGACGAGCTGGGGGTCGATCCGAACAACGGGTTCGGCGACGTCCTCACCCAGATCCAGCGCCTGCCCGAAGCCCAGAACGCCGCGATCCAGGAAGACATCGCGGCCGCGTACAGGGACGGACCGGACCTGGCGATGGTGGACTCGGACCGCGGCATCACCAACCTCCATGTACCGAGCGACGTGATCATCGACGCGTCCATGCCGCCCATGATCCGGGACTCGGGAGGCATGTGGAACGCCGACGGACAGCTCCAGGACACCAAGGCCGTCATCCCGGACTCGAGCTACGCCGGCATCTACGACGCCGTGGTGCGGGACTGCCAGACCCATGGCCAATTCGACCCCTCCACCATGGGCTCCGTGTCGAACGTGGGACTCATGGCCCAGAAAGCGGAGGAGTACGGGTCCCACGACAAGACCTTCGAGATCTCGGCGCCGGGGGCCGTGCGCATCGTCGATGAGGCCGGCAGCGTGCTGCTGAGCCACCCGGTCGAAGAGGGCGACATCTGGCGTGCCTGCCAGACGAAGGACGCTCCCGTGCGGGACTGGGTGAGGCTGGCGGTTGCCCGTGCCCGCGCCACGGGCGCCCCGGCCGTCTTCTGGCTCGACTCGAGCCGGGCCCACGACGCCGAGCTGATCCGGAAGGTCCACTCCTACCTGCCCGAGCACGACACCGACGGCCTCCAGATCGAGATCCTGGCGCCCGTGGAGGCCATGACGTTCACTCTGGAGCGAATCCGGCGAGGCGAAGACACGATCTCGGTCACGGGGAACGTGCTCCGGGACTACCTCACGGACCTGTTCCCGATCCTGGAGTTGGGTACGAGCGCCCGCATGTTGTCCATCGTGCCGTTGCTGAACGGGGGAGGCCTGTTCGAGACCGGGGCCGGGGGGTCGGCTCCGAAGCACGTGCAGCAGTTCGAGAAGGAAGGCCACCTGCGATGGGACTCCCTGGGCGAGTACATGGCGCTGGCCGCCTCGCTGGAGCACCTCTCGGAACGGTTCGACAATCCTCGGGCGTCCATTCTCGCGGCCGCCCTGGATCGAGCCACCGCGGACTACCTGGACCATGCCCGTTCGCCGTCGAGGAAGGTCGGCGAGCTCGACAACCGCGGTAGCACGTTCTACCTGACGCTGTACTGGGCCAGGGCGCTGGCCGAACAGGACACCGACCCGGGCCTGGCCGAACGATTCCGTCCCGTGGCGGAGGCGCTCTCCGAGAACGAGCCCCGAATCCTGTCCGAGCTCGAGCAGGCCCAGGGCCCACCCCAGCACCTGGGGGGATACTACCGCACCGATCCCGATCTGGCCGGAGCGGCGATGCGCCCTTCACCCACCCTCAACGCCATCATCGACGGGATGTGAGCTCTTCCGCCGACGGGGCAGGCCTGTCGGCACGGTCGACGCCATCTGACGGAGGACGCGGAATGGAACGATTCGCCACCACGCCCGAGCCCCCCTACTACGTGGTGGCCTTCTCGTCCCAAGCTTCCGGCGAGGAGCCCGAGGCCTACGGCCGCACGGCGGCCCGGCTGGTGGAGCTCGCTCATGGGCAGCCGGGTTGTCTCGGGGTCGAGTCGACCCGGGACCGGCACGGCTTCGGCATCACCCTGGCCTACTTCGACAGCGAAGACTCGATCCGTGACTGGAAGGCCCACCTGGAGCACCGGGAGGCCCAGAAGAAGGGTCGGGCCCTCTGGTACGACCGGTACGAGATTCGGGTGGCCAGGGTCGAGAGAGCCTACGGCTTCGTGAGGTAGGATGGCACGGTGACACCCAAGCGCGCCCCCTCGGGACCTCCGAACGACGGAACCTCCGTCATCGTGCACTTGTCGGGGGTGCACAGGGGCCAGACCGACGCCCTGAGCTCCCATGTCGCGTCCCTGGGCACCGCGCCCGGGTCGGACGTCCACCTTTCCGAAAGGGACCGGCCTCGCCCCGGGAGCACGCACGCGGTGCTTCGTCGCCGGGGCCGCACCTACGAGCTGTTCGCCGAACCCGATCACGAGGTGTGGGTCAACGGCGAGAACGTCGACCAGCTCGTCCTGGCATCGGGCGATGTCCTGGAGATCGGACGATCCGGACCGGTGCTCCGCTTCCGCCAATACCCCGCCGGGTCCCGGGCCACCCGCTCCGTGCCCGAGGTGTTCAGCGACTGCGCCGAGTGTGCGAAACACGCGTCGGACAAGCGACTGGGCAGGATGGGCGTCTTTCTCGCCGAGTTCCCGAGGGCCCTCGCCACCCAGACCAGCACCTTGTTCCGGGGTGGGGTCGTGGTGGTGCTCGCGGTGCTGGCCATGGTGACGTTCAACCTGTCTCGCGAGACCGACGCCATCGAGGAGACCCTGAACACCGAGCTGGGCCGGGTCGGCGAGCTGGTGGAGCAGCTCGACACCTCGGAGCCTGCCCAGGTGAGCCCAGCCGACGTGGAGCGGTGGCGGGCGGAGCTCGCAAACGACGTCGCGGAAGCCGCCCGTCGGCTCGAGGCACTCGAACAACGAAGCGGGGCGGCAGCCCAAGTCATTGCTGCAGCGTCGGCGTCGGTCGTCTTCCTCCAGGGTGGCTACGGCTTCAGGGACCCGGAGACGGGTCGGCCGCTGCGCACCGTCAACGGGCCGCAGGGCGAACCCGTGAGGAACGCCCGGGGCATGCCGCTGGTGACGTTGGACGGAGACGGACCGGTGTTCGAGGCCTTCTACACGGGCACCGGATTCGTGGCGTCGCAGGACGGGCTCGTCCTCACCAATCGCCATGTGGCCTTGCCCTGGGAGTTCGACGCGGCCGCCGCGCAGATCGTCGAGCGAGGGCTCGAGCCGGTCATGCTCCGCTTCGTCGGGTACCTGCCGGGCTACGAAGAGCCGTTCGACATGGTCACCGTCAACGCAAGCCCTGAGGCCGACGTTGCGCTGCTCCGAGGTGTGGGAGCCACTGAGCTGCAGCACCTGACGCTGGCCACCCGCCGGCCCGAACCCGGTGATCAAGTCCTCGTGCTCGGCTACCCGTTGGGTCTGCGGGCGCTGCTGGCCCGGGTCGAGCCCTCCGAAATCGAGACGATCACCGCCGAGGGGAGCCCCGACTTCTTCGAGACCGCCCGTCGGCTGTCCAGGGCCGACCACATCGCACCGTTGGCGAGTCAGGGCATCGTGGGTCAATCCACGGCGCGCTTTCTGGTCTATGACGCCGAGACCACCAGCGGCGGAAGCGGCGGCCCCGTTTTGAACCTCGATGGAGAAGTCGTCGCAGTGAACGCTGCGATCCTACCCGAGTTCGGGGGGTCCAACCTGGGAGTGCCCATTGAGCGGGGCCGGCGCCTCCTGGCCTCGACGGGGCCCGGGGGCGAGGCGGTGGAGCGGTGACCGATCGGGTGGTCCACACGGGACGCGGTGCAGCGCTGCTCGACCGGATGCGCGCGATGCCCGTGATCGGGACGGGGATCGCCATCGTCGAGGAGGCGCTCCGGGACGGAGCCCGGGATTCGGCGGCCAGCATCGCCTACTTCGCGTTCTTCTCGCTCTTTCCCCTGCTCCTGGGCCTGCTGGCCATCGCCGGCTTCTTTCTCGCGGGCATGGACCTCCGGCAAAGCCTGGACGGGTTCCTGGTGGACGCGCTCCCCGGTAGCGCCGACCTCGTGGGAGGCATTCTCGATTCGGTCGTGCGCTTCCGTGGACCGGCGGGCCTGTTCAGTGTGCTCGCGCTGCTCTGGTCGGCGAGCGCGGCCTTCGGAGCGGTGAGCCGGGCCATCAACGAGGCGTGGGGCGTCCACGCGGGGGACCCATTCTACGTATCCAAGCTCCGGTACGTGGGCATGTGCTTCGCCGTGGCCGCTCTTTTCCTGGCTTCGGCGGTGCTCACGGCGGCGGTCGAGATCTTCGTCAATCTCGACCTGGAGGTGCTTCAGCGCCTCGGGGTTTCGCGCTTGTTCGCCCTGATCGGAGGCCACGTCGCGAGCTTCGTGTTCCTCTTCTCCATGTTCGCGCTCCTGTACAAGGTCATGCCCCGCACGCACACGAGGTGGCGGGAGGTCTGGCCCGGCGCCCTGCTGGCGGCCGTTCTGCTCGAGATCGCGAAGAGGGTCTTCGTCGGCTACCTGGACAACCTGGCCAACTTCGAGGCGGTCTACGGCTCCCTGTCGTCGGTCATCGTCTTGATGCTGTGGCTGTACGTGTCGGCGTGGATCTTGATCCTGGGGGCGGAGTTCATCTACCTGAGAACCCGAGCGCCGTCCCGCGAGACCGGAGTCCCGACGTGAGACAAGAGCGAACGAGTCCGGAGGGGAGCGGCAGAGGACGTCTGCGAAGCGGGTGCCCGGCGTCTGTGCGGGTGGTCCGGCCGACCCTCCTCCTCGTGCTGGCGCTCGCGCCACCCAGCGGCTCGTTGTCAGGCCAGGGCGACGAGGAAGTAGGCTGGCCACAGACCCCGATTCCAGCGGCGGAGTTCGAGCAACGTAGGAGCGGCATCCTCGAGGCCCTGCCGGACGGCATTCTTCTCCTCCACGCCCGGGCCGAACCCAAGGCCATGGAGCAGTGGGGCTTCGTCCAGGATCCGTCGTTCTTCTATTTCACGGGGCTCGGCGACCTGCCCCAGGCCGTTCTGGCCCTGGATGGGCCCCTCGGGCAGGCCCACCTGTTCGTACCGCCTCCACCCGTGTCCTTCGGCCTTCCCGTGGCCGGCCTGATCCCGGAGCCCGGGGCCGCCGCGGCGCGGCGATACGGGATGGACTCCGTACGCCCTTGGGACGAGCTGGGCACCTGGGTCGAAGGCCGGATCCGCGATGGCGTGGGCGCCCTCTACGTCGATGAGCCCCGGGCCGCCGAGGCACCCGGGGTACCCCCCGGGTTTCGTCGAACCACCGGTCCCCTCGCCCTCTGGCGTGCGTCCATTGAAGCCCGGTTCCCCGAGGCCGAGGTCCGAAGCGCGAAGGCGGCGATCCACACCCTCCGGGCCCGCAAGTCGCCGGCCGAAATCGGGGTGCTGGCGCGGAACGCACGGGCGACGGCGTCCGCGCTCCTCGCGGTCGTGCGACGCATGGAGCCCGGAATCACCCAACGCGAGACGGAAGGCGTGGTGGTGGCCACCTGCTTGGCCGAAGGCGCCCAGGGGCCCTCGTTCTGGCCCTGGACCATGACCGGGCCCAACGCTCATGTGGAACGGCTGGTCGGCGTCTTTTACCGGTACGATCAGGCGGACCGGATCCTCGAGCCGAACGAGCTCGTCCGCGTGGACATCGGTTGCGCGGGGGGCGGATATGGAGGCGACGTGGGCAGGACCCTACCCGTGTCCGGGCGCTTCAGCCCGGGACAGGCCGAAGCCTGGGATCTCCTGATTGCCGGGTATCGAGCCGGCGTGGACGCGATGGGCCCCGGCGTCACCGTGCGCCAGGTGCGAGACGCCAGCCGCGCAGCCGTCGAGGCAGCGACCGGTCGGCTGACGACCGACGTGGGTCGACATGCCGCCGAAGCAATTCTGTCCGGCGGTGACGGCGTCTGGCACATCCACGGCGTCGGCATCGAGAGCGGCGAGGACGCCCTGCCGGTCCTAGAAGTCGGGGCCGTCGTGGCGTACGAACCGGGCTTCGCGGTGGGTCCGGACGCGTACTACCTCGAAGACATGATCGTCGTCACGCCGGAGGGCGCGGAGGTGTTGAGCGACGGGCTTCCGTATACCGCCGAGGAGGTTGAGGCGGCCATGGGCGGGGCGCCGGGGCCCGGGACGGATTGACCCGGATTCAGACGCCCACCCCCCGTGGTGCGGGAACGCGAGCGGCGCCTCCCTACACCCAGCGACTCGACCCGCTGCTCGTGTCCGGGCCGCAGGTCTCGCAGGGACACACCCGTCGGAGCTGCTCGAACGTGTACAGGCCCGTGTCGTGGCCGTCGCTCCAGGAGAAGCACAGCGCATACCGGCCCACGTAGTCGATGGCCAGGGGATACACGTCGTGAGGGACGGACCGGGGATCCAGGATCGGCCGGCCCGTCATCTCGTCGATGCAGCCGGCGCAGGGACAGAGGAGGCGGAGGTAGCGGGGCGTGTAGACGGACTCGTGCCCGTCCTGCCAGGAGATGGCCAGCCGCGCGCCATCGGGTGTGGGGCCGATCTGCTTCGGGGTGATCTCGGGGGAAGCCATCGTCCGGTCCCTCAGCTCCCGACCGGCGCCAGGGCGACCCCGCCGGCCTGTTTGCCGATCTCGGCCGACCCGACCCGCTCGTACGTTTGCAGGTCGACCACCTCCACGATGCCCGGCTGCCCCCCGATGCCCTCCACAGTGACGAACGCGTAGCGGCTGTCCGGCGTCACGACCACGCCGTGGGTCACCTTCTGCAGGCTCGGCACCAGGGCAACCCGCTCTCCCGTGTCGAGGTCCCAGACGCCCAGGTTCGCGCTCCCCTTGAGGGTCGCAAGGAGCCGGGTGCCGTCAGGCGTCAGCGCCAGGTTATAGGGTGCCCCTTCGGCTGGCATCCGCCGCGTTACCTCCCAGCTTTCGAGGTCCACTTCGACGATCTCGTTGCCCTTGTTGCAGGCGACGAACAGGGCACCGCCGTCTGCCGTGGGCTCGGTCCAGGTGGGAGAGCAGGTGGCGCTTCCGGCGGACATGGCGCCCCCGCCGGACATGGCACCGGCGCCGTGGCCTCCGTGTCCGCCCTCCACCGGAGCTCCGGTGACCAGATCCAGTCGTCGAGTGACCGCCAGCGAGGCGGACGACATCTCGACCAGCTGATCGTCCATCATGCAGGCCGTGTAGTTGTGCGCCCCGTCGGGAGACATCCGGGACCCGTGGGGCATCGTGCACGTCTCGACCCGGTCGATCTCCATCATGTCGTACGTGTCGACGACCGATACCGTGCTAGGGACGTGGTCGCCGTAGAAGTTGGAATTCACGACGAACGCCAGCACCCCCTCGGGCGTAAGCGATACGGTGGCCGGGAACATGCCCAGCTCGGCGACGCCGACCACCGTGTCCGCGGCTGCGTCGAACTTCAACAGCAGCCCGGTGGGGATGCCGTGACCGAGCGTCAGGTACCAGGACTCGCCCGAGGGATCGAAGAACACGCCGTGGGGACCCTCGATCTCCGCCGGCCAGGCGCCCACGGGAATGCGCTTCTCCACCTCGAGCCCTTCGCCGGGCGTGAAGCTCAGGACCGCCACCTCGTCCTCGGACTCGGACGCGACGTAGGCTCGATAGGCCTCCTGGGCGACCGTGCCCGTCGGCCACGCGAGGATCGCGCACACCGCGACGGCGATCGGCAACCGTGTCTTGATGACCGTGGGTTCGAAAGCAGCACGCATCTCCGACGTTCCTAGGGCACCAGCGTGCGCTGGGGCTGAAGCTTGACCGTCCAGAGCCCGGAGAAGTGCTCGGCGAAGAACAGGTTGCCCTTGTAGGGCTGGGGTCCCCAGGTGAAGGGCGCGTTGGCCGTGAAGCCGTCGGGGTCATACGCCATGTAGCGGGCGATCTCCCGACCCTGGTTGAACAGGTTGCCCTTCAACTCACCCGAGATGTCCACCACCCGGAGACCGGCGTTGTAGTAGGCAGCGTATAGCCGGTCCCCCTCGATCCACATGTTGTGTGATCCCGCCTCCGGCACCTCGTATCGAGCCACTTCTTCGGGGTTGTTGGGATCCGTGAAGTCGACGATGTGGATGTAACCCGCCATGAATTCGGGCGTCCGATCCGCGTCCTGTCCGTCGAAACCCGGCCGGCCGATCTCGTCGCCCATGAAGATGTAGAAGCGTCCGTCGTCGCCCTGGTACGGGAATGCGGCGTGGGTCGCACCCCCCACGTCGGTGAAACGGTTCATCAGGACCGGATTCGCCGGGCTTCCCCCCGCATCACCACCACCCACGTCGATGATCGCGACGCCGTCGCCCCAGTTGGACGTGTAGGCGATGCCGTCCACGATCCAGATGTCGTGGATGCGGGCGCCGGGCGTGGGCAGAGCGTAGCGGCCCACCCTGTGAGGGTTGGTCGGGTCTTCGATGTTGATCACGTCGAACCGGGTTCCGTTGTTCACGGCGTAGACATGACCGTCGTAGACGAAGACGTTGTGGACGCCGCCCGTGAGCTCGTCGTCGAACACCGACAGGGTCCGGATGTCCCTCGGGTTGGAGCAGTCGAGAATCACGATGCCGTTCCGCCGGTTCGACGCGCCCTCACGGGAGATCACGCAGACGTCGCCGTCCTCGTTCACCTTCACATCGTTCACGGTGCGTGCGTCGACCACGACCGAATCGGTCATCACGGGCGCCGCTGGATCGGTCACGTCCCAGAAGTACGCGGCACCGAAGGCGCCCCAGGTGCCGGTCACCGCATAGTCCCTGCCGTCGCCGCCCTCCCAGATCCACAGATCGGACGTGCGCACGTTGCTCACTTGCCCCTGACCGATGAACTGAACGTCCTCCACGGCGTGACGGGGCGAGATCTCCAGCGTCTTCGTGGCCGAGTGTCCCGGCACGCTCGCCGTGACCGTGTACACCCCCGGCCGATACGCCACGAACCGCCCCTTGGCATCGATCTCGGCCGGTGGGATGTCGGCCGTCGCCGCGGACTCGGGGTACGAGAGGACCGAATATCCAACCGGGATGTCGTCGACGGCCGCGGAGCCGGCGACCGGCGAGGCGGAGAAGCGGATCACGTCTCCGGTTCGGCCGGCGTCCTGGCTTGCGTCGATCGAGAGCGCGGTGACGGGGTTGTCCTCGACGTCGTAGCGAACCGTGCCGTCGACGCCCCCGGCCGACGCGGTGACGGTGATGCTGCCGGGACCGTGGGCGGTGAGCACCCCGAACCGGTCGATGCTGGCCACCGATTCGTCACTGGTGGCCCAGGTCAGGGCCACGTTGTCCCGCACCGCCTCCGCCGCGTCGATGATCCGCGCGGAGTGGCGGACCGACACGCCGACGTAGAACGCGCCGCCATCTCCTGGCGCCACCTCCACTCGCTCGATCGGCGGATACGCCACGGTCACGGGAAGCATGACCCTGAGCTCCCGGTTGGTGGCGTCCATGACGACGATGTTGAACGATCCGCCGCTCACCGCCTGGACGAGGCCGGTGGTTCGATCCACCGCCAGGCGTCCGTCGGTTCCCTCGGCTGCCCTCGCGAAAAACATGAGCGGCCCGTCAATCTCGTTTCCGTCGGCGTCCAGGAGGCGGGCCCGGACCTGGGCGGTCTCGTCCACGGTCAGGGAAAGTTGTTCCTGCTCGAGCTCGATGCTCGAGGCCTGGGCCGAGAGGCCGAGTGGGACGAGCAGGACCAGCGCCGCGACGGCGGCGGTACGTAGAACGTTCATGGCCGAGTATCCTTCGGGTCGACGGAATGGGGGGCGTGAAAATCCGTCGCGGGCGAGGGCGGCGCAAGGCGGCCCCCCTCGCCGGCCCGGGGTGTGACCCGGGAGGCCGGTCAGTCGGCTTTGAACGCGATCATCGGGTCGATCCTGCTGGCCCGGCGAGCCGGCAGGTACGTGGCCGCCAGGGCAACGGCGCCCAGCAGGAGCGGGATTCCGACGAAGGTGATCGGATCGAGGGCGTCCACTCCGTAGAGCAAGGGCGCCACGAAACGGCTCAGGACCACCGCGGCCAGGACGCCGAGCGCCAAACCGGCTCCGGTGATGACCATGCCCTGCCGTACGACCATGCCCTGGACCCGCGTCGTATCGGCGCCAACCGCGATCCGGATGCCGATCTCCTGTTGGCGCTGGCTCGTGGCGTACGACATCACGCCATAGATGCCGATGGCCGCCAGGGACAGGGCCAGCATGCCGAACACCGACAGGAGGCTCGCCGCGATCCGGCGTCCCCAGAGGGCCTGGTCCATCTGGTTCTCGAACGTGCTGACGAACGTCAACGCGAGCTCGGGGTCGAGCTCCTGGACGTCCCGGGTGACCATACCCATGACGGTGGACGGATCCGTACCGGTGGCGACGTAGATCGCCGCGAAGTTGGCAGAGTTCTGGGCCAGCGGCTGGTACGCGATGGGCTGGGGCTCTTCGCCGGGTTGCTGGATCACGACGTCCTCGACCACCCCGACGACCTCGTGGTACTCACCCACGGGCTCGTTGATGAAACGGAAGCGCCGGCCGATCGGGGTCTCGGCGTCCGGCCAGTAGCGTCGGCCGAACGACTCGTTGATCACCGCCACCTTCTGCGTCTCGTCTCGATCGAGGCCGGTGAGCAGGCGGCCCTCGATGAGCGCGATGTCCATCACCTCGAAGTACTGGGGTGACACGACGTTGGTCTGGGACATGATGCCGGCCTGCTCCGCGTCAGCCTCCCGTTCCTCGGGAATCACCGTGCGGATGAACCCACCTCCGATGGGGAAGTTGGCCGAGTACGTGGCGCGCTCGACGCCAGGCACCGCCTCGGCCCGGGCCAACACGTCGTCGATGAACTGCCGCCCTTCTTCCACACCCATGCCCCGGGGGCCCAGGTTCATGGCGAACATGAACATGTTCTCGGTCCGGAAACCGGGGTCTACCTTGAGCACTTCGTTCATGCTGCGCACGAAGAGCCCGGCGCCGATCAGGGCGACGACGGCAAGGGCCATCTCGGCCGACACGAGCGCCCCCTTCAGGGAGCCACGCCCGAACCCCGCGGACGCCTGACGCCCCCCTACCTTCAGGGCCTCCTGGACATCCGGTCGGGACGCTTTGATCGCGGGCACCAGCCCGAAAACGAGGCCGGTCCCGGCCGAAAGCAGCAGGGTGAACCCCAGCACCCCGATGTCCATGGAAAGGTTGATCGTATTGTCGGCCAGGAAGGCGGGTCGGACCGCCCACAGCAGCTCCGTCCCCCAGTACGCGATCAGCAAGCCGAGCGCACCGCCCACCAGAGCGAGCATGACGCTTTCGGTAACGAGCTGGCGCAGGATCGTGCCCCGCCCCGCGCCCAGCGCCACCCGGATGCCCATCTCCTTGGCCCGGGTGCCGGATCGGGCCAGCAGCAGATTCGCCAGGTTCACGCAGGCGATGAGCAGAACGACCCCCACGATGCCCATGAGCAGCGTGCTGCCCAGCACGAGGGTGCCGCGCTGGTTGATGCCCAGGGCTCCGTCCTTGAGCGACGCCAACCCCACGCTGCGCCCCTCGTTGTCCATCGGGTACTGCTCTTCCAGGCGGGCGGCGATTCCCTTCATGGTCAGCTCGGCTTGCTCCACGCTCACACCCGGGTTCAGCCGTCCGAACGCGTTGACGAAGGCAGCGCGTCGGGTGTCGAAGAAGCTCAGGAAGTTGGGGGGGATCACCGCTTCCCGCATCGCCACGGTGGTCCACAGCATATCGGACTGGTTGAACGCGAACTCGCCCTTGAAGCCCGGAGGGGTGATGCCGATCACGGTGAACGGATTCGAGTTGACGGTCAGGGTGCGTCCGAGCACTTCCGGGTCGCCGCCGAGCTGGTTCTGCCACATGGCGTTGCTGATCACCACCACCGGATGTCCACCGAGCCCTTCGTCCTCGTCGGGGAAGAAGGTACGGCCGGCCTGGGCGGACACGCCCAGAACCTCGAAGTAGTTCGCGGTGACCAGCTCCATCTGGACCTGCCGGGGCGCATTGTCCACGGTCATCGTGACGGGAAGCGGTCCGAACGCGGCCACCATATCCTGGAAGACGTTGTTCTCGTCCCGGAGGTCCTGAAAGTTCAGCCACGACAGGGGCACGTTTTGCTGTCCCTGGGGAAGGCTCTCGCCCGTGGTCCAGACGTTGTAGATCCCGTCGATATCCGTAACGCCCGAGATCGGATTCAACACCAGCGCGTTCACGCCGGTGAAGATCGTGGTGTTCGCTCCGATGCCGAGGGCCAGCGAAAGCACGGCCACGACCGTGAACCCCGGGTTCTTGATCAGCATGCGGAACGCGTACGGAATGTCCTGCCGGAACAGCGAACCCATCGACGTCATCTCCCATCGGGACGGAGCGGTTCCGCCTCCGTCTTCTCCAACCCGTGAACGCCCGGGCGATATGGCCCGCCAGGGCGACGATCCAGCGGAATCCGTAGTGGAAGACCCGTGCCAGACCCGCACGTGGGCTTCAAGTCGTTGTCACGTTGAATCTTGCGTCTGACTGCGCCACCCGTGTGCGGCGTGCGATCGGTGTTGGTTTGGAGAATCGCCGTCCCGATTCCGGACAGTCCGACGGCGACCCCTGGTCCGAATCGGAAGATCCTGGAGACGCGAATCGGGGGCCGCGCCCGGCGAGCCCCGCTCCGAATCGGATCCCCCCTGGGACGCGATGCCGGGCCCCGCCCACGAACCGCGCCCAGGGCCATTCCGGTTCGTCGATGTCCGGTTCTCCGCCCCCCCTTCGCATGCCCCAATAGAAGGCAACAGCACGACCCCACAGAAGGCCGTTTCAATAATCCAAGGAGATTCCGATGAGCACCACAGCCGCACCGGTCGACAACGGCGTCAACGTCGAAGCCCTGCTGGGAGCCCGCGAAGCCTTGAGCCAGGCCCCCGAGGCCGCCCAGTTCACCTGGCGCGCCACCTGCGAGTGGGTCAACGGCACCCACAGCACGTCCAACGTGGAAAGCTTCTTCGGCCTCGGTGAGGAACAGAGCCACCGGACCACGTTCAGCTTCGACACCGACCATCCCGAGATCTTCGCGTCCGAAGACCACGGCGCCACCCCCGTCGAGCTCGTGCTCGCCGGCCTGGCCGGATGCCTCACCGCAGGCGTAGCCGCCGTAGCACAGAACCGCGAGATCCAGCTCAACTCGGTCAAGGCCGTCCTCGAAGGCGGCATGGACATCCAGGGGATCCTGGGCATCGACAGCGACGTCCGGAACGGGTTCGACGGGATCAAGGTGAAGTACACGATCGACGCCGACGCCACGGACGACGAGATCCGCGCCCTCGTGGCCCAGTCCCAGAAGCGTTCCGCGGTCTACGACTGCATCACCAACCCGACCAACGTTACGGTCGAGGTGAACTAGGCGGCCGTTGACGTCAACAGCGTCCAACCCCGTCGGGAAGCGGAGTGGAGGAGTGAGTCCCATGCGAATCACCACCGTCATCATCGGAGCGGGCCACGCAGGCCTGGCTGCCAGCAGGTGCCTGACCCAACGCTCGATCGACCACGTCGTGCTCGAGCGGGGCGAGGTGGCCAACTCCTGGAAGACGGAACGCTGGGACTCGCTCCGCCTCCTGACGCCCAACTGGCAGAGCCGACTGCCCGGATACGGGTACCAGGGCGACGACCCGGACGGCTTCCGGGACATGAGCCAGACCGTCGGCTTCATCGAGCGGTACGCCCAGGTCGTCGAGGCGCCGGTCCAGACCCACACGACGGTCACCTCGGTACGCCGCACGGAGGACGGGTACGACGTCGAGACGGACCGGGGAACCTGGCACTGCCGCTCGGTAGTCCTGGCCAGCGGCGCCTGCAACCTGCCCAACGTGCCTGGCGTCGCGTCCGCGCTGCCCCAAGGCATGCATCAGCTCACACCCAATCACTACCGGAATCCGGACCAGCTCGACGAGGGCGGGGTGCTGGTCGTAGGAGCCTCCGCCACCGGCGTCCAGATCGCCGACGAGCTTCAGCGCTCGGGTCGGAACGTCACGATCTCGGTGGGCGACCACGTGCGCGTGCCCAGACGGTACCGGGGCCGGGACATCAAGTGGTGGATGGACGCCGTGGGGGCCATGGACGAGCGCTACGACGAGATGGAGAACCTGGCGCGGGCACGCTCACTGCCGTCGCTCCAGCTCACCGGTTCGGACGACGACCATACGATCGACCTGAATCGCCTGACCGACTCCGGCGTCCGCCTCGTCGGACGCCTGGCCGGCGTCAACCAGGGCAAGGCCCAGTTCTCGGGATCGCTGCGGAATTTCTGCACGTCGGCGGATCTGAAGATGGACCGCCTCCTGGACCGGATCGACGAATGGGTCACCGAACGGGGTCTCGATGCCCAGTCCGACGCTCGGCACCGATTCGAGCCGACCCGGGTCGAGGACTCCCCGCCGCTGGGCATGAGCCTGACCGACGGCCACATCAAGACCGTCCTCTGGGCCACGGGCTTCCGGCCCGACTATTCCTGGCTCGACGTGCCCGTGGTGGACCGGAAGGGTCGGCTGCGTCACGAGGGTGGCGTCGTGGACTCTCCAGGGCTGTACCTGATGGGAATCCCCTTCCTGCGTCGCAGGAAGTCAAGCCTCATCGACGGAGCCGGCGACGACGCGCGGGACCTGAGCAAACACCTGGCCGGGTACCTCGCGGGAAACGGATCCGGTAGGGTCCTGGTGGGAGTCTGACCGGTCAGGGACCCTCTTTGGGGGTGTCCTTGCTCCTGCGCCGCAATCCCGCCCACCTTCTCCTCTCGGCACACCAGTACGTCCCGGACCCGGCAAGGAATGGCATCGAGCGGCACACGACGACTCAGCGCGATCATGTTCGCGGACATCGTCGGATACACGGCACTGATGCAGCGGGCCGAAGCCGAGGCCATCGCCGCCCAAAAGCGCTTCCAACGCACCATCGAAGGTCGGGTAGCCGAGGCTCACGGAGAGGTCGTCCAGGTCTGGGGGGACGGCGCCCTCACCATCTTCCCCAGCGCCGTCGAGGCCACGCGCTGCGCGCTCGAAGTCCAGCGTGACTTTCGGCAGGACCCGGCGATCCCTGTCCGCGTGGGCGTCCACGTGGGCGACATCGTCCGGGACGGCGACGGCGCCTGGGGCGACGGAGTCAACGTGTCGGCGCGGATCCAGGCGCTGGCGACTCCGGGCTCCGTGCTGATCTCGAAAAGGGTCGCGGACGAGCTGAAGAACCAGGAGGACTTCCGGCTCGCGTCGTTGGGGCCGTTCCACCTCAAGAACGTGGCGGAGCCCGTGTCCGTCTTCGCCCTGGACGACGACGGGCTCCACACACCCACGCCGGACGACCTGCGACGAGCGACGGCAGCGGACGGCGATTCCGATACGGAGGCGGTGTCCGTCGGGCCATCCGGCTTGAGGTCCGGGCGCTGGAGAGGGCTCGCCGTGGCTGCGCTGGTGTTGGCCGTCCTCGCATCGGGGACGGCCTGGGTGGTGTACCGGCAAGCCCGTGTCCAGTGGGCCCGGGACGTGGCCCTTCCCCGGGTGGAGAGCCTGGTCGCCCAGCGCAGGTACGGGGACGCGGTCGCGCTGGCCCAGGAGGCCGCCGAGCTCGTTCCGACAGAACCCCGACTCGCCGCGCTGTGGCCTCGCATGTCCCGCCCCGCACGGATCACGGCGACCCCTTCAGGAACGCGGATCTCGATGGCACGGGTGCCCGAGCCCTCGGTGCGGTCGGAGCGCAGCGTCACCCGGCCCGACGAATGGTTGGACCTGGGCCCCGAGCCCGTCGTGGTCGAGCACCTGCCCCTCGGCTCCTTCCGACTGCGTTTCGTCGCCGAGGGGCACGACACGGTCGTCGCCATCTACCAGAATCTTCCTGACGACGAGGGGAGGACCCAACGCTGGTGGGCCTCCCTGGATCCGATGGGCACGACCCCGCCGGGCTGGGCTAGGATCGGACCGAAGCGCTTGAGCGTGAGTCTCAACGGCATGCCGCCCGACTTCCACCCGGGCGTCGGGCTCGTGCCGGACCCGACGTACCTGCTGGCCCGGAGAGAAGTGACCAACCGGGAGTACAAGGCCTTTATCGACGCCGGTGGCTACGAGAATCCGGACCTGTGGAGGATCGACGTCGTGGACGGCGGCCAGGTGCTCGACCGGGCCGAGGCCATGTCCCTGTTCCGGGACCGGAGCGGGCGGCCGGGCCCCTCCACCTGGGAAGGCGGAACGTATCCAGCGGGATGGGACGAGCACCCCGTCGGCGGCTTGAGCTGGTACGAGGCTGCGGCCTACGCCGAGTTCGTCGGAGCAAGCTTGCCCACGCTGTACCATTGGTACGGGGCCGCCGAGAACCGGGGCTTCGACATGGCCGGATTCGGCAACTTCCGGGGCCAGGGTCCCGATCCGGTGGGGGCGGCGCCGTTCGGGCCCTTCGGCGTGTACGATCTCGCCGGCAACGTGCGCGAGTGGGTGTGGAACCGGACGGGCGACAACCACTACGTGCTGGGTGGAGGCTGGAGCGATCCCATGTACATGTATGGTCAGGGAAGCGTCGCCCCGCCCCTGGACCGCTCTCCCACCAACGGCATCCGACTCGCGGACTTCGAAGGGACCTCCGACGAGGCCCTGGCGCCGTTCCGAGCGCCCATCGATCGCTCCTACGTGGACTTCGCATGGGGCGCCGCCCCCCGGGACGACGCCGTCTTTCAGGTTCTGGCCGGTCAATACGACTACGACGCGGGGGCGTTGGACGCCGACATCGAGGCCGTAGACGACTCGAACCCGTATTGGATCAGGGAGCGCGTGTCCTTTGCCGCCGCGTACGACGGGGAACGAGTGCCGGGGGACCTGTTCCTGCCGAAGAATGTGGAGCCTCCGTATCAGACGCTCGTCTTTTTCCCTGGGGCGGCCTCGATCCGCCCCGGGTCCAGCGAACGTCTCGACGGGATCATCATGATCGACCACGTGGTCAAGACGGGCCGGGCCGTCTTCCACCCGATCTACAAGGACACCTACGAACGCCACACGGGCCTGGGTCAGAATCGCGAACCCACTCGAGTGTACGTGGACCGGAAGATCCGGTGGATCCAGGACGTGCGCCGTTCGGTGGACTACCTCGAGACCCGCACGGACATCGACCACGAGCGGATCGGATACTGGGGCCTGAGCTGGGGTGCGGAGCACGGGCCCATCGTGTTGGCCACGGAGGAGCGTCTCCGTGCCGGCGTGCTCATGGACGGGGGCGCCCTCTTCGTGCCGGTGCTGCCCGAAGCGGACGAGTCCCGGTTCGCTCCCTACGTGACGGTGCCCGTGCTCATGATCAACGGCACGTTCGACTTCATCTTCCCGGTCGAGACGACGCAGCGCCCCTTTTTCGAGCTCCTGGGCACGCCTGCGGCCGACAAGACCCACGTGCTTTTCGAGTCGGGCCACGTCGTCGTGAACCGCCACTTCGACGATGCAATGGGTGTCATGGTGCGGTGGCTCGACGAGAGGTTCGGGCCAGTCCGGTAGGGAGCCAGTGGGCCGGGGCAAGCAGGTCTACCTGGACGCATATAGTGGCGCCGTGCTGGGCCCGGGCTCTCAGGGGATGCGCTCGGTCATGAGCACCCTGCGGGGATGGCATCGCTGGTTCAACTTCACCGGCGACCGCCGAGCGCTGGGCCGTGCGGTGACCGGTGCCGCCAACCTGATGTTCCTGTTCATCGTCATCAGTGGGCTCTACCTGTGGTTTCCCCGGATCTGGACATGGACCCGGATCCGTCGGAACCTGCTCTTCAAGCGGGGCGTCCGGGGTAGGGCGTTCGACTTCAACTGGCACCACGTCTGGGGATTCTGGACCGCGATCCCGTTGGTCGTCGTCGTGGGCTCCGCGACGGTGATCTCTTATCGATGGGCCAGCGATCTGAGCTACCGGGTCGTGGGCGAGGCTCCGCCGGTCCGGGGTCAACCCTCCGCTAGCGACGACGTGGAGCCGATTCCGCCGAATCTCGCCCGGCTGGACGCCCTCATGATTCCGGCGTCCGAGCAGCTCGCCGATTGGCGCACGATCCGGGTCACGGTTCCGGAAGACGGGGGCCGACCTGTCACGTTCCGGATCGATGAGGGCAACGGGCGCCAGCCCCAGAAGCAGCACACCATGGCGGTGGACCCGAACACGGGTCAGATCGCGTCCTGGGAGCCCTTCGAGTCGCGAAGCCGGGGTCGGCGTCTCCGCTCCTACCTACGGTTCGCCCACACGGGCGAAGTTTGGGGCGTGGTGGGTCAGACCATCGCCGGCATCGCCTCGCTGGCGGGGGCGATCCTGGTCTGGACTGGGCTCATGCTGGCGCTGCGCCGCTTGGTGCTGGACCCGCTGCGCCGGGGGCGCCGTCGACGGGCGGTGCCGGAGACCATCGAGCCCGCCGAGGAGCGGGAAGAGGCAGGGATCGCGGCCTAGGGCGCGGTTGCCGAAGAGGCGTCCTGCAGGTCGCGTCAGAAAAGCCTGAAGGCGACCCAGGCGGCCCCGTAGGCCAGCAGCAGCATGTACGAGAACTGGAGCACCGGCCACTTCCAGCCGGCCGTCTCCCTCCGCATCACGGCGACCGTGGACATGCACTGCAGGGCGAATACGAAGAAGACCAGGAGCGCCACCGCACCCCCGAGGGTCAGCGATCCCTGGAGAGCAGACTGCAGCTCCAGGGATCCCTCTTCCGCGTTCTCGACGCCGTAGATCGTTCCGAGCGTGCCGACGATGACCTCACGGGCGGCCAGGGACGACACCAGGCCCACGCCGACCCGCCAGTCCATGCCCAGCGGCTCGATGGCCGGTTCGATGGTCCGCCCGATCGAAGCCAGCGCGCTGTCGTCGATGTGGGGGGCACCCTCCGGCGTCCTCGGCACCTGGGTCAGGACCCAGAGCACGACGGTCACCGCCAGGATGATCCGACCCGCCCGGCGGAGGAAGATGCGACTCCGATCCAGGAGCCTGACAGTCAATGACCTGGCCGTCGGCAACCGGTAGGGCGGCAGCTCCATGATGAACGACTGCCTGGGTGCGCGGAGCAGGGTGCGCTTCAGCAGGAACGCCGTGCCCACCGCGGCCACGATGCCCAGGGCGTAGAGGCCCAGCAGCACCGCGGCCCTCGAACCCATCAAGGGCCCCAGAATCGGCCGAGCCGGCACGAACGCCGCGATCAGCAAGGCGTAGACGGGCAGGCGGGCCGAACAGGTCATGAATGGGGTCACGAACATCGTGGTCAGGCGATCTCGCTCGTCTTCCACGGTTCGGGCCGCCAGGATCGCCGGCACGGCGCAGGCATAGCCCGACAGAAGCGGCAGGAACGCCCGGCCCTGGAGCCCCACCCGATACATCATCCGGTCGGCGATCACAGCGGCTCGGGCCAGGTAGCCGGAGTCCTCCAGGATCCCCAGGAAGAGGAACAGGATCAGGATCTGGGGCAGGAAGATCACCACGGAACCCACGCCGGCCCAGATTCCGTCCACCAGGAGCGAGCGAAACCAGGAGTCCGGAAGCACGCTGTTGAGCCACATGCCGGAGCCGGCGATCACCGCCTCGACGCCGTCCATCAGCGGCACCGCCCAGGTGAAGATGGCCTGGAAGACCAGCATCGCCACGAGCAGGAAGACGACCGGACCCCAGATCCTGTGCAGGAAGACGCCGTCCAGTCGGCCGGTCCAGCCCGGCGCCCGGGGTGGTACGAAGTGGCCCCGCTCGAGGACCTCGTGCACGTGGGCGCGACGGGCGCTGAAGGCGTCCAGGATGGGCAGATGCACGGTCCGGGAGACCCGTCCGGTGGCCACGCGGTCCCGGCCGGGGTCTGCCTCACCGGGCTCCACGCGCTCCAGGAACGATCGAACGTCGTCGACGCCGGCCCCGGTCCGGGCGTTGGTCCACGCCACCTCCACGCCCCACTCCTGCTGCAGCGCGGCCACGTCGACGGAACCGCCCCGACCCTTCAGCTCGTCGGCCATGTTGAGCACCAGGAGCGTGGGCACGCCGAACTCCAGGAGGGGCTCCACCAACATCAGGTGGGACTCGAGCCGGGTCGAGTCCACGATCACGATCATGGCGTCGGGCGGGTTCAAGCCTTCGACATTGCCTTCGAGAACGTCCACCGTGACCCGCTCGTCGAGCGTCCGGGCACTGAACCCATGGACGCCCGGCAGGTCGATCAGGTCCATGGTCCGACCGGACTCGAGGCGGGCTTTGCCGACGTGCTTCTCGACGGTGACGCCGGGGTAGTTGGCGACCTTCTGCCGAAGTCCGGTCAGCTGGTTGAACAGGGTGGACTTGCCCGAGTTGGGCGGACCTACGAGGGCGACGAGGGGTCGTGCCGCGGGGGGCGTTTCCGTCGCGGCTCCGGACTGGGGTGCGCCGAGGTCACTCACGGTCGATGGCCTCGACCGAATCCGCTACTCCCACTTCCGGGCCGTACCGAGCGTGCCTTGCGACCGATCAGACGGTGGCTGCGGCCACCGGTCGGACACACAGGCAGGCTGCGGTTTCCCGCCGTAGCGCCAACTGCGTCCCGTCCAGGGACACGATCGGATCGCCGAAGGGGGACCGACGAACAGGGCAGATCCGGCACCCGGGCAGAAGCCCCCGCTCGAGCAGCGGTTCGGCCTGGTGCATCGGCAAATCGATCCGAACCAACTCCACCGTCTGGCGCAGAGGCACGTCACCCAGGGACAACTCTTGGGAGCCGTTGGGCGAGGAGTGGGTCGGGTTCGTCGAGACCGATGTCATGGCGTCCGGGGTCTGCATGAGAATGGGTTTCATCTAAAGGTAGCGACTGGACGGCCGATGGTCCACGCCGACTGGACTTCTGCTCCCGCAGAGCCGAGGTTCGGGTGCCGCGCGTACACCGGCGTTCCCACACACCTGCCCACCGCTTCGACTCGAGTCGATCATGGACCACCGCACAATCGCCCCTCTCCAGCTGGAGGGCTGGTTCGCTCTCCACCAGTTCTTCCAGCTCGAACGCCTGCCCGACGACGCCGAGGCCCTCGCCGGGCGACGGGAACGGGCGGCAACAGTGGCGACCCTGTTCGCCGGTTGGGAAGACCTGGGAGACGGCGGTTGGTCCGGACTCTATCGGCTGGTGGGCGGACGGGCCGATTACATGGCCGTCCATTTCCGGTCCAGCCTGGACCAGCTCGGCGATACGGAGCGCACCCTTCGGTCGCACCCGGCCTGCTCCGACCTTCACCTGGCCAGCGACTACCTGTCCGTCGTCGAGCTCGGCCTCTACCAGCTGACCGTGGCCCTCATGGAGAAAGCGGCCGCGGACGGTGTGGCCATTCCGTCCGACGAGTGGAACACGATGGCCGCGGCGGCCATCGAGGAGCAGAGCAAAGCCCGCTACGTCCAGCGTCGATTGTACCCTCGGCAGCCCGACGACATGCCGTACGCGTGTTTCTACCCGATGGACAAGCGCCGGAGCGTCGGCCAGAACTGGTATTCGCTCTCCGTCGAAGAGCGGGCCCGGATGATGCTCGACCACGGCAAGACCGGTCGCGGGTTCGCCGGCCGGGTGTCCCAGGTCATCCTGGGGTCCGTGGGATTGGACGACTGGGAGTGGGCCGTGACGCTCTTCGCCGCGGACCCCCTGGAGTTCAAGGCGATCGTCACCGACATGCGGTACGACGAGGTCAGCGCCGTCTACGCCGACTTCGGCAGCTTCACCGTAGGGAGTCGGGTTCCCACGGACCGGGTCGGGGAAGAGCTCGCTCAGGGGTGAGCGCAACGGCCTAGCCGAGCCCCTCGACAAAGCGGTCCAGCTCGTCCTGATCCAGGCCTGCGTCGGGAAAGTCGGAGGGCGTGAATCCACCGGCGTCGGGCGACGCACAGTGCTCCACCAACGCCTCCAGGGCCTCGCTGTAGGCGTCCGCCCGGGACTCCATCGTCTCGGGGGCGTAGGCCCGACGGTCATAGGTCCACGACACCCGTAGGCAGCCATCCACGACGACGGCGTTGATCTCGATCCGATGCGGACGCTCGCTGGCGGGGCTCCGGGCCCCCGCGTTCGCGTCCGCCGTCATCCGGAACGGTGCAGCGTCGACCCGGCCGTGATCCGTGCTGCCCAGGTAGTTGAAGAGCAGGTCCGCGTCCCGAGGGGCTGTGCCGAGCGCATCGGTGTATCGGCGGAGGATGCCGTACCCGACGCCGCCATTGGGCACGCCCCGGAGCTGCTCCTTGATGGCTTTGACGTGGGATCCCGGGTCGGGGCCCTCGGGCAGGGACAGGCGGAGCGCATAGGCCGCGGTGAACCAGCCCACGGTACGAGTCACGTCCGGTCCACCGCCGTCCAGCGGACCTCGCCCGTGGCCCTCGACCTCGAGCTCGAGCGTGGGCGAGCCGGTCCACGGCGCCATCGACTGCGCCAGCGCGGTGAGCAGCAGGTCGTTGATTCGGGTGTTGTACGCGGCATGGGCGCCAACCAACAACGCCCGGGTCGTCACCGAATCCAGCGATCTCGTGATGGTCGTCGCCCATTCTTCCGTCGACGGGCTCGAGGGCTCCTGATCGACCGGAAAACGCGGTCCGACGGGCAACTGCGCCTTCCAGTAGGGCGCCTCGGCCCGGACGGGGCCTCGTTCGCCCAGCTCGAGCAGATGTCGGGTCCAGGTGCCGAAGGCGCCCGTCCTGGGCGGCAGCACGACGGCGTCACCCTCGCGCAGCGACCGGTAGGCCGTCGCCAGGTCCTCGATGAGGATCGGCCATGACACCGCGTCCACGATGAGGTGGTGGGCGACCAGGACCAGCTGTGACGCTCGACCACCTCCGAAGTGGACCAACACCCCCCGGAAGAGGGGTGGCTCCGACAAGGCGAACGACGCCTGGGCTCTTTCCACCGCCGACTCCAGCGCTCGTTCCTGCTGGTCGGGCGACAATCCGGAGACGTCCAACTCCCGGAGTGGGACCTCGATTCCCGGCGCCATGACGTCGGCCAACCACCCGTCCGCAGTCGAGCGGAATCGGGTTCGAAGCGCGTCGTGGTGCTCGAGGAGGGCGGCCACGGCGGACCGGAGCGCCGCGACATCCACGTCCGGTGGCGCTTCGAGACGGTGGGACCGATTCCAGTGGTCCGGGGCGGCCCGATGGACGTCGAAGAACCACTCCTGGATAGGGGACAACGGGAGCGGTCCCGTCACCGGGCCCTGGTCCACGTCTTCCGTAGTCTCCGTCTCCACCACCCTGGCCAGCTCGGCGATGGTGGGGTGGTTGAAGAGCGCCTCGGCACCGATCCCCAGTCCCGCCTGACGGGCCTTGGAGATCATCTGGATGCTCAGGATGGAATCCCCACCGACCTCCAGGAAATGCTCGTGCAGCCCGACGGAATCCAACCCCAGCACGTCGCACCAGATGCGGGTCAACGTCTGTTCCACATCGGACCGAGGCTCGTAGTCGGTCGGTGTTCCTACAGCCCGGGGCCCGTCCACGGGAAGCGCGCGCGCGTCCAGCTTGCCGTTGGGGAGCCTGGGTAGGGCCTCCACCGAGATGAACACCGCCGGCACCATGTACTCGGGCAGTCGCTCCCGCAGCCACGCCCGCACGTCGGCCACGTCGGTCTCGGCGTCGTGCGCGAGGTAGGCGAACAGGCGGAGACCGCCCCCACCCTCGGTCGGACGGGGGAGGACGGCGGCCTCGCCCACACCCGGGTAGCGGGTCAACCACGCTTCCACCTCGCCCGGCTCCAGTCGGTACCCACGGATCTTGAGTTGTTGGTCGACCCGACCCAGGAATTCCAGGACGCCGTCCGCCCGGAATCGCACCTGGTCGCCAGTCCGATAGAGTCGAGGCCCCTCGACCTCCGGCGCGAAAGGCGGGACGAAGCGCTCCTTCGTGTCGTCGGGGCGGTTCAGGTAGCCGGCGACGACGCCGGGCCCGCCGACGATCAGTTCTCCGGGCACCCCGGCAGGGACCAGCCGACCCTCGAGGTCGAGCACATAGACCCGAGCGCCGGGAATGGGGCGTCCGATGGGGACCGCCCGGCCGGTGTCCTCCGGTCCGACCCGATGCACCGTACTCCAGACCGTGGCTTCGGTGGGTCCGTATTCGTTGTACAGGGCGGCGGCCGGCAGGACCCGGTGATGTCGGCCCACGACGTCCCTCGGACATGCCTCACCGGCGACGATCACCACTTCGAGGGACCCGAGCGCTTCGGCGGGCGCGTGCTCGAGCAGGAGCCCGTACAACGACGGAAGCAGCAGCGTGTGGGTCGCGCCGGTGGTCCGGATCAGATCGGCCAGGCCCTCCAGGTCCTGTTCCTGTCGGTTGGGCGGCAGGACCAGGGCACCCCCCGACGTCAGGGTCCAGAAGATGCCCGCCACCGAGCTGTCGAACGCGAACGACGACATCACCAAGAACCGCCCCACGGGCTCGCGATAGGCGGCGAACCGCGCCTGGTTCGACGCGGCCAGGTTGGCGTGGGTCACACCCACGCCCTTGGGCGTTCCGGTGGATCCCGACGTGTGGATGACGTAGGCCAGCGCCTCGGGATCCGGCTCGGGCAGTGGATCGGCCACCGGTTCGTCCACCGGGAGCTCGTCGAGCACGAGCATGCCCGTCGCGGACGGGGGCACGTGGGCTTCGGCGGCTCGCGTCGTGACGACCACCGAGACCCCGGCGTCGGTCGCGATGTAGGACAGGCGGTCGGCGGGGTACGCCGGATCCAGCGGCACGTACGCGCCGCCCGCCTTCAGGATTCCCATCAGGCCCACCACCATGTCGATGGAGCGATGGGTGCACAGCCCCACGGGGTCACGGGGTTCGACGCCGGCCTGCACGAGGGCCCGGGCGACGTGTTCGGCCCGATCCCGGAGCTCGGCGTACGAGATGGACGTCCCATCGTGGATGGCGGCGACGGCGTCGGGCGCGCGGTGGACCCGCTCGTCGAAGAGGTCGAGCACCGACCGGGGCACGGACGCGAGATCCGCGGCGTGACTCCAGTCGTCCAGCAGGCGGCTCCGCTCGGCCGCGGATACCGGAGACAGGGTACCCACCGGCGCCTCGGGATCGGCGCTCATGGCGGCGAGCAGGGTCTCGAGATGCTCCCCGATGCCCGCCATGACGTCGTCGTCGAACCGCTGGGTGTCGTAGACCAGGATCAGGCGAAGCTCGTCTTCCGGCACCACCAGCAGGGCCAGGGGCGAGTTGCTCTGCTCGATGTACCGTTCGTCGACCAGCTCCAGGTCCGGAAGATCGGGGCCCGCGGAGCCGGCGTCGGGGTAGTTCTCGAAGACGACGATGCTCTCGAAGAGTGGGTCGCCCTGAGGCACCCCACTGGCCCGCTGGATGTCCACGAGCGGTGTGTCGGTATGATCTCGTACCGCCGTGAGCCGCGCCTGCAGGTCCCTCAGCCAGCTCGAGAGTGTGGCGTCGGCATCGATCCGGACCCGCACGGGCACGGTGTTGATGAACAGGCCCACCATGTCTTCCACGCCGGGAAGATCGGTGGGTCGTCCCGCATGGGTGGCCCCGTAGACGATGTCCTTCGAACCCCCGTAGCGATGAAGGAGAAGGGCCCAGGCTCCCTGAATCAGCGTGTTGAGGGTGACCCGAAGGCGGCGGGCAGTCTCGAGCAGCGCCACCGTCGCTTCTTCGGACAGGACGTGCACGAGCCGGTCGTGGCCCTGCCCCCGTGGCATCCCCCCTCGATCCACCCCCAGGGGCGTGGGCTCGTCGAAGTCATCCAGCAGGCCGGTCCAGAAGGCCTTCCCCGGGGCCGGATCGCGATTCTGGAGCCAGGCGATGTAGTCCCGGTAGGGAGCGGGAGGGGAAAGGGCCGGCTCCTCGCCCGAGACCCGGGCCGAATAGGCGGCCAGGACGTCCCGGATGATTCTGGGCGTCGACCACCCATCGGTCAGCAGGTGGTGGAACGTCCAGACGAAACGCCACCGGTCGGCGGCGACCCGAACTAGCGCCATCCGCATGACGGGGGCCTGAGCCGGATCGAGGCCCCGGGTCCGATCCGCCCGGAGGAACTCGCTCCAACGCACCTCTCGGGTGTCGGCCGGCAGGCTGCTCCAGTCTTCGACGGTCCACGCAGGCGACCCTTCCGTCTTCACCACCTGGAGTGGCTCGTCCAGGCCGTCCCAGAGGAAGGCGGTGCGCAGCACCGGGTGGGTCGCGACCGCGTCGTCCCAGGCGCTCCGAAAGGCCGGGGCGTCGAGGCGGCCGACCAGGGTCATGCAGTATTGCTCGATGAAGGCGCCCGATCGGGGGCCCCGGATCGAGTGGTACAGCATCCCCTCCTGAACGGGGGACAGGGGATACACATCCGCGACGCCCTTCATGCTCACTGCGTCGGCGCTCCGTCCTGGTCCAGCTTCCCGAGCACTTGCGACAGCTTGTCGAGCTTCTCTTCGTCGAGGCGCGCCAGTGGGAAATCGGAGGGAGACACCACGCCCGACCCAGGAGCCATGCAGTGCTCGATCAACGCGACGAGCACCGTCTCGAAGCGGTTCGCCAGCCGGCGCACGGTGTCCTCCCGATGCACGTCGGGGCTGTACCGCCACTCCATGTGCAGCTGGCCGTCGGCGACGAACCCGTTGATCTCGAGCTTGTGGCCCCGCTTCCCGCCAGGATCCCGGGTCAGGGTCAGGGGCCGGGCGAAGCGGAACATCGAATCGCTGGAAAGGGGGCGGTCGAAACGGCCGAGGAAGTTGAAGACCACGTCGGACGCGGGACCCGCCGCGAGGGCTTCCCGGACCTGTGCGTCGCCCAGGTAGCGCAGCAGTCCGAACGACAGGCCCCGGGCGGGAATGCCCCGGACCTGTTCCTTGATCGACTTGAGCGCTTCACCGAGGGAGTCCGCTGATCCCGATTCGAGAACGGCGGGGAAGATGGACGTGAACCACCCCACCGTTCGTGCCAGATCGGCGTCTCCGGTGATCCGCTCTCGACCGTGACCCTCGAGATCCACGAGCACGGCCGGTTCGCCGGCCCATTCGCCCAACGTCCGCGCAAGGGCGGTCAGAAGGACCTCGTTCACCTGCGTGTGATAGACGGCAGGGACGTCGTGCAGCAGCGTTCGCGTGGGCTCCGCTTCCAAATACGTGACGAGTTGCCTGGCGCCGCCTTCGAGCTGCGAGCCTTCCCCGTCCACCGGCAGGGCCGCCGGCGCGACCTCGAGGACCCGACTCCAGTGGGCCACGTGATCGTCGAATCCGCCCTCCTGGACGAAGTCCCGCACCCCTTCGGACCAGCGCTTGAAGGAAGTGGTCTTCGGCGGTGGGTCGCCGGCCTCGTACAGGGTCTGGAGGTCTTCGAGTAGGATGGGCCAGGACACGCCGTCGACGGCTAAATGGTGGATGACCAGGAGCAGCTTGTCCGGGCCGGGCCCGTGGGTGAAGCAGGCCGCCCGGACCAATTCGCCCTCGTCCAGCGCCATGGAGCCCTGGAGTTCCGCTTCCACCGCGGCCATCCGGGCTTCGAGATCCGCACCGTCCAGCCCACTCAGGTCGACCCGGACCAGGGGCACCGGCGGAACCGTGGCCAGGTTTTCCTGGCTCCACCCCTCGGGGGTCCTGGAGAAGCGCAGCCGGAGGGCATCGTGGTGTTCGACGAGCCCCGCCAGGGCCGCATGCATGCGATCCGCGTCGAGACCCACCTCGACGTCCAGCAGGAGCGCGTGGTTCCAGCGACTCGGATTCGGCAGCTCCTTGTCGAAGAACCACCGCTGCACCGGCGTCAGGGGAACGGGACCCGTAACCGGTCCCTGCTCGGCCTGGACCTCGTCCGTGGCATCCGCGGCCCTGGCCAGTTCCGCCACCGTCTGATACTCGAAGAGCTGCCCCGGTACGAGCCTGACGCCTTCCCGACCCGCCCGGGCCACGATCTGGATCGCCATGATCGAATCGCCGCCCAGGTCGAAGAAGTTGTCGTGGACACCGACTTCGCTCACCCGGATGACGTCGGCCCAGATCCCGGCGAGCACACGCTCGGCGGCGGTCCGGGGGGCCAGGTATCCGGTCTCGAGGTCGGGCCGCTCTTCGGACGGATCGGGGAGCGCCGCCCGGTCCAGCTTCCCGTTCGCGGTCAGCGGCAACGCGTCCAGTGCCACGAAGTAGGACGGGAGCATGAAGTCCGGGAGCCGCGAAGCGAACCAAGCCCGCATCTCCGTCGCCGAAACCGGCTCCTGGGCCACGTAGTAGGCGGCCAGCCGGAGTCCCGCGTCCGCGTCGTCCGGGGGATCGTAGCCGATCTCGTCCAGGATCCGCCGGACCTCGATCTCGTCGATGTCGTCGTCCAGCTCGGCCAACGCGGCGTCCCGTTCCTTGTGCCCGACCCGGACGTCCCAGCTGTACGGGAAGGCGTAGTTGTGGAATCCCCGCTCCTTCTTGTGGACCCAGATCCCCGCGTCGTTGATCAGGCAGTTGGTGGAGCGGCCCGTGTCGGACGGTCGGACCCAGGGCAGCCGTTCGTCGAGATACTTGAGCATCTCGTCCAGCTCGACGTCGCAGTATCGGTAGAAATCCACGAAACGGACTTCGTCGAAAATGCGATCGTCGTCGAACATCGACACGTCCAGGAGCCGGTGGACGGCGTCGTCCACCCGGTGGTAGGCCTTTCGGGCGTCGAGAATGATGTCGTCGATCCCGTCGACGTCCAGGGTCGGGTCCGTGAACAGCTCCTCGGTCAGGCGGGTCTCGAAGAACTGCCCCCGGGACAGCCCGGTCACGATGAACGGGACTCCCGACTGTCGTGCCCTCTGGAGTCCCAGGTGGTAGATCGTCTTGAAGCAGCCGTTGCAGACGTTGGCGTGCCGCTCGAGGCTGTCGACGAAGATGGCGTTCATCGCTGGAGTGGTGCCGAATTCGTGATCCACGCCGAGGTGCTTCACGACCCGGCGGATGTTGTCCTTGGCCTGCTCCGAGATGAACCCGTTGTCCAGCGTGAACGCCAACACCCGCAGTCCCATGTCGACCAGCCGCGCCAGCACGTAGGTGCTGTCCTTGCCGCCGCTGAGCAGGGCGATGCAGTCGTACGGTGCGAGCCGGGCCCGGGGGTCGTCGGCGAACACCCGGGCCAGGTCGTCCATGGTGCGGAAATACCGGGCAGCCTTCTCTTCGTACGTCTCGAAGGCCCGGCACAGGTGGCATGTGCCACTGTCGTCGAACACCGCCCCGGGGTAGCTGCTCGGCAAACCGCAGCGAACGCAGTGGAAGACGTCCTCGCCGTCCGGTGACGCCAGGCCCGCGACCGTCACCACGACCCCGGCCTCGATGGCCGGATGGGCGAGCAGCGCCGCCTCGACTTCACCCACCTCCACCCGGGCGCCCCTGATCTTGACCTGCTGGTCCAGCCGCCCCAGGTAGACCAGGTCGCCGTGGCTGTCGAGACGGGCGAGATCGCCCGTGCGGTACATCGAGGCGCCGTCCACGAACGGATCGGGCACGAACTGCTCATCCGTCCGGTCGGGTCGGTTCCAGTACCCCCGGGCCAGGCTCGCCCCGGCGATGTGGATCTCGCCCGTAACCCCGGGAGGCACCGGATTCCCGCCGCCGTCCAGGAGGTAGATCCGGGTGTTGGCGACCGGTCGACCGATGGGCACCGACGGACCCTGATCCCGCTCCGGGTCGAAGCGATGCACCACGGTGCCCACGCTGGCTTCCGTCGGGCCGTACTCGTTGTAGATCCGAGCGTCCGGGCCGAGACTCCGCTGGACGGATTCGGCGACGTCGCGCTTCAAGTCCTCGCCGCCCACGACGAGCTGCCGAACCCGGGCGTTCTCCAGGTTCCGGCCCCTGATCAGTTGGAGATGGGACGGCGTGAGCTTGATGATGTCGACCCGGTCGTCGTCGAGGATGTCGAACAACGTCAGATCCACCGCGCCGCCCTTCTCGGGGTAGACGCACACCTCGCCCCCCGACACCAGCGGTACGAAGAGGGACGTGACAGTGAGGTCGAACGAGATCGACGAGAACAGGGGAAACGCCAGCCCCGATCCGTAGCAGCTCGTTGCCCACGTGACGTAGTTCTGGAGTGCCCGGTGCTCGACCACGACGCCCTTGGGCGCTCCCGTGGAGCCGGACGTGTACATGATGTAGGCCGGATCCGTGAGCGCCGCGGACGGGAGCGGGTCCGTGGCTCGGGACGGCGTGGAGTCGCCCGACTCGTCGAACAGGTCTGTCTCGTCGACCCGGAGCACGGGGATCGACGGCACGCCACCGCCTTCTTCCAGGTCACCCGAAGTCAGCAGCAGGCTCGCGCCGGCGTCCTCGAGCATGAAACGCACCCGTTCGGACGGATAGTCGGCGGCCATGGGAACGTACGCCCCGCCCGCCTTCCACGTGGCCAGTAGCGCGACGACGAGCTCCGGGGACCGCTTCAGATGGACGCCGACGCGCATCCCGGGCTTCACGCCTTGATCGATCAGTCGTCGGGCGAGTCGGTTCGCTGCCCGGTCCACCTCGCTGTAGGACAGCACACGGAAGCCAGCACGCACGGCGGTGGCATCTGGTTCCCGCGTCGCTCGTTCTTCGAACAACGCCAGGACCGTCCGGTCCGCAGCGACTTCCGTGACCGCACCGGTCAATGCGCCGGCCGAACCGGCCGCTTCTTCGATCGAGAGCAGGGCCGGGCCGCCCACGAGCTGATCGGGGTCCTCCAGCAGGGCGTCCAGCAGCCGAAGGAAGTGACCCGGCAACCGCGTTCGAGCATCGGCGTCTACGGCGCCGTCATTGACGTCGAACGCGACCTGCAGGCTCCCCGACCCCTCGAAGTCGTGGACCTGGACCCGCAGCACCTGCCCTGGGTCCGCGTGGCCGGGATGGATCCACTCGTTCCGGGTCGGCCACCCGTGGAAGGCGGGCATCGAGCTGTGGATGTAGTTCAGGACGACGTTGAAGCTCCGGGCCAGCTCCGGCACGGTCACGCCGGGTTGGGCGTTTAGGAGAAACGACATCGTTTCGTCCCGGACGCGTCCGAACAGGCTTCGGAACGAGTCGTCCTCCTCGACCCGGGCGTACAGGGGCAGCACTTCCGTGAACAGACCCGGCGTTTCCTTCAGGCCCGGGCTCGGCCGGTTGTGGGCGGGCGTGCCGATAGACAGGTCCTGTTGCCCGCTCACCCTATGTAGAAACGAAAAGAGGACGGTGGCGATCAGGTTGAACACGGAGAGGTGGCCGGTCAACGCCCTGAACTCGGGCGCCGCGGCCAGCTCCCGGAGTCGTTCCGAGCGCTCCGGCCCCAGGTCTACGGTCATCCTGTGGTTTCGTGTGTCTTCGCCCCCTACGGACCCTCCGTACAGGCTGGGCAGGGTTTCGGGGGCAGCCTCCAGTCGACCGCGCCAGTGCGCTTCCGCGCTCGCCATGCGCCGGGACCCGCGTTGCTGCCACTGGTCCTCCGCGAAGGCCCGATACGTGGGCGGAGCCGGTGCCGTGGCGAGCTCGCCCGCCAGGGCCAAGCCGTAGTATTCGGCGACCAGCCTGAAGACGAGGGTCGTGCTCCAGGCATCCGTGATCAGGTGGTGCTGGTTCAGATACCAGGCGAACCGCTCCGGACCCAGCCGCACCAGGGCCGTATCGTACATCCGATGCGCCAGATCGAAGGGTCGCCGGGCCCGCTCCCGGGACCAGGCCGCGAACGCCGCCTCCGGGTCGTTGTGGTCGCTGAAGTCGAGATGCTCGATCTCGGCTGCGACGTGCTCCGGTACCCGAAGTCTTGGGACGCCGTCCGACTCGGTGATGGTCGACCGGAACGCGTCGCTTCGGTCCAGGAAGGCCTGGAAGGCTTGGTCGAACGCGGAAACGTCCACAGGACCGGACACGTGGAAGGCGTGCGCCATGTTGTAGAGTGGCGCGTCCGGACTCAGCTTCTGACCGAGCCAGAGCATCATCTGCGCCTGGGTCAGCATCCCGTCCGGCGCCTTCTCGCCCGACCCGGAGGGCGCCCCGCTCGCCGTGGGTTTCGCCTTATGCTCCACGGGTTGCCCCCGTGGTGTCCGTGGTCCGGGCGTCCTCGACTGCCCTGGCGGCCGCCCGGGCCAGGGCGGGCCGATCGATCTTCTCGTTCGACGTCCGGGGTAGCGTCTCGGCGACCGTGATCGCCGTCGGCACCGCATACCCCGGAAGGCGGGCGCTCAGGTGTCGACGCAGGCCGGCCAGGTCCACCTCCGATCCCACGTTCGGAATGAGGGCGGCTTCGATTCGGTTCGTGCCAGACGGGTCCGGCACGTCGAATACCGCCGCTTCGGCCACGCCGTCGTAGCTGAGGACCGCCGCTTCCACCTCGTCGAGCTCGACCCGGTATCCCCGGGTCTTGATCTGGCGGTCCGCCCGGCCGACGAACTCCAGGACCCCATCGGTTCGGGCTCGGACCAGATCGCCCGTGCGATAGTACCGCTCCACCGATCCGTCCTCGGCGGTGCGGTCGTGGAACGCCCGTGCGTTCAGGTCGGGGCGGTTCCAATACCCCCGCATCATGGTCGGCGTCCGTACCAGGAGCTCACCTGGCTCGCCGGGGGCCACCTCCCGGTCGCCGGAGTCGACGACCAAACCCTCGGCTCCCTCCCACAAGCGACCGATGGGAAGGGGCCCGTCGTCGCCCGGGGACAGGCGCGGGGCATGGTAGTACGTGCACTGGTTGACCTCCGCCGGCCCGTACACGTTGCTGAAACGGGCGTTCGGAAGTAGCGCTTGGAGCTGTCGCAGATACTTCGGCGGAAACGGCTCGCCACCGAACTTCACCCACCGCAAGCTGCTCAGTTCCCGTTCCTCGAGCACGCCGTGGTTGAGCAGCTGAATCAGGGCGAACGGCACCGAATACCAGATGGTCAGACGCTCGTCCTGGATGAGCTGCGACAGGCTCGCCGGGACCTTGGTGTAGGCCTCGGGAATGACCACGGTGACGGCGCCGGCCAGGGGCCCACTGAAATAGTCGAACGTCGACTGATCGAAATGGAGTGGCGGGAAGTTGCTGAGGCGATCCTCCGGGGTGACGTCGTACGTGTCCCGGGCCTGGGCGGCGTAGCTCATGCCGCTTTCGTGGGTGTGCATGATGCCCTTGGGCGTGCCCGTCGAACCCGACGTGTACATGAGGTATGCCATGTCGCGCTCGGTGACCCCTGAATCGGGGGGGCCGGTGGGCAAAGCGTCGAAGGCGTCCCAGCCATACGCGGTCAGGGGCTTCGACCCGTCGGCCTTTTCCGACGCCGGGATCGGCAAGGCGATGTCGCCCTCCGTGTCCGGCGGAATCCCGATCAGGATCGGCCGCAGCTCGGGCGCCACGGTCACCGCGGCCGCGATGACGCGGAGGTGGGCGGACTCCGTGATCAGATGTCGAATGCCGCAGTCCCGGAGGATGAACGCGAGCCGGTCGGCTGGAATGGCCGGATCGATAGGCACATACGCGGCTCCCGACTTCAAGATGCCGTGAAGGGCCACGGCCGCGTCCAGGCCCTTGCGAAGGAAGATGCCCACGCGGTCGCCCCGTGCGACGCCCAGCTCCCTCAGACCGTGAGCCAGCTGGCTGGTGCGGCGATCTAGGTCCGCGTAGGTCAGGGGCGTTCCGGAACACCGAAAGGCCTCTCGGTCGGGAAACCGCTCCGCCGTGCGGGTTACGATCTGGGACAGAAGCGGGCGCGTGGTCATGGTCCTCGGGTCGTCGGGGCGGGCCTCACAGGCCCAGCAGGCGGGCGACGATCTGACGCTGGATGTCGGAGGTACCCGAGTAGATCAGGCCACCGACGCCGTCCCGCAGGTCCCGCTCGATCCCGAACTCCGTCACATACCCCTCGGCGCCGTGCAACCGGATGAAGTCGAGGCTGGAGTCGACGAAGCACTCGCTCAAATGCAGCTTGGCCAGAGCCGCCTCGAGCAGCACCGGCTGATCGTGAAGGTCCATCCATGCGACCTTGTACAGGAGCAGGCGCCCCGTCTCCAGGCGGAGCCGCATGTCGGCGATCCGGTTCGAGACAGACTGAAACTTGCCGATGGACTTCCCGAAGGCCTTCCGCCCCCGCACGTGCTCCACGGCTTCTTCGAGCTGACGCTTCAGGCGCCCCACCTGGGACGCGAAGATGTACCCCCGCTCCGACTCCATGGCTGTGGTGAAGAGGCTCACACCGCTGCCCTCCGGACCCAGGCGCTGACTGTCGGGCACGAAGCAGTCCTCGAAGTGAAGATCGCCCATGGGCGTCGTCCGCATGCCCATCTTGTCCCGGACCGGACTCGTTTCGAAACCGTCCGTGCCCCGATCGACCAGGAACGCGGAGATGCCCCATCGTCCCTTGTCCGGGTCCAGCGTCGCGAAGACCACCGCCACGTCGCAGATGGGCGCGAGCGTGATGTAGCTTTTGGAGCCGTTGAGGACATACCCGCCCTCCACCTTTTCGGCCCGCGTCTCCATGGCGTAGGAGTCGGAGCCGGCCACGCCGGCCTCGGTGATGGCGAACGCCGCGTACGTCTCCCCCCTGCACAGCGGGGGCAGGTAGCGGCCTTTCTGCTCTTCGGAGCCGAACTTCAGGATGGCCTGCTGAGCACTCCACACCTGTGAGTTGAGGGAGAACGGGAGCCCGTTGTCGGCGCACCCGTACCCGAGGGCCTCCATGAGGTACACGCTGGTGAGGACGTCCAGCCCCTGGCCTCCATACGCCTCGGGCACATTCCAGCCCAGGACGCCGTGCTCGGCGCACCGCTTCCAGAGGTCGTGTGGAAACACGCCCTCACGATCTCTGTCGACGAGGGTCTCGTTGCTCAGCTGGTCCTGGGCGAACCGGACGGTTTCGTCGTACCGGGCGCGCTGCTCCTCCGTCCAGGAAAAATCCATGGGTTCTCGTGTGGGGGATCAGGGGTTCGAGGGCGGCATCTCAGCCGGAGGTGAGCAGGAGGCGACCGAGCTCGTCGACCCGCTTCCATTCGTCCTGGAACTCGATGTTGTTCCACTGGCCCAGGCCGGGGAAGAACACCTTGTCGTATCCGTGGGCCTCGGGGCGCTTGCCGTTCCAGCGATCGTCCAGGGGCTCGCTGGCCAGCTGGTACCGGGTGTCCGACGTGAGCCGGCAGCGCTTCACCGGTGACCGGTTGTCCAGGGCCCCGTGCAGCATGTGCATGCCGAAGCAGAGCACGTCACCCGCCTTGAAGTCCGTCGACAGCCACCGGCCCCCGAAACGCTCCTGCAGCTTGATCGGGTCGGTGCTCAACCAGCTGATCTTTTCTTTGTCGGCGTCCTGTTGGGCGTACGTGTCCAACAGCTCGTCGGCCTTGTGGCTGTTCTCCAGCACGATCAGGGCGCCCTGCTCCCGGGACACGTCGCCAAGGGGAATCCACGTCGTGAACACCCGGTCCGTGCCCCGGTTCATGTATGGCCCGTCGTAGTGGAAGCCGCAGCCCTCACCGGGACGAACGAAGCGGGGCCACCGGAAGTCGTACGCTCGCACGGCGCCACCGAGAAGGCTCTCGAGGAAGGCGAACAGCCGGTCGTTGAGCACGACGTCCTGGTAGGCCAACCCCGTCCGCACACTCTCGGTGAACGCCCGGAGGTTGACCTTGTCGATGAAGGTTTGCTCGGATTGGATCGCGTCCATGAGCGGGTGGCTGATCGCGTCGATCTCGCCCACGGTCGCGTATTTCAACAGAATCTCGCGCCGAGCCTCCAGCACGGTCTCGGGATCGATCAGGCTCCGGAAGAACAGGTACCCTTCGTCGGCCATGCGCTGACGCAGGCCTTCGGCATCGTCCAGCAGCTCGTTCGAGGAGCGGAGCTCTCCGAAGCGCTCGGGACTCAAGTCCAGCTCGATTCCGTTGGAAAACAACCTCAAGTCGTTCATCGGTACGTTGCCTCACTGCTCGAGCGAGCTCGTCGGTGAATCATCAAACGCCAACCCCCACGAGGCGGCGGGCCATCCGCCGCAGGGGAATGTCGAAGTTGAACAGACGCTCGGCGGCCCACAGCAGCGCGAGCGCGATCAGTAGGATCGAACCCCACGTGAGCAAGGGCAGGTAGACCCGGGTCTTGCGCAGGGCGAACAGGATGGGGAAGACGACGCAGATGATCGCGACCTGCCCCAACTCCACACCAATGTTGAAGCCGAGGAGGGACGCGACCAGGTGCTCCCCTTCCAGCCCGAGATCCGCCATCACGCTCGCGAAGCCGAAGCCGTGAAACAGACCGAAGACGAAGGCGATCTTCCACTCCTGGATCTTCAGATCGGGTCGCAGGTTCGCCCATGCGGCGACCGCGATCGACGCGGCGATCACCGTCTCGATGAACCGGGATGGTACGCTCACCCAGCCCAACGCGGCCATGCTCAGCGTCACGCTGTGTGCGATGGTGAAGAACGTCACGATCTTCACGATGTTCCACAGCGCGCTGCTGAATCGCTCGACCGGCACCCATTTTCCGTCTTCACGCCGTAGCACGGAGGGGAGGATCAGGGCGACCAGGAACAGGATGTGGTCGGTGCCGATCAGGATGTGCCAGATGCCGAACCAGATGAAGCCCAGGAAGCCCTGCCAGATCCCGGACGAATTCAGGTCCAGGGTACCGCTGGGGCTACGGGGGCTGAAGATGAGCGAATGGGTGGCCTCGTTGTTGAAGGTCCCCGTGCGCCAATTGTGCTCCACAACCAGCAGGTTGCGGTGGTCCGAGTCGATCTCGAAGAGCGCCGTGAATCCCGCTTCCAGCTCCGGGGGCAGCTCCCAACCGCCGTCCAGCTCGTATTCCAGCAGGATGAAGTCCGCGAAGTTTCGCAGAATCCTCGAGTCCACACTCCGGAAGTCGAAGTCGAGGCGGCCCGACGGTTCGGTGGCGATGTAGAACTTGTCCTCGATGTAGTCCCGGATCAGCTGCAGGTCTCGATCGACCAGGGCCTGGTCGTATGGCTGATCCAGGTCCCAGTCCAGATCCAGGGCCCGGGCGATGTCCCTCCGTTCGATCTCGATCCGAACGATCAGGGAGTCCTGGAAGACCCGGAGGTAGAGATAGGCCTGGCCGATCTGGTGAGCCGCCGCGGCCGCGGCGGCGCTCGCGCCGACCGGGGGCGCCGCGTTGGCGACGTCATCCGAGCGGCCCTCGGCCTGCACGGTGCTCACGCCCGTTATCAGAAGGAGAGCGAGGACACCGGCCACCCGCCGGGTCGAGACGGGAGCGGTCCGGATTCGATCGAGGAGCCGGCTCACGGGGTCACCCCGGTGGGTCGGGGAGCCAGGGACAGGGATTCAAAGGGATTCATCGGGTCCGTGGGCAAGTGGTGTAGATCGACCAGTCGACCGAGTCCCAGGCGCTCGGCATGCCGCATGATCAGCGACATGACCACCTGGTCCTCGACCACCCAGCCGGTGGAATCGAATACCGTCGTTTGTGTCCTCAGTGCCCTGTACCCCGATTCGTTCCGAACCAGCCCGGCCAGGGTCGGACCGACCTCGGCCGGATCCAGCTGTTGGCACTCTCCCTCGTCGAGACACTGCTGGAGGTGGTCCGGGACGACGACGGCCCTCCGGAGCAGTTCGACCGGCAATTCGGTCTTTCCGGGAAGGTCCGACCCCACCGCGTTGACGTGGAGCCCGGGACGCGTCGATCCCGAATCGGGGAACACGGGACCCTCGCCGACGGCGATCGACGTGGCCGTGGTGATGACGTCGGCCTCCTCGAGGACCTGATCCAGCGATGCACGCTCCACCTCCAAGCCGGCCGGACGAAGCAGCGCCGTGCGTTGCGCGAAGGTCGCTTCGTTGATCGGGCTGACATCGTGGGCCAGGACCCGCTCGGGGCGGGTGACCTTCAGGAGTGCATGCAGGTGCGCGACCGCCTGGGCGCCCGTGCCGACGAACGCCAGCACACCGGCGTTCCGGGGTGCGAGAATGGACGTGGCCAGGGCCGAGGCCGCGGCGGTGCGAAGGGCGGTGGGCAGGGTGCCGTCGCAGAGTCCCACCAATCGACCCGTCCGGGCGTCGTAGCGACCGATGCTGCCGATGATGGTCGGCAAGCCGAAGGCGTTGGGATTGGTCGGGTGGTAGGCCACCATCTTGATGGTCGCCGACTTGCCCCGAGCCAGCACCGGCATCCACTCGATCAACCCGGGCCGGGGCTGGACGTAGCGGAAGCCGTCCCGAGCTCGAACCTCGGTGTCCGCGGGATCGAACGTGACGCACGCCTGGCGCAGGTCGGAGATGAGCTCCGTCACCAGCGCGTCCAGACCCATCGACGCCACGAGGGCCTGCAGATCGTCACTGGAAATCAACCGTGTAGCCATAGCGACCCTGCCTCGTGCCGGACCTAGAGGCCCCAGGAGAGTTGAACCCGGAGCTGCCTGGGCTCGACGGGATGAAAGTGCACGTCCTCGACCCCACCCACCGGCTCGCCCCCGAGCCGGGAGCCGTAGAAGTACTGGATGTCCGATCCTTCGGCGTCGAACAGGTTGAGCAGGCTCGCGCGCAGCCGGGCGCCCCCGAGCCGGTATCCGACCGCGAGGTTGACCAGGGACGTGCCGTCCGCCCGGACGCTGTCGTCCTCCACCAGCGGATAGGCTCCGAAGTGCCGCAGACGCAGCGCGCCGAACAGGCCGTCGCCCGTGGGCTCCCAGCTGATGCCCGCCGCTACCACGTTCTCGAGGGCTCCTGGGATCCGGTTGGCGGATTCAGGCGCGTCGCTGAACCGAGCCCGGGCGAAGGACAGATCCAGGTCCGCGGTGATGTTGGCGCTGACCCGGTAGAAGTTGGTGAGCGTCAACCCGAGCCGGCGGCTGGCCCCGGTCGGCTCGGTGGTGCCCGCGTCCCCGACGAAGAGCAGCTCGCTGTCCAGACCCACGGTCCACAGGACCGCGGTGGACCGAAGGCGTTCCACCGGCGAGGCTCGAAGTCCCAACTCGATGCTTCGGGACCGAACGAGCGGATCGACGGGGTCGACGGGGTCGCCCGTCGCGGGATCGACCCTCTGGACGGTGCCGCGAGCGTCGTTGCTGTGGAAGGCGAACCCGCCGCTCACATAGACCTCGCCGTCCGACCAGAGACCCAGTGCGACGGAACCCTTGGGGCTCACGATGCCTCCGGTCCGGGTGCCGCTGTTCGAGTCCTGATCGCTGGTCACGTCGAAGCGATAGAGGTCGCCGCGTAGGCCCAGCACGCTCCGGAACCGGTCCGACCATCGGGATTCGGCCCGGGCGAACAGTCCGCCGCTCCACTGATCCACCTCGTCGTCCCGCACGGACATCACGGGCGCGCGCCCCTCGGTGCGGCCCAGGGCCACGGCCGCCGCGTCCATGCGGGTCTGGACGCCCACGGTCACGTCATGAGAACGGTTGAACGCATGGACCGGCTGGAGGTGGGAGAACGCGCCGCCGAAGACCCACCTGCCCTGTTCCTGCTGACGGATCTGATCGCCGTCGACGGGGTCGTCGAGCAGGTAGGTGAAGTTCGAGAACAGGTCCAGGTCGTAGCGGATCGCGTAGACGTTGGCCTGCTGCGCGTTGGAGCGGCCGGAACGGGTCCAGCTGCCCGAGAGGCTGTACCGCGACGAGCGGCCCCCGAGGGTCGTGTCCACCTGCGAGTAGAGGCCCAGAAGCCCCTCTTCCACGGCCCGCCTCGGAATCTGATCCGAGCCATCCCACCGGTTGTCATACGCCAGAGCGGTGACGGTGACGGTGTGTCGCCCCGACGTGGCCGAGTACCCCGCCATCCCGCTGAGCTTGCGTAGATCCTGGGGCACGTCCCAGGGCCCGTCGTACGCTTTGCTCTCGCCGCCGACGATGAGCTCGCCGGGACCCACGGACCACGATCCGGCCGCCACGAGTCGCAGGTACCCGGATTCTCCGGCCCCGACCTGAAAGATGGGTCGGGACAGGGACTTTCTCAGGCTGAAGGACGCCTGGCCGGCGCTGCTGAAGTCCCCGACGTCGGCATGGGCGGCGCCGAGCCGATAGTCTACGTTGTCGACGAATTCCGGGGTCAGGAAGTTGAGGTCGGTGTACCCCTGCCCGTGGGCGTGGGACGGGACGTTCACCGGCATGCCCTCGACCCAGGTGGCGAAGTCGGTGCCGTGGTCCAGGTTGAACCCGCGCACGAACATCTGGTTGGATTTCCCGTCGCCGCTATGCTGGGTCATGATGACCCCGGGCACAGACTCCAGGAGCTCGCCTTCGCGCAGCATGGGGCGTGGCAGCAGGTCCTTGAAGCCCACCCGCCCCTCGGAGGCTGTGACCGCCGTGCCCGTGAGGTTGTCGATCCGGCCTTCCACCACGAGGGGGCTCAGCGCATACGGGGCGACCGAGTCTGCGGGGGCGTCCGCCGTGTCCGGGGGCGTACCCTGTGCGGCAACGGCAGCGGGCACCAGTGCCGCCACGAGCAGGAGCGCGGGCGTACCCGCGCGTGGGATGGACTTCGGAGGCAAACGATGACTCCCGAGTAGGTGGTGCTTCCCGACTCACGTCGTCGGGAAGGACGAGTTCGCGGATCGCCACCCTCTTTGGAGGGCGGGAATGGCAACCGGGGCGGAGCGACGCGGGGATGGAGGCCGCTCATGGAAGCGGCACGTCGCGGGGGAATGTGCCGCGGGTCTACCAGACTTCAGATACGAGGTTCCAGTCGTGGCCCTCCACGGCCAATGCTGCGGTGAATCCCGTCCCAGGCGAAACATCCAGCAACCTCCAATGTTTCCGGGCCCCGGGGTCTTCGTCGCTCTGGATCAGTCTGGGTTCTTCCTCAGGCAAGAATGAAACCGCGAACCGGCTCAGCCCGCCCGTGAGCCCGGATCCGATTGCCTTCAGGTACGCCTCTTTTCGGGTCCAGCACGCGAAAAACGCCTGTTCCTTCACGGGTTCGTCCAGCGTCGAGAACGCCCGCTGTTCCGTCACGTGGAAGTGTCGCCGTACCAACTCCGGTAGGTCCGGCATTGCCCGGTGTCGCTCGATGTCAACACCCACGCGGCGTCCTCTCGACACCGCGATCAACGCCACGTCACCTGAATGGGACACGTTGAAGTGGGTGTCCCGGGCCGTGCCTTTCGGCGCCAGCTCGGGTTTGCCGGCGGGGCCATACTGGAATCGCACCTGGTCGGCGTCGATTCCCAGCCAACGGGCCAGAACACCCCGAAGCGCGCAACGCGCCGCTACGAATTGTCCTCGATGCTCGTCGAAGCGAAAGCGCCTGGCTCGCTCCTGCTCGTCCGACGACAGGCATCCCACCAGACCCTCGTCGGGTGGCACGGTCAGGTCCACGGACCAGACGTGGACGACGTCGGCCGGCTTCACGGCGCGCCCTTCAGGGCGGGCGCCCTCGTCTCCAGCACGGCGGCGATCCGTGGCCCGGAGATGGCGAGGTAGGGCTCTTTCAGCACCTCGGGGTGGGGGCCTTCCAACCATTCCAGGTGGAGATTCCCGGTCACGAACCTTCCCCAGCCCAGATCCGGGTCGAAGCGCGGGCTCCGGGTCCGGAAGAGCCATGTCTCGGCTCCCAGGGTACCGGCCTCATACGCCCGCGTAGCGGTGAGGTGGCGGGACGCCGCTCCATGGAACGCCTGCGGCATGAGGCCGCGGTACGTCACTTCGCCGGTATCCGGATCCATCGTCACCGAAGGAGGCCGGGGATTCCGCCACTCTCGAATCCGGATGCCCAACCTCCGAACGGCGCGCCTCAGCGTCTCGAGGGGGTTCCGCGTCAGAACGCCGATGACTCGCTCGCCGACAGACTTCTTCGGAGGCTTTTCCCGCGGCCGCTGGACGGCTCCCGGCGCCACCGAGTCCACCAGCGCCACGAGATCGACCCGCTCGCCCGCGGCCTCCAGCTGCCTGGCCATTTCGAAGGCGATCGTCCCGCCGAGACAGTAGCCTCCGAGGAGGTAGGGCCCCGAGGGCCGGTTGGCCCGGATCTCGGTCAGGTAGCGTGCGGCGATCTCGGGCACCTCGCTGGACGGATCGACGGGAGACTGGAGTGCGTAGAGGGGCTGATCGGCGTCCAGGTAGGCGGCGAGGTTGTAGAACTGACCGATCTCGCCTCCGAGCCCGTGAACCATGTAGAGGGGCGGCCGGCTTCCCTCGGGCCGAATGCCGACCAGGCTGGGCCACGACGGCTCGGGATCGCTCGAGCGCACGTATGCAGCGATGTCCTTGACCGTCGGCGCCTGGAAGATGACCCCCAGGGGCAGCTCCACGTCGAAGTCCCTCCGGACCCGCTCGATCAGACGGGGGAGGAGCAGCGAATGCCCACCCGAATCGAAGAAGTTGTCGTGCCGACCCACCTCGTCTAGGTCGAGCAGCTCGGACCAGATGCGCATGAGCTGGCCCTCGAAGGCGTCCTCTGGAGGCGCCACGTCCGCCTCGTCCCTGCGGCGCTTGGGCGCCGTCGGCAGGGTCGGCGTCTCGGCCCCTTCGGCTGCCCGCTGGAGGATCGCTCCCACCGGACGTGCATCGTCGTCGAGAACCTGCCGGCAGAGCGCGACGAAGCGGTCGAGCAGCCGTTCGACGACGGCAGGTTCCAGCAACCCGGGATCGAAGTGCGCCGTGAGCCGGGGTCGCTCGCCGGATCCGACCGCCAGGGTCAGGGGATAGCCCGACGTGAGCCCCCCGACGAAGTCGTGGAGCCGGAGGGACTCGGTGCCTTCGGCCGCCGATGCGACGAGCCCGTCCTTCAGCGCATCGGCCCCGACGAAGTTCGTCAGGACCAGCAGCGTGTCGAACATCGGCCCCTGCCAGGTCGCCCCACACCAATCCATGATCCGCCCGAACGAGCAATGCTCGTAGCGCCGAATCCCCTGCTGAACCGCGTGGACCTGGCCGAACCACTCCCGGAGGCTCTGCCCTTCCTCCACGGAAAGGGGTACGGGCACCGTGTTCGCGAACATCCCCACGGTTGCCTCGATCCCGGCCAGATCCGCCGACCGGCCGGAGGTCGCGGCTCCGAAGAGTGGGAACCGGCCGCCGGTGTGTTCGGACACGGTCAGGCCCCAGATCCCGAAGAACAGGCTCGAGGGTGTCAGCCGGTTACGCCTGGCCCAGGCTTCGATCTCGTCTCGGGAGGCCAGCTCCACGCTGATCGACCCGCGTTCGGCTGACGACGACCGGCCGCTCCAGCGCTCGCCGGTGACCAGGCAGCGCTCGGTCAGCCGGTGCTGCCTCCAGAACGCCTCGGCCTCGGGGTGTGCCGCTTCCCGGCTCCACGCCACGTAGTCCCTGAACCGTAGCGAAGCGGGCTCGGTCGGGGGTGGCGCTCCCCGCAACGCGGTCTGGTATCGATCCATCACCTCCCTGATCACCAGGGCGCTCGACCACCCGTCCAGGAGGATGTGATGGCTCGTCCAGACGAATTCGTGGACGCGCTCAGAGGTCCGGATCAGAGCGAGGCGCATCACCGGAGCGGTGCCTAGGTCCACCCCCTGCTCTCGATCCTCCCGGAGCAACTCTTGAAGGGCACGGGTCTGTTCCGGCTCGGGCTGCTGTCGCCAGTCCAGGATCCGCGTTTCCACGTCGGCCTTCTTGGAGACGACCTGGACAGGGTGCTGCACGCCCATCCAGTGGACGGAGCTCCGAAGCACGGGATGGCGGAGCATCGTGTCTCGCCAGGCCTCCCAAAACGCCTCCACCCGGAGGGGCCCGGACAGCGTCGCCCGCATCTGTAGAAGGCCGCTGTCGTCAGCACCATGTTGGAGATGGTGGAGCAGCAGGGACTCCTGCAGCTCGGACAGGCGATAGATATCCTCGATCGACTCGCGCCTGATCATGCTGCGGCTCAGCGAGATCCTGCCGGTTGGGTGGCCCCGGCCGTCGGCAGCGTATTCGCGTAGGCAGCGATACGACGGACCGTCAGGAAGTTCTCCAGGGTGATGTCCGCGGGCTGAACCCGGACGCCGTGTTCCTGATCGAGAAACTGGACGATGCGCATGACGCCCAGCGAATCGACGAGTCCGGTCCCCAGCAGGTCGTCGTCGGGCGTGAGCGAGAGCTCCGGCCGATCGGCCAGGAGCTCTTCCTGAACGAAGGACGTCAGCGTGGATTCCAGGTCGAGCAGCTCTGTCATGCAGAATCCCTGTCGCGAGGTGTCGATTCGATCGCCGTGAGTCGGACGGCGCGGGCGAAACACCCGGAGCACGATCCGTGCCGGTTTTGGGGGTGCTCGTGCGCTCGATCCGGTGGTTCAAAGAGGGGAATGGGCGTACGCGCGGTCCGGGACCCCGCTTCGCGTCTTCGACCATCCGGTGCCGGGAATGTCAGACCAAACACCCACGGAGCCGTCAAATGTTCCGGCTGACCCCGAACGCCTTGACCTTCCAATCGCCTTCACACGAATCCCCTATCCACCTCCGGAGCGGCGCTTTAGGACCGGCCCAGCCGTACTTGCCCGGCGCCCGGGGCCGGCTGCCCGCACTTCACGCCAACAGCACGACGACGAAAGGGATGGGGACGCTGAAACGTGGACGTCCCCCGGCGGAGGGTCGCACGCTCAGACCCAGAGTCCGGCTCTGCCCAGCTCCGCCAGGGCCGCACCCACCGCAACCTCGATCGGACCACCGGTATCGACGTCCCCGGCGTACCGCCTCGTGTCCGCCGAGGGCGATTCCCACCGGGAGGCGATCGCTTCATGGATCGACCAGTCGGCGTCGGATCCCATCGAGTCCTCGGCCTGGGCGGCCCGGGCCGCCATCCGACGCTTCACGGTCTCGGTGCTCGCCCGGCAGACCAGGAGGCACGGGCGCACGCCCCAACGCCGCGCGGCTTCCAACAGCACGCGTCTGCGGGCTTCACTCCACAGGGTCCCGTCCACGAGAACGCGGCGGCCCTGGAACAGCATCCCTTCGACCTCCTCCAGACAGGCGCGGTAGGTGCGTTCCGTCCACTCGGGCGCGTAGATCCCCTGATCGACGGCGGCGGCCGCCGCCTCCAGGGGATCGAGCCCCGCCAGAGCCTTGCGGATCCGATCCGTCGAGACCACCTCGAAGCACCCGGCCTGGGCCACCGCCTCGGCCAGCGTCGATTTCCCCGTACCCGGCAGCCCGCCCACGAGCACCAGGCCCGGCCGCCGCTCCGGCGGCTCGGGCTCGGACAGCGCCAGCAGCCAGTGTCCCCTTGCCCGCTGAATCGCCGCTTCCCGTTCCCGCGGATCGACGTCCGGCTGAAGGGCGAACATGCCGTCCACCTTGGCCCGGACGACGGCTCGATACGAACGGTAGAACGGCAGCAGCTCCGCCCCTTCATCGTCTCCGCTGGCCTCCAGGTACGAGGCTTCGAACCGCTCGGCCAGGTCCCGACGCCCGTGGCGGGCGAGATCCATGGAGAGGAAGGCCACGTCGGCCATCGGGTCTGCG
>CAJIAX010000298.1_pt1 | contig 47501 bp, 37 predicted proteins | sample 9199251 | NCBI WGS metagenome assembly CAJIAX01 (sample SAMEA7708287, study PRJEB35096) | sediment metagenome | biome: marine neritic benthic zone biome [ENVO:01000025]; feature: sediment [ENVO:00002007]; material: shallow marine sediment [ENVO:03000034] sea grass bed [ENVO_01000059] ... | reverse complement strand
GTCGAAGGTCCGGGGCGCGTGCCCCAGCAGATGGGACTGGGTGGCCATGTCCTCTTCCGAACCGTTCATGCCGGAGTGGCTGGTCGCGGACCTGGCGACCATGTGGAAGGCCTTCGTGGTCGACGGTCTGATCGGTACGGAAGAGGACATGGCCACCCAGTCCCATCTGCTGGGGCACGCGCCCCGGACCTTCGACGACTTCGTCGCCGAGACAGTGGCGACGCTGGAGACGGACTGAGTCCAGGGGACGCCCTGAGCGCCCTGCCCGGGTCGCGTCAGCCCTACCCGTAGAACAGCCGGACCAGGCTCATGGGAATCGCCGGCACGTAGGTCACGAGCAACAGCACCGCCACGAGCACCGCTACGAAGCGCACGTTCGCCTTGCTCACCTCCCAGATGTCGGCCTTGGCCACCGAGCACGCCGTCACCAACACGCTGGCCACCGGGGGCGTCTGCTGACCGATGCCCAGGTTGAGCGTCACGATCAGGCCGAAATGGACCGGATCGATGCCCGCCGCATGGACCAGGGGCATGACGATGGGCACTACGAGGATGATCGCCGCGGCGGAGTGGAGGAACAGGCCGACCAGCAGGAAGAAGCCGTTCAACAGCAACAGGATCATCCAGCGGGAATCGGTCATGTCCATGATGCCGGACGCTACCTGCTGGGGTACCTGCATCTCGGTCAGGTAGTCGCCGAGCAACGCCGACGTGGCTACGAGGAGCATGACCACCGCCGTCTGCATGCCGCCCTCGAGCATGGCGCTCCGCAGGTGGCCCCAGTCCAGCTCCCGGTAGATGAACCCTCCGATCACCACGGCCGCCACGACCGCCAGGCCGGCGCCCTCGGTGGCCGTGACCCAGCCGGTGAAGATCCCCCCCAGGATGATCACGGGCAGGAGCAGCGCCCACCCGGCGTCCTTGAACGTCTCCCAGACCCGGCCCAGACGGAACGTGTCCTCGGCGGAGAGGTCGCGCTTCCGGGCGTAGAGCCAGGCCACGAACATCAGGAGCAGGCCGCCCAGCACGCCGGGCACGATGCCCGCCACGAAGAGCTCGACCACCGAGCTCCCGGACATGACCGCGTAGATGATCATGGGGATCGAAGGCGGAATGATCACCGCCAACGTCGCCGAGGACGACGTCACTGCGGCCGAAAAGGCCGTGCCGTACCCTCGCTTCTTCATGGCCGGGATCAGGATGGAGCCCAGGGCCGCGACATCGGCCACGGCCGAGCCGCTGATCTCCGCGAAGAAGAGGGACGCGCTGATGCTCACCATGGCGAGCCCGCCCCGGATGAACCCGAACAGGGCTGCCGCGAAGGCGATGAGGCGGCGGCTGATCCCGGACGCGTTCATGATCGCGCCCGCCAGGATGAACAGGGGGATCGCGATCAGCGCGAACGACGTGGAACCCGTGAACAGCACCAGGCCCACATTGGGCAGGATGGCGGTGCCGGAGCCGGCCACCATGGCCACTACGGCCACGACGCCCAGGGCCACCGCGATCGGCACGTTGATCAGGATCAGCGCCAGCAGGGCCAGGAACAGGAGAAACAGGGTCATGGCTCGACCCCCGGAGGCAACTCGGTGGCCTCGTCTCCCTGGCCGTGCACCTCCAGCCCCTGGGTGCCCTCGGGGCGACCGTCCCCACCGTTCTCGTCATCGTCCGCGGATGGGTGTGGTCCTTCGGCCAGCGCCTCGGGGATGCTCAGTAGCTGGGCCAGTATGAACAACATAGCCCCGATCGGGATCACCGACTGCGCCACCCTGGTCGGCACCCAGGGCAGGCTGATCAGGGAATTCCCCCCGAGCACCACCATCACCTGCCACCCCGCCCACGCGACCACAACGAAGAAGCCGATGACGAAGGCGTCCGCCAGCAACACGGCTGCGGTCCGGGCCGGTCCCCGGAGCGATTGGACCACCGTGGGCACACCGATGTGGGCTCGCTTCAGCGCAGCCAGCGCAGCCCCATAGTAGGTGAGCCAGGCCAGGAGGATCGACGCGACTTCGTCGTACCAGACCAGGGCGGCTCCCGCCTTGCGGAACCCCACCCCCAGAACCACCACGACGGCCAGGGCCGCCATGAGAAAAAGGACGACCCATTCGAGAGTGGTCTCGAGGGAACTCCGCAGCGCGTTGAGCGTCCGTGAACCCCGGAGCCTGGCGATCACACTGGACCCGGCGGAGCTACCGGCCACTCGCCAGCGCTTTGGCGAGCAGCGCGTCGCTTCCGTCGAAGGACGCCGCGAACTCTTCGTACACGGGCTGGCTCGCCGCTACGAAGGCCTCACGATCGACCTCGTTGATCTTCGTGCCCCCCGCTTCCATGGCCGCCAGGATCTCGGCGTCCATCCGAGCCGCGTGCTCGTACACGAAGGGCTGCATCTCCTGGGCGATGCGCTGAATCGTGTCGCGCACGTCCTGGGCCAGCTGCTCCCATTTGCGGGTGCCGACCGTGACGTACGCCGGCGTGTACACGTGACCGCTCACGGACAGGTACTCCTGCACCTCTTGCAGTTTCGCGCTGTAGATCTGCGCCAGGGGGTTCTCCTGGGCGTCCATGACTCCGGTTTGGAGCGCGATGAACACCTCGGAGAACGGCATGGGCGTCGGATTGGCGCCCAGGGTCTGGAACAGCTTGACCCGCCACGGACTGCGCGGGGTGCGCAGCTTCAGACCGTCCAGGTCCGCCGGGATCACGATGGGACCCCGGTTGTTGGTGATGTGGCGGAATCCGTTCTCCCACAGCGCCAGGACCGTGTACCCGTCGGCCGCGGCCGCGGGGGCCAGCTCACCCCAGACGATTGGGTCCTCCAGGGACATCATGTGCTCCCGATCCTGCACCAGGTAGGGAAGCTCGAACAGACCGAACTCCTCGACCGTGGCCGACATGATGGTCGACGGCAGGCTCAGGTCCACCGTGCCCAGCTTGAGCTTCTGCAGCAGGGTCTCGTCGCTGCCGAGCTGGCTCGATCCGAACACCGTCATCTCGACCCGGCCCGCCAGTTCGGTGTTGACCCGGTCCGCGAACTCGTGAATCACCAGGTCGTACAGGGACTCGGGTGCACCGACGTGACCGAACTTGAGCTCGACCACCCCGTCTTCTCTGGCACCGCCTCCTTCGCAGGCCACCAATCCGAGGGCGAGGGCCAACCCCGCTCCGACCTTCCGCATGTCGCTCCTCACGTCGTCGCCTCTTCCAGGGGGTTCGAGGCCAGGTAGTCCAGGGCCGCCGTCACGCCGCCGCGCTGGTGGGGCACGCCCGCCACGCGTAGGCCCATCTCGACGCCCGAGAGCGCGCCGGCCAGCATGAGGTCGTTGAAGTCACCCAGGTGGCCGATACGGAACACCAGCCCCTTCAAGCGACCCAGGCCTCCTCCGAGGGACATGTCGTACCGATCCAGGATGGCCCGACGGAGCTCGTTGGCGTCGGTCCCTTGCGGAACCTGAACCGTGGTGGCTGCGGCGCTATACGCCATGGGATCCGTGCAGAACGTGTCCAGCCCCCAGGCCTCGACCGCCAACCGGGTGGCGCGTCCGTGACGGGCGTGCCGCGCGAAGACCCCCTCCAGCCCCTCCTCGTCGAGCTGTGCCAGGGCCTCCTCGAGGCCGAAGAGCAGGTTGGTGGCGGGCGTGTACGGGAAGTAGCCGGTGTCGTTGAACCGGGCCATCTCTTCCCAGTCCCAGTAGGCCCGGGGGAGCCTGGCCTCGGCTGAGCGCTCGAGGGCCCGTGGGCTGACGGCGTTGAACGACAACCCGGGGGGCAGCATGAGTCCTTTCTGGGAACCGGCGATGATCACGTCCACCGCCCACTCGTCCCGCTTCACGGGCATCGCCGCCACGGACGACACGGCATCGACCATGAGCAACGCGTCGTGCCCGGCCTCGTCGATGGCCGCGCGGATCGCGCCGATGTCCGTCGTCACGCCCGTCGACGTCTCGTTGTGAACGACGAGCACGGCTTTCACCTCACCGGTCACGTCGTCGGTGAGACGTCGGTGCAACGCCAGCGCGTCGGCGGGCCGGCGCCAATCCCCTGGGATCACCTCGAACTCCAATCCCATCTTGCAGGCCACCCCCACCCACTTCTCGGCGAAGAAGCCCTGATCGAAGGCCAGCACCCGATCGCCGGGCGAGAGGGTGTTCACGAGGGCGGCTTCCCAGGCTCCGCTGCCCGATCCCGGGAAGACGAAGACCGGCGCCGAGGTCCCGAATACGGGCTTCAATCCCGTCAGGATCCGGGCAGTCAGGTCGCCGAAGTCCGGTCCCCGGTGGTCGATGGTCGGCCGGTCCATGGCGCGCAGGATCCGGTCCGGCACGTTGGTCGGCCCCGGGAGTTGGAGGAAGTGACGACCGGCGCTGTAGGTCACGGGCGTATCTGGATCAGGGTTCGGCCCAGCGCGCGCCCTTCGGGCACGCGAGCTCTGTCGTTGGAGGCACACCGGATTAGAGCAGCGGGGCGCCACGCGCAAACCGGAGGACAGCGGATGGCCGCTCGGGAGCACGGTAGGCATCTCCCCAGCCGCGAGCTCGCCTTCGAGGCATCTATCGCGAACGCGCCCGACGTGATTGATTGACCCTGACATCGGCCGCATCGGCCGAAGCGAGCCTCCACCGAAGCCCACCAACCCCGACCGCCGTGCCCCGAACGCCCGAACGCCCGATGCGGAAGGCCGCGCCCCAGCCGGCGAGCACGTCCCGGGACTCGCAGCTCGAGTCCGCGCTGCGCTCGGACGTCGAAGGCGACGTCTACTTCGACGACTTCACCCGCGGTCTGTACAGCACGGACGCATCCATCTACCAGATTCGACCCGCGGGCGTCGTCGTGCCGCGGTCCGCCGAGGACGTGGCCCGGACCGTGGCGACGATCGCGTCCCGGGGCCTCTCGGTGGTCCCCCGCGGAGCGGGAACGAGCCAGGGAGGCCAGACCATCGGCCCGGGCGTGGTCGTGGATACCAGCAAGTACATGTGCGGCCTGGTCGGTCTCGATCGGGACGCCATGACGGCCGTCGTACAGCCCGGCGTGGTGCTCGACCATCTCAACCGGGCCCTGGCGAAACACGGGCTCTTCTTTCCGGTGGACGTGGCCACCGCCAGCCGGGCGACCCTGGGCGGCATGGTGGGCAACAATAGTGCCGGAGCCCGGTCGATCCGGTACGGGCACACGGTAGAGCACGTTCGGCGGATCGACGCGGTGCTCTCCGACGGACGGGCGGCGCGCTTCGGTCCGCCGCTGGCAGAGAGCCCGGACGCGGCCGCGCCGGGCGGGATCGGCTCGATGGAGCGGGATCGGGAGGGGCAGGACCGAGCCCGCGAGCTGGGCAGGCTGTTGGCGGACCTGTACGACCGAGAGGCGGAAGAGCTGGCTCGGCGCATTCCCCGGGTGCCCCGGCACGTGGCCGGCTACAACCTGCATCGTATGTCCCGGACCGAGCAGAACCCGGCCCAGATCCTCGTGGGCTCAGAGGGCACGCTGGCCTTCTTCACGGAGCTGGAGCTGGATCTGCAGCCCCTGCCGGAAAGCCGCGTGCTCGGGGTGTGCCACTTCGGGTCCCTCCGCCAGGCCCTCGACGCCGTTCAACACCTGGTCGGCCTGGAGCCATCCGCGGTGGAGCTGGTGGACCGGACCATGCTGGGCCTGGCCCGGGGCATCCCGGGGTTCGCCGCCGCCCTGGATTCCTTCGTGCGTGGCCGTCCCGAGGCCCTTCTGCTCGTGGAATTCTCCGGATCGGCAGAGGACACCACGCGGAGGCTGGCCAGGCTCGAGGAGTTGCTGGGCGAGCTCGGGTACCCGGACTCCGTCTTCCGGGCCACGGACCCGGCCACCCAGGCCCGGGTCTGGCAGGTTCGCAAGGCAGGACTCAACATCGCCACTTCGATGAAGGGCGACACGAAGCCGGTCGCGTTCATCGAAGACTGCGCGATTCCCCTGGATCGGCTCGGCGAATGGGAAGAGCGGCTCACGGGGGTCTTCGAACGCCACGGCACCCGGGCCCTGTGGTACGCCCACGCGTCCGTGGGGCTGTTGCACGTCCGGCCGGCGCTCAATCTGAAGGCGGGCCCGGACGTGGCACGGATGCGGGCCATCACCGAAGAGGCGTTCGAGATCGTCCGCGACCTGGGTGGGTCGCACTCGGGCGAGCACGGCGATGGGCGGATCCGGTCGGAGTTCATCGAGCCCATGCTGGGGTCCCGCCTGACCCGGGCCTTCGAGGAGATCAAGGACGCGTTCGATCCGGACGGCGTCTTCAATCCAGGCAGCATCGTCCGCACCGGGCGAATGGACGACCGTAGCATCTTCCGGTACGGTCCGGACTACGCCCATCGCTCCCTCCCCACCGTGCTGGATTGGAGCGCGTGGGGGGGCCTCGGCGGCGCGGTCGAGATGTGCAACAACAACGGAGCGTGTCGAAAGCGGGACCCGGGCGTGATGTGCCCTTCGTACCGGGTCACGCGAGACGAAAAACACACGACCCGGGGCCGGGCCAACGCACTTCGCCTGGCCGTGACCGGCCAACTCGGATCCGACGGCCTGACCTCGGACGAGATGTACGACGCCATGGACCTGTGCATCGGATGCAAGGGCTGCAAGCGGGAATGTCCGACGGGCGTCGACATGGCACGGATGAAGATCGAGTTCCTGCACGGCTATCGGAAGAAACATGGACTGCCGTTCCGGGACCGCCTGGTTTCGTTCCTTCCACGGTTCGCTCCCCGGGCGCGACACTTCGCACCCATGCTCAACCTCCGCAACCGGAGCAGGGCGCTCGCGGCGATGGGCGAAGCCCTGACCGGGATGAGCCGGCGGCGCGATCTGCCGCAATGGAGCGCAACGCCGTTCGTCCACCGCGATGGCCTGAGGGTCGGCGAGGGGGAGCCCGTGGTGCTGTTCGCAGACACATTCAGCACCTGGTTCGAGCCCGAGATCGCCCGAGACGCGTTGACGGTGCTCGAGGCCGCGGGCTACAGGGTCGACGTGCCGGCGTGGCCCGGGCGCGCCCGCCCCCTCTGCTGCGGTCGGACGTTCCTCAACGCGGGTCTCGTGGACCAGGCGCGGATCGAGATGCGCCGCATGATGACTGCGCTGGCCCACAGCGACGACGCGCCGATCGTGGGACTCGAGCCCTCTTGTCTGCTCACGCTGCGCGATGAGCTGCCAGCTCTGTTTCCGAGCGAAGAGGGCCGCCGAATGGCGGACCGGGCCCTTCTCCTGGAGGAACTGCTGGACCCGGAGCGGGGCCCCGACGACCTGGTCCTGGATTCCATCGATGCCGGCGGCGTCAAGGTCCACGGACACTGTCACGAGAAGGCGTTCGACGCCGTAAGGCCGCTGAAGCGGGTCCTGGGCCGGATTCCCGATCTCGAGATCGAAGTGATCGAGTCCGGCTGTTGCGGAATGGCCGGGTCGTTCGGATACGAAGCCGAACACTATGGCCTGTCGATCGCCATGGCCGAGCTCGACCTGTTACCGGCGGTGCGGTCCACGCCCCACGATTGGGTCCTGGTCGCCAACGGGACGAGCTGTCGACACCAGGTCGAGGACGGTGTGGGCCGGGAGGCCCTGCATCTGGCTCGAGTGCTCGCGAAGGCACTGCAATGAGCAACGGTCGAAGGAAGGGAAGGCGCATGAGGGTACGACACGGCCTCTCCATCGCGTGCATCGTGGCGCTGGTCACGATGTGGCCCGGAGGGGCGTCCGGGCAGGAGCAGCACGAGGGGAGCCCTGCCGGCCCCGAGGCTCACGAGGCATACCCAAACGAGATCGCCCTGTTCTTCGGCGGAACCCGTCGCACGGGCGAGACCGCGTTCACCTTCGGCTTCGACTACGGCCGCTCGATCGCTGCAGGATTCGGCACCGGAGTCTTCTTCGACTGGGCCGCGGGCAACTTCGAGCGGGAGTTCATCGTGGGAATCCCCCTCTACTACGAGACGGGACTCGGCCACCTCGTGGGAACGCTGGGACTGGGCATCGAACGAGCGAACGAGTTGAGCCAACCCACGGAGGAGGGTGGGAGCGAGGAAGAGCACGGCGATTCCTCCGAGAAGGCGCAACGCACCCTGGCCCTACTCCGCCTCGGGCTGCAATACCCCACCCACTTCGGATACCAGGGGCGCATCTCGTTCGGGCCCCAGGTCAACCTCGACGTCACGAAAGAGACCGAAGCCCTGGTGTTCGGCGTGTTCCTCGGGGTCCTGTTCTAGTTTCGGGTTCCTGTCCTACCGTCGGGTCCTGTTCCAGCGTCCCGCCTCCCCGACGCCCCTGCCCCTACCAGTACTCCAGGATCCTCCGGATCCGCCCGTCCGCGGTGACCTCCAGCACGGTGATCTGCCGCCGTTCGAGCTTTCTCCAACCCGCCTCCGTCCGCATCTCCATCTCGAGCGTGTAGTCGATCACGACCACGCCTTCGCCGGTCGTCGATCCGTGCACGTCGATGTCCGGGTTCCGAGTCTCGCCGAGGAACTCCGCCATGGCTTCCGTGACCTGATCCCGACCCCGGATCCTTACTCCGACCCGTGGGTGCTCGTACAGCACGTCTGCCGAGTACAGGAACGTGAGGCGGTCGATGTCGTCCATGGTCGCGGGCTGCCGCAGCACCTCTTCCACCGACCGAATCCAGGTGTTGCCCAGTCCGTCCGGCACGGTCTGAGCCGTCCCGTTCGACGGCGAGAGCACCATCACGGCCAGCAACAGCGACACGCGCCACCCGGCCGAGCCGTCGACGCCCGGGGCGCCAACGCACCGGCGCGACTTCCTGCCCGTCCTCATCCTCGTCCTCGTCCTCAATTCGGCCTCCACATGACCCAGGAGTGAATCGGCGGCACGTCCACCTCACCGTAGACCGTATACCCCGCACGCTGGTAGAACGCGACGTTCCGCTCGTCCTCGGTGGCCAGGCAGACCCCCTGGGCCAGGTCGTCCTGCCGGGCCAGCTCAGCCACACGAGCGAGCAGCGCCCGTCCCATGCCCCTTCCCTGGTACCCAGGCAGGGTGCCCAGCATGCCCACGAAGTAGTAAGGCACGTCGGGCTCGATGCCCGAGCTCAACCGCTCGTACCGGTTCATCCGGTCCAGCGCCGCCGACCCGATGGCCCGCCCCAGGTCGTGATAGGCCGCGTCCAGGTCCACGGGTCGAGGCGTGACCAGAGGTTCGCTGAGGAGCATGGCGGCCGCCACCGTCCCACCGTCTCGAATCCCGAGGACGGGCCAGCCACGGGTGTACCGGGCGTCACAGAAGAACCCGTTGAGCGCCCGCAGGCGCCGCTCATAGTCATCGCCCGCGTCGGACAGGGCGTACCGCATGACCGGGTAGTCGTGGAAGCTGGCGGCGAGCACGTCGATCACCGCTTCGCGGTCGTCGCGGGTGAGCGCTTCGATCTTCATCGGCCCCGGGCTAGTTGGCCAGCGGGCTGGGCTCGGCCATCACGCGCTCGATCTCTTCCACCGTCGTGGGCGCCATGGCCGACAGGTTCTCGTATCCGTCCTCGGTCACCAGGACCTCTTCCTCGATCATGATCGCGATGCCCAGCTCGGGGATGTAGATCTTCGGCTCGACGGTGAAGACCATGCCCGGTTCCAGGGGAATCGAGTAATCCCGGCTGTCCAGGGCGTCCAGCCCGATGTGATGCCCCAGGTCCCGGACCCCGGTTCCCCGGGCCCCCGAATAGTCGGTGTGATCCCCGTCGTTGGTGATCCAATAGGTGGGAGACGGCATCAAGCCCCACACCCGGTCGGGCCCCATCGACTCGATATCCTCGAAGGCGTCATACCCATGGGCCTGGAAGACGCCCGCGGCGGCACGGATCACGTCCCGCATCATCACGGCGGGTCGGATCTCGGCCAGAGCCGCGTTCAGGGACTCGAGGACGACCTCGTAGTATTCCCGCTGTTCAGGCGTGAAGGTGCCCGAGACCGGGAAGGTCCGACACAGGTCAGAGGTGTAGTACCCGTATTCGGCGGCGCCGTAGTCGATGAAGATCAGCTCGCCGTCGTTCATCACGCGGTTGACCGGGTCGTAGTTCTCGGACCGAAGCGTGTACAGCGAAACGGCGGATTCCCCCGATGCGACGATCGGTCCGAAGGAGTTCCGGGGGGATCCTTCCCGCCGCCACACGTACTCCATGAAGCCGGCCAGCTCCCGGTCGTTCATCCCGGGCCTGATGGCTCGCATGGCTTCGATCATGCTCAGAGCGCTGATCTCGGCGGCCCGCCGGAGCTGGGCGATCTCGTGCTCGTCCTTCACCAGCCGCATGCGGCGAATCAGCGGGGTGACGTTCTCGAACTCGACGCCAGGCAGAGCCTCCTCGACGGCCGCTTCCAGCTGTTGTCGGTAGGTCACCGCCCGGCCCATGCCGGGGGGCAGATACAGTGCGCCGCCGTGACCGGCGAAGTAGGCCGTCCCGGCGTCGCCCACCAACTCCGGCAGCATGCGCCTGACCTCGTCTACGGGCGCCGTTTCGGCGATGCCCGTCGCCGCCTCCGCCGCCGGCCCGGGACTCAGGCGCCGGATGGTTCGGTTCCAGGCAGCGTCACGGAATCGGGAGTCGGCCATGGGATACTGGGCACCGGCGAACTGGTACGCGTCCGGCAGGAACAGGACGTCGCGACGGTCCCCGTCCGGGCCCGGAACCATCACCAGCATGGCCCAGGGCGACTCCACACCGGTCAGGTAGAAGAAGTCCAGGTCCTGCTTCAGGGTGCCCCCGTGGCGGATCATGTACTCGCCCGGAACGATCACGGGCACGCCGCCCACCTGTTCGAACAAGCGGGCTCGGCGCTCCTCGTAGGCCTCGGCCGGCACCGCCGAAGGACTCTGGGCTGTCGAGGCGTCTGGCAGCGCTACCGCCGCTCCGGCGACGAGCAGGCTGAGGACGAATGCGCCACGGGGAAGTCTGGCCTGTTCCAGCATCGGGGCTCCTGGGATGCGGACGGATCTGGGATCCTCGGATCTGTCCGTTCGAAGTACAGCCGATCCGGGGATCGCGCGAGGCGTGAGCACGGCCACGTCAGGCGTCCTCGCCTCGGGCAAAGTAGGGTGCGATCGCTTCTGGCGGCGGGGGCGGCGTGATCAGGCTCACACCGATGAGCAGCACGGCCGACGTCACGAACCCCGGCACGACGGGGTCGATGTCCGGCGACCCCAGAGCTTTCCAGGCGAACGTAGCCACCACGCCACCGAGCATCGCCGCCGCGGCCCCTTCACGGGTGGCTCGTTTCCACAGCACCCCCCCCACCACAGGCATGAAGAAGGCGGCCGCCATCAGCGCCGTGAACAGCAGCACGATGAACTGGACGAGCTCGCCCTCGCCCACCCCCGACAGCAGCAGGAGCACGGGCACCGTGCCGACGACGACCACGCCCAGGCGGTCCACCCACATCTTCCGTCGGGGCGACGCGTCGGGGTTCACCAGGGTCTGGTAGATGTCGTAGGACAGGGCGGACCCGGCCACGATCAGCAGCGAGTCCACGGTGGACATCATCGCGGCCGTCACGGCGGCCAGGAGGACGGCACCCAGGGTCGCCGGCAACACCGCCCGGGCGATCATGGGCATGGCCAGGTCGCCGGTGGGCAGATTCGGGAACAGGACCACCGCCACCAGCGACAGCACGAACACGAGCAGGTTGAGACCGGTGGCCACGACGATGGCCAGGAGGATGCCCCGCCGAATCGTCGGCATGTCCTTCATGGCGTACAGGCGGATCAGCTTCTCGGGAGTAGCCACGGATCCGAGCATGAAGCTCAGGGACATGGTGAACAGGAGGACGCCGGGCAACGCTCCCCACTGGAACTCGGCCGGGTTCACCGCCACAACGTGATCGAACAGGAGACCCAGTCCGCCAACCTGACGGATGGCCAGGGGAACGGCGATCACCGTGCCCACGATCATGATCACCATCTGCACGAGGTCGGTGTAGACGACGGCGATCATGCCTCCCACCACGGTGTAGGCCAGCAGGATGGCGGTGAACCCCAGCATGCCCCAGCGGGTCGGGATGCCGAAGAGGGTGTTTGCGATCAGCCCGCCGGCCACGATCTGGGCCTGGATGTACACGGTGGTGGCGACCAGGATGATGATCGCCGCGAGGGCCCGAACCTTCTTGCTGTAGTACCGGGTCTGCATGAACGCGGGCAGCGTCAGCTCCTTGACCCGCGTGAACCGGGGCGCCAGCACCGCAGCCACGAACCAGTAGGCAGCCGGGATGGTCAGGACGATCCACCCGAAGCTCCAGCCCACGGTGTACATGACGCCGATCGTGCCGATGAACGTGCCGGCGCTGGTGTGGGTGGCCGCCAGGGTCGCGCCCCCCAGGAGCCAGCCCAGATTCCCCCCCGCGATCCAGTAGTCGGTCTCGTTCCGGGTGGCTCGGAGGGCGCGCCAGCCGATGAAGAAGACGACGGCGAAATACCCGACGAACACCGCCGCGGCCACGCTCACTCCTCGCGACCCTCCACCCACAGCATCCAGATCACGTACGCCAGAACGACCAGCCCGAAGACGACGAACAGGCCCCAGAACACGAACCCGGGCATCAGGCCGCCCTATGGAGAAGGAGGGAACGGCCGGCTCGGTCCGGCGTGACGGCGCCGATCATGCGACCGATTCCTTCTTTGGCCGCTGGAGCTTGCTCCAACCCAGAGCACCCAATCCGAGCAGGAGCAGAACCAGCAGTGTGTCCGTCGCCCTGGGCACGCTCAGAAGGGGCGCCTGCCCCCGGGTCGCCCGTAGCGAGACGTACGCTGGCAGGACCGAGAGCTCGAGCTCGCTGGAACCCGGGTCGGTCCCGGCCCGGGCGAGCCCACCCGTCGGCGTCGGGAAGGCTTCGTACGCAACCGCGTCCAGTGGTAGCTGCACCCGGGCCCTGAACGTGCCTGGAAGCGCCTCGGCCGGAGGCCAGTCCACGGCCAACACCGGAATCACCACGCGGAGCCGATCGTCGTCTTCGACCGTGGCGTTTCGGACGGTGTAGCTGAGGGTGACCTCGATGTCCTCGTCGACGACGTGCGGCCGAAGGACGAGGGCCCCGGCCCGCTGAGCGGTCGGCGACGGTGGCAGCTCCCCCGCGTTCAGCCGCGGGTGGGTCGAGAAGCCCAGCCCCTCCACATGGGCCGGCTCGGGCGTCAGCACGGTCAGGGGCACCCGGTCGACCCCCGCCGGAACCCGAAGGGAGTAGACGACCCGAACCCGGGCGTCGGGACCGGACGCGTCGGCGAACAGGCGGGCCGACAGAAGCGCCGGGCTCGGGGGCTCCTGGGCCCCGGTCTCGGGCGAGGGCGCGACGGCCAGGGCCCCGCCCAGCAGCAGGGCCGCCGCCCTTACTGCCACACGGCCTCCATAATCCGCAACGCGTTACCCCCCATGACCTTTTCGATGTCCTCGTCCGAATAGTCCGCCTTGACAAGCCAACGGAGGACGTTCTTCGAGCCCTCCGTGGGGTTCTCGATGCCCTCGACGTATTCGACGGCGTCGTAGGCCTGGCGGTCGCCCGACGCTTTGCTCCGGGATTCCTTGATGGACAGGTTCGAGGCATACGCGTGGTGAAGGCCCACGTGATCGCCGTACACCGTGTCCGGGCCGAATCCCACGTGATCGATTCCGACCAGGTCCTTGATGTACTCGAAGTGCTCCATGTACGCCTCGAGATTGTGGACCCGGTTGTTGTAGGTGAGGGTGGTGTGGGGGGCGGCCTCGACGCCGATCACGCCACCCTTCTCGGCACAGGCCACGAGGACTTCGTCCGGCGCCAGGCGATTGGACTCCCACAGGGCGCGCGCCCCGATGTGACTCAGGAGGATCGGGGCCTGGCTCACCTCGATGACGTCGAGGGTGGTCCGGTCGCCGCAGTGGGAGGTGTCGATGAGCATGCCGACCTTGTTCATGCGCTCCACCGCCCTACGGCCAAAGACCGTCAGCCCACCGTCTCCCGGCTCCTTCAGACCCGCCCCGAGGGCGTTGCCTTCGCTGTACGTGATGCCCAGGGCCCGGACGCCGAAGCCGTAGAGCAGCTCGATCCGGTCCAGCTCGTTCTCGATCATGGCCGCGCCCTCCATGGAGGCGACCCAGGCGAGCCGGCCCTCGGCGTGGGCCCGGTGGATGTCCTCGACCCCGGTCGCGTGGATCAGGAAATCCTGGTGGGCCAGGTCGCACAGGCGCATGCCCAGGTCGTGGAGGACCTCCGTCCACTTCCACCCCCCCTTCGACTCGATCGTGCAGATCCCGTCCATGAGGTTGTCGAACACGCAGTCCCACCAGGAGTCGGCGAGCCCCTGAAATGCGGTGTGCATCCGTCCCTCGCGGATGTAATGGGGGGTCTCGAACACATCGTCCGGAAAGGTGCCCAGGTGCTCGTGGAGCGAGATCAACACCAGCTCGTCGGCCAGCCGGGCAACGCGGGCGTCCTGGTCCGGATCGAGGGGCACCACGTACTCCGGCACCCGGTCCACCTCCGCGGCCAGGGCGAACGTCTTGTAGTCGACGCCCGCGTCCAGGTACTGGAACGAGCGGTATCCATCATATCGCTTCGAAGTGGTCATGGGGCTCCTCGAGACCGGTGGTGCCGAACGCCCCTGTGAGCGGGCGACCGATGCGAGGAGCAAAGGGCGACGGACGAGAGCCCTGGTCAAGGCGAGGGCACCGGGGTCGGTCATCGGCGCCCGCCGGGAGTGCTGCCGAACGCGGCTGGTCGGGATGGCGACGGAATCGCCGCCGAGATCGGTCCTAGCGGTCGTTCCCCTGATCGCGCCGTTCGGGAACCCCTCGCGGCGGCCGCGGTGTGCCGGAGCGGCCACGGATCTGCCGTGCGATCTCGCGGAACTCCGGCTGATCCCGGTACGGATCCCACACCGGGTCCGAACGGAGGGCGATCAGGCCCGGGTCCCGGCCCTCGACGGCCCGCTCCAGCCAATCATAGGCCTCGTCCTCCATGCCCAGCGCTGCGTACACGGTGGCCAGGTCCGCAGGGCCTATGCGTTCGCCGTTGGCGAGCTTCCGCTCCATGTCCTGCCGGCACCAGTCCCAGTAGCCGTCGACACCTCCCCGTTCGAAGGCGTCCTCGAAGGACCTCAGATCCTCGGCGGGACGGCCCTCCACGGACATCCGGGCCATGCGCACGTCCACCGCCTCGTCATAGTCCCCGATGGCCGTATGGGCCCGCTCCAGCGCCGACCAGGCCGGCGCCGCCTGTGGCGATTCGTCGACGACCTCGGAGAGCAGGTCGATGGCCTCTTCGGTGTGTCCGGCTCCCACCAGGGCATTCGCCACTTCGACCTGACGGGGGACCGGGACCTTACCCATATCCATGGCCTTCCGGATGAGGGGGATGATCGCCTCGCCTCCCGAGCGGCTCAGGGCGCCGACCCAGGCTTCCCGTCGGTCACCGTCCACGTCTTCCGACTCGAAGCGTACCGCGATGCGCTCCCGCACGGCGTTCATGCGCTCGATGTCGGCGGGCGTCGGGATGCGGCCCGCCTCGGGCGCGGCGTCGGCGCCCTCGGCGTCCGTCTCCGCCTCGGCGTCGAGCGGGAAGCCAGCCCCCATCTCCAGGGGCTCCATGGCGGTGATTACGGCGATGGCTTCGGGAATGTCCTCGTTCAGCTCCAGGGCCCGGGACGCCGCTTCTTCCACCACGATCATGTCCACCTGGTCGCCCATTTCCGTGTCGTGCAGGAGCAGCAACGTGCTGCTCAAGGCGGCGAACGCCTCGGCGAAGGACGGGTCGAGCTGCGACGCTTCCTGGAAGTGTCGCGACGCGGCCTCGAGACCCTCGGGAGTGCCCTTGGACTGCTCGAAGCGACCCTTCATGTACAGGTCCCGGGCTTCCGGGAGCACCGACGCCATGACGGGCAGGTCCGCGGCGGCGTCCACGTTCAACTCGGCCTGGATCTGCTCGGCGATGGCGTCGGCCACCGTGCCTTGGAGGCTGATGATATCGTCCAGCCGCTCCTCATAGCTCTGGGCCCACACGTGGGTGTCGGACGGCGCGTGGATGAGCTGCACGGTGATCCGGACCTGATCTCCGGCCCGGAGCACGGAACCCTCGACCACGCCCGCGACCTGGAGCTCCTGGGCGATCTGCGGCATGCTCTTCGATGTGGTCTCGTACTGGTTGACCGTGGTGCGCGAGACCACCCGGACGCCGTCGAGCTGGCTGAGAGCCGCAACCAGGGTTTCGTGCATTCCGGCCACGAAGTAGTCCTGACCGGCGTCCTCCGAGAAGTCGTCGAGGGGCAGGACCGCCAGCGAGGTGATCGGGGTCCCCGGCTCGTAAGCCGCAGGCCCGATGGCCGCTTGGGCGCCCGCCACCGGAGCCGACGACCCGCCCGCGGCCGCAACGCCCTCGTCGGGCACGGTCGTCCGGAGAAACCACCAGCCCGAGCCCGTAGCGACGAGCACGGTGATCACGAGGAAGGCCAGCCGAGGAATCACGCTGACCTCGGCCTCGTGCTCTCTGCCCTCGGCCTGGGTGCGCTCGATCCCGTGGGGCGTCAGGTCGTAGATCCATGCCAGCGCCAGGGCGACGGGGAACCCGAGGAACGTGAACACCACCACGACGCGCAGGGCCCAGTCCGGCTGTTCGAACGCGGGCAGGACGATCTCGGCAGCTTGCAGGATGACGAACGCCACAGCGGCGTAGCCGATGGCTACCCGACCCACATGGCGGCGACGAACCTCCGCCATGAACTTGCCAAAGACGCTGCTCCCCTCGCTCATTCCCCTCTGTGGCAGGACCGGTTGGCAGTCGGCCGTGACTGAAGCACGCGGCCGATCTTCGGCCGCCCTTGGAACATGGTTCCCCGGTTCGGGGGGATCAACCACCGGCGACCGTGCGAAGTTCCCGTGTTCCCGTTTGGGTCGTTGCGCTGTCCTCACGGGTGTCTCCCACTCTCGGTGCTCAGGGGTTTGACAGTCTCCCCTTCCGTAGTGTTAACTGTCTTCACCGCCCTCGCGTGAAACCGCTGCCCCCCCTGGCCTTCCATCAGCGATCCCGTGCCGCCGACCCACCCCGACCCAGTCCTCCTGCAGCGGCTTCGACGGTCCGATCCCGCCCTCGCGATAGCCATGGACCGGGTGCCTCCGTTTCCCGGCTTTCCCAGGGGACAACGGGCCCGGGGCACCCACTTCGCCGCCCTGTGCCGTGCCATCGTGTACCAGCAGCTGGCAGGGAAGGCCGCGGCCGCCATCCACGGCCGGGTGGTCGAGATCACACCGGGTCCGTCGTTCCCCACGCCCGTCGAGTGCCTGTCGCTGGACGACGAGACGTTTCGCTCGGCGGGGCTGTCCGCCGCGAAGACCCGGTCGGTCAAGGATCTGGCCAGCCACGTGCTCGATGGCACCGTTCGCCTCGGGTCGATCGGGCGTCGCACCGACGAAGAGATCGTGCGGGAGCTGACACAGGTCTGGGGCATCGGCGAGTGGAGCGCTCAGATCTTCCTGATGTTCCGCCTGGGGCGGCTCGACGTGATGCCCCACACCGACCTGGGAATCCGGGAGGGACTCAGGCGCATGGACGGTGTCGAGGAGCGGCCTCCGCCCCAGCGTGTCCTGGAGCGGGCCGAGGCCTGGCGGCCCCTTCGCAGCGTGGCGGCGTGGGTCCTGTGGCGCGTCACGGATACGGAGCTCTGAGGCGCCCCGGGGAACGGCCGGAAACGGAGCTCTGAGGCACCGGTGGAAAGGGCCGGGAACGGCGGTCCTCCGGCCCGATGAGGGGCGCGGAGCGCCTGGGGTGGAGAAATCCCCCAAGTCGGGGGTATGGGGCGATAGAAGCGGTGTCCGAGATGGCCCCCGGCGAGCGGGCGGGTGGGCGACGGACTCCCGCCAACTGCCCAAACGGCCTATCTTCGTTCGCTGTAGGGCGGTGCGCACCCCGTCCCCGGGTACGCACCTACGCGAAAGTCACAACCACGACTCTTTAGGTCTCGAGGGACGAGCGTCGGATTCATCCGACCGCCGCCCTGGACCCCGGGGGGCGAATGCGCCTGTTCGACAAGTGTTACAGCTTCACGAAACACAACGAGGTGAAGGAAGAGGGCCTCTACCCCTACTTCCTCCCCGTCAGTGGATCGACCGACACCGAAGTCATCATCAACGGTAAGCGGAAGATCATGATCGGCTCGAACAACTACCTGGGGCTGACCAATCACCCCCACGTCGTCGAGTCTGCGAAGAAGGCGATCGATCGGTACGGCAGCGGCTGCACGGGAAGCCGGTTCCTGAATGGCAATCTCGACCTGCACCTGGAGTTGGAAGAGCGCCTGGCCCGCCTGATCGGCACCGAGGCCGCCCTGGTGTTCAGTACGGGATACCAGACCAACCTCGGCGTCATCAGCACCCTGGTGGGGCGTCAGGACACGGTCTACCTGGACAAGCTCAACCACGCCTGCATCGTGGACGGCGCCCGGCTTTCGTTCGGGACGGTCCAGCGGTTCAACCACGGCGATCTGGACGCCCTCGAGGCCATGCTCCGCTCTCAGGAATCGGGCGGCGCGCTGGTCATCGTCGACGGCGTCTTCAGCATGGAAGGCACCATCGCGGACGTGCCGCGGCTCGCCGAGCTCCGGGAGAAGTACGACTTCGCCCTTGCCCTGGACGACGCTCACTCCATCGGCGTGCTCGGGCCCACGGGCGCCGGCACCGCCGAGCACTTCGGGCTGACCAAGCAGGTCGACCTCACGATCGGCACCTTCAGCAAGTCGTTCGCGTCCATCGGCGGGTTCGTCGCCGGGTCCAGGCCCGTCATCGACTACCTGCAGCATCACGCGCGCAGCCTGATCTTCAGCGCCAGCATGCCGCCCTCGGCGGTGGCCACGGTCCTCGCCGCTATGGACGTCATGGAAGCGGAGCCCGAGCGGCGCGAGAAACTCTGGGCGGTGACCAAGAAGATGATCGAGGGCTTCCACAGCCTCGGCTTCGACACGGGACCGACGGAGACGCCCATCGTGCCGGTCATGATCGGGCCGATGGAGGAGGCCTTCCTCTTCTGGAAGGAGCTGTTCGAGCGGGGCGTGTACACCAACGCCGTTCTGCCACCCGCTGTGCCGCCCAACAGCTGCCGCCTTCGGACCAGCTACATCGCCACCCACACCGAGGACCAGCTGGACTTCGTGCTGCAGCAGTTCTCCGAGGTCGGCAAGAAGCTGGCGGTCGTCTAGGCCCCCTGGCCCGGATTCTCGACACCATGAGCATTCTCGTGCGCCCGGTCCGGTCCGCCGGCGACCGGCGGGTCTTCCTGCGTTTCCCCTGGTCGATCTATCCGGGTAGGTACCCCAACTGGGTGCCCCCGCTCATGATGGAGGAACGGAAGCGGCTGAGCCGGAGCAAGAATCCGTTCTTCGGGCACGGAGACGTGGAGCTCTTCCTGGCGACCCGGGACGGGCGCGTGATGGGACGGATCGCCGCGATCGAGAACACCCTTCACAACGAGACCCACGACGACACCGTGGGCTTCTTCGGTCAGTTCGAGTGCTTCGAGGACCAGGACGTGGCCAACGCCCTGCTGGACGCGGCGGCCCGTTGGGTGCGCGCCCGCGGCCTGACCTCCATCCGCGGTCCCGTGAACTTCTCGACGAACGAAGAGAGCGGGCTTCTCGTCGACGGGTTCGAGGACACGCCGGCCATTCTGATGACCTACAACCCACCCTACTACGCGGCCCTTCTCGAAGGGTGGGGTTTGGCCAAGGCCAAGGATCTCCTGGCCTGGTACAACGATCTGGAACGATTCGATCAGAATCGCTTCAAGCTGCTCGAACGGGTCATCGAGCGCTCGAAGTACGACATCCAGGTCCGGGACCTGGACATGAAGAACTTCAATCGGGAAGTGGAGTTGGTTCGCGACCTGTACAACGAGGCCTGGGAGGCCAACTGGGGCTTCGTCCCAATGACGGATGCCGAGGTCGATCACATGGCCAAGGGGCTCAAGCCCGTCGTGAAACCCGAGTTGGTGATGATCGGCCTCGTGGATGGAAAGCCTGCCGGATTCGCACTGTCCCTCCTCGATATCAATCAGGCGATTCAACCGCTCAACGGTCGCTTGTTCCCGTTCGGCTTCTTGAAGCTCCTCAGAGGAATGAAGACCCGAATCACCCGTGTCCGCATCCTGACCCTCGGCGTGTTGCCCGAATACCGTAAAAGCGGTCTAGACGCCCTGTTCTATTGGGAGACCTTCTCGCGGGCGACAGGCCAGGGATACGGAGGCGAGAGCTCCTGGATTCTAGAAGACAACAAGCTCATGAACCGAGCCCTTCAGAAGATGGGCTTCGAGCTGACCAAGACGTACCGGCTCTACGAGAAGACACTGTGACGAGAGGCGTCGCCGAGACCCACGCCCAGCTCGACTGGCGCTCCCGGGTGAGGCGGTCATGAGACGTGCATTGGTCACCGGTGGCACCGGATTCGTCGGCAGCCACGTCGTCGACGAGCTCCTGGAGCACGGATATCAGGTCCGAGCGGCCGTCCGGGCCACGTCCAACCTGCGTTGGCTGGAGGGCAAGGACGTGGAGAAGGTCCAGGCCGACCTCGCCACCGACGACCTCGACGGACTCATCGAGGACGTGGACGTCACGTTCCATGTCGCGGGGCTGACCCGGGGGAACGCCGCTGCCCTCGAACGGGCCAACGTTGTCGCAACCCGGCGCCTCGCGGAGGCCTTGGGCCAGTCACATCCAGGCTCCCGTGTGGTGTTCTGTAGCAGCCTGGCGGCGGCAGGCCCCAGCCGACTGGACCAGCCCAGGACCATTTCCGAACCGTCGGCACCCGACAGCGACTACGGGCGCAGCAAGCTGGCGGCCGAGCAGGCCCTCCAATCCGTGGACGCTCTCGGGTTGACCATCCTCCGGCCCGGTGGTGTCTACGGCCCCCGCGACGAAGACACCCTGTCGTTCTTCAAGATGTCTTCCATGGGGTTCGCGGCGACGCCTGGCCTGCGGCGGCGACAGATCCAGCTGGTGCACGCCCGTGACGTGGCGCTCGTGTGTCGATTGGCGGCCGAGGCGGACGTCGCCACCGGTAGAACCTATTTCGTGAATCATCCGGAGATCCTGGAGTGGCCCCAGGTCGTTCAGGCCATGCGCGGCGCCGTCGAGCGCCCGGTCCTTTCGTTGCGGGTGCCTTCGGCGGTGCTCAAGGGCGCGGGCCTGGTGGCGGGCGTGTTCGGAGGCGGGAAGGTCGGCACGCTGGACTACCGCCGGGCCACGGACATGGTCGAGCAGGCCTGGACGGCGGACGTCTCTCCAGTGATGTCCGAGCTCGAGTGGGTCCCCACCTTCGACCTGGACACCGGGTTCCGGAACACGGCCAGGTGGTACCGGGACCAGGGATGGATCTAGGCGGGAGCTGGGGCGGATCCAAGCCCGAGCCAGGCCCGAGCTAGGCCGCCAGCATCGCGTCGATCTTCTGCGCCAGCCGGACCGTGTTGATCGGCTTGAGCAGGTAGTCGTCGCAGCCTGCGGCCAGGGCCGCGCGGATGGTGGCGGAATCGCCGGCCCCGGTCACCATCATCACCGGCACGTCCCACCCCTGCTTGACCGCTTCCAGGACCTCGAGCCCGGTCATCGACGGCATCAGCACGTCGCACAGCACCAACCCGATGTCTCCGTGCTCCTTCAGTAGCGCCAGGGCCTCGGGCCCGTCGGCGGCCGAAATGGCCTGGTGACCCTTGTTGGTCACCGCCACCTCGAGCAATCGCAGGCTGACGGGATTGTCGTCGATGACGAGGATCTTCATGCGCGGTCTTTCATCCCTGGGCAGGGGAGGTCGACGGCTGCGACCCGTCGCAGCCTTGAGCTGACGCAGCGAGCGATACGTTCGGGCGGACCCGATGGAACTGAGTGTCGACCCATCGCGCGACGTTGTTTACCCGACGATGGCCCCCAGTGAGCGGTCAGGCGTCCCACCTTGCCTCCTGGAGCCCGGGGCGGGATTTTCGAGCCCGAGCGTCGCGCTCAACGAGTCCTCCGACCCCACCGCGGGAGGTTGTCCTGAACGCCGCTGCCTTTGTCCGACCCCGACCTTCGACCGAAACCGCCCGACGGGCTTTTGGCATCCTGACGCTGGGCGTGACTGCGACTGCGATCGCGTGCGGGGGCCAGACCGATGACGGCGCGGACCAGGACGGGACCGCCCAGCCCGCCGCCCAGGTCGCCGCGATGGCGCCGGAAGCCGAGTTCACTCCGCTGTTCGATGGAACGTCGCTGGACGCCTGGCGTGGGTACAAGCGCGAGGACGTCCCCGGGGGATGGTCGATCGAGGACGGCACGCTGGCCTTCGATCCCGACGGCGAAGGAGGCGACCTGGTCACCCGCGACCAGTTCGGGAGCTTCGAGCTTCGCCTGGACTGGAAGGTCAGCGAGGGTGGCAACAGCGGGATCTTCTTCCACGTGCAGGAGCGTCTCGACTGGCCGTGGATGACCGGGCCCGAGATGCAGATCCTGGACAATGAGCGGCACGCGGACGGTCAGAGCCCGCTGACCTCGGCCGGCTCGAATTACGCCCTCCATGGGCCCGTGAGCGACGTGACCCAGCCCGTGGGCGAGTGGAACGAGGTCCGCCTGATCGTGGACGGCATTCAGGTCGAACACTGGCTCAACGGCGAAAGGGTGGTCTGGTACACACTCTGGACGCCGGAGTGGATCGAAGCGGTGCAAGCGTCGAAGTTCGCCGAGATGCCCGACTATGGCCTGGCCCGCACCGGCCACATCTCGCTCCAGGATCACGGCGACCGGGTTTGGTTCCGTAACATCAGGATCCGCGAGATTGGAGCCGGCCAGTGACGAACGGCGCCGGGTCCGGCGCGGGTGCCGTGAACGCCCATAAGCTGTTCGTGGGCAGCTGCATGTCTCTTGTGGCCACGTCGGTCACCTTCGCCGTCGTGGGCGCGGTCATGGGGGCCCTGAAGCAGGAGTTCGTGCTCACCAACCTCCAGGTCGGCTGGATCGGTGGCGCCGCTCTCTGGGGATTCGCCGTTTCGCAGCTGGTGTTCGCCCCGCTCTGCGACACCCTGGGCATGCGCCCCCTGTTGCGGCTGGCGTTCCTGAGCCATCTGCTGGGCGCCCTGATCATGATCTTCGCGGGCGGCTTCGGGGGCCTGTTCGCCGGCGCCCTGATCCTGAGCATGGGGAACGGCCTGGTGGAGGCCGCCTGCAACCCCCTGGTGGCCGCCCTCTACCCAGACGACAAGACGGTCAAGCTCAACCAGTTCCACGTTTGGTTTCCGGGCGGCATCGTCCTGGGCTCCGTCGCCGCCTACCTGCTGGACCTGGGCGGAATGGGCGCGTGGCAGCTGAAGCTCGCGCTGATCCTGATCCCCACCCTGCTGTATGGCGTGATGATGCTCCGGGAGACCTTCCCGGCGACCGAAGGCGTACAGGCCGGGGTGAGCATGGGCGAGATGTTCAAGGCCACCTTCACCACGCCGCTCATGCTGCTCATGCTGTTCTGCATGGCGATCACCGCGTCGACAGAGCTGGGCCCGAATCGCTGGGTTCCCGCCGTGCTGGAAGCCGGCGGGATCCCGGGCATCCTGGTGCTCGCCTGGATCAACGGCGTCATGGCCGTCCTGCGATACAAGGCCGGCGCCGTGGTCCATCGCTTCAGCCCGACCGGGGTGTTGCTGGGCTGCGCGGTGGTGTCCATCGTCGGCCTGGCCTGGCTGAGCTACGCCCAGACGACCCCGACGGCCTTCCTCTCGGCTACGGTCTTCGCCGTCGGGGTGTGTTACTTCTGGCCGACGATGCTCGGCTTCGTGTCCGAGCGGATTCCCCGCTCCGGGGCCCTGGGGCTGGGCTTGATGGGGGCGGTGGGGATGGCCGTGGTCGGCTTGGTCACCACGCCCCAGATGGGACGGGTGGCCGACGAAGCGGGACACGCCCGCATTCCCGCGGAGCCGACCGTCGTTCTGTTCACCGACGTCGTGCAGCGTTATCCGGAGCTGGCCGAATCGGCGCCCGGGGCCACGGGGGGCGATCTCCTGGTAGCCTCCGAGACGGTGGCGCTGGCCCTGGACGGATACGCGGCCGCCGGCGAGCTGCCGGCCGTGACCACGGCGAATGCCCTCCGTGCCATCATCGACAGCCCTGACGCCGAGACCAGCGCCGAGGCGGCGGCGATCCTGGGTCCGGCGGACAACTACGGAGGCCGGGTGAGCTTCCGTGCCATCCTGCCGTTCACCGCGCTTCTGATTCCAGTGTTCGGCGGCCTGTACCTGTCGGACCGGAGAGCCGGCGGGTACCGGGCGACGGTCCTGGAGGCCGACGGCGGCCGAGGCGAAGCAACCGATGCGTAGGCTCCGGTTCGGCATGGTGGGTGGCGGTCCGGGCGCGTTCATCGGCGACGTGCACATCATGGCCGCCACCCTTGACGGCGAAGCGCAGATCGTGGCCGGTGCCTTCAGCTCCGATCCGGGCCGTTCCCGGGAGAAGGGCGCGGAGCTTGGCCTGGACCCGTCACGGATCTATGGCTCCTACGAAGAGATGGCGGATGCCGAGGCCGCGCTGCCGGACGACGCACGCATCGACTTCGTCGTGATCGTCACACCCAACCATCTGCACCACCCCGTGGCCTGTGCGTTCCTGGATCGGAGCTTCCACGTGGTCTGCGACAAGCCCATGACGAACACGGTCGAGGAGGCGGAGGACCTGGTGCGACGGGTGGACGCGTCGGGGCGCGTGTTCGTCCTGACCCACAACTACACCGGGTATCCCATGGTCAAGGAGGCCAGGGCCCTGGTTCGGAGCGGCCGGGTCGGCACGGTCCGTAAGGTGGTGGCGGAGTACGCCCAGGGCTGGTTGACCCGGGCCCTGGAGACCGAAGGACAGAAGCAGGCTGCCTGGCGGGCCGACCCCGCCCGGGGCGGCGCCGCGTTGGCCCTCGGCGACATCGGGACCCACGCCGAGAACCTGGTTCGCTATGTGACCGGCCTGGAGATCGAATCCATGCAGGCCGACCTGACGTCGTTCGTGGACGGCCGGGTCCTGGAGGACGACGCCAACCTCCTGGTCCGGTACGAAGGCGGCGCGAAAGGCGTGATGTTCGTGTCCCAGGTCTCGGCCGGAGAGGAAAACGGCCTGTCCCTCCGGGTCTACGGGAGCGACGGCTCCATCGCCTGGCGACAGGAGAGCCCGAACGAGTTGTGGCTCAAGCTCTTGAACGAGCCGGACCAGGTCCTGAGACCCGGCAATGCCTACCTGTCCCCGGCTTCGCTGGCGGCGACCCGCTTGCCACCCGGACATCCGGAAGGATTCATCGAGGCGTTCGCCAACGTGTACCGTGGGGGCATGGCCGCGATGCGCGGAGACGAGTCGCCGCTGGATTATCCCACCGTCGTGGACGGGCTGAAGGGGGTCGCCTTCATCCAGCAGGCGGTCGAATCCGCGAGACGGGTCTAGGGCTCCGCCGGCCTTGCGAGGCCATCGACGTCGATCTGTCGGCCTTGCGAGGCGGTCGACGTTGATCCGAACTTGGGGCCTGCCTCGTGAAGCCGTTTCCCACCGGAGTGCGCCATGCTCAAGAAGGTCCTGATCTTCCTCGGCGTCCTGCTCATCGTCCTGTTGGTCTGTGGCGTAGCTGCCTGGACCATCGCAGGGTCGCGCCTCACCGGATCCATGGAAGGCGTGGTCGCCCACCCACTGTCCGTTCCTACGGACTCCGGGGCGATCGCGAACGGAAACCGGCTCGCGACCGCCTATGGATGTCGGGACTGCCACGGCGACGATCTGGCGGGCAAGGTGATGATCGAGGAGGGCGCCTTCATGGTGATCTATGCGCCCAACCTGACCGCCGGCGAGGGGGGAACCGCCGAGTACTCGTCGTCCGACTGGGATCTGACGTTACGGCACGGGATCGGCCCGGACGGTCGCACGCTCATCATCATGCCGTCGGGCAGCTACGCGAAGATGAACGATCAGGACATGGGCGAGATCGTGGCGTACATCCAATCTCTGCCTCCCGTGGACCGGACCGTGCCGCCCCCAGCGTTCGGACCGGCGTCCCGGATCGCGGCCCTGGCCGGCGCCGACGAGCTGATTCCGGCCCGGGCGGTCGACCATGAAGCTCCGCATCCGGCCGCCACACCCCGCGAGCCCACGGTCGCCTACGGCGCCTACCTGGCGTCCGCCGGATGCACCGGCTGCCACGGAGCCGACTACAGCGGTCTTCCGGCGGGCCCGGGAATGGACCTGGCCGCGTCCAACCTGACGCCCCACCCGGAGTTCGGCCTTGGACAATGGACGTTCGAGGACTTCGACCGGGCGGTCCGGAGCGGGCGTCGTCCCGACGGCACCGTGATCTCCACCACCATGCCCTGGGCCGCTCTCAGCGCTCTGACCTACGACGAGGTCCTGGCCCTGTGGCGGTACCTCGAGACCGTGCCCCCGTTGGCCATCGACCGTCGCAGCCCGGAACCTTAGCCCGCGGCGCTCCACCAACCCCGGCACATCCCGCTTGCCTCGGGCATGCGGTCTCCTGATCTTGGGGTCCATGCCACCCTCCGACCTCTGGACCCGGCTGCGCCGCGCGCGCCCCATCCGGGTCCTCATCGTATATGCCGGCGCCTCGTGGGTCGTCCTCCAGATCGTGGACGTGGTCCAGAGCACCCTGCTCTTGCCCGAGTGGATCGCCCCGGTCTCGTTCCTCTTGCTCCTCGTGGGGGCCGTCGTGACCCTGGCGACGGCCATCGTTCAAGGGGATCCCACCACCGACCAGAAAGAGGACGCGGGCGAGGTCCCCAAGGACTGGCAGATCGCCCCGGCCGATGCCGTCCAGAGCCTCAAGGCCGGCAGGCTCCCCCACCTGACGTGGGGTCGGGCGTTGCTGGGCGGCCTGATGGCGTTCTGGTTCCTGTTCGGCCTGGCCGGTCTGTACGTGGTCATCAGCGACCGAGGCGAAAGCTTCGCCCCCACGGAGGCCATGGCGGACGAGGCGGGCACGGGCATCGCCGTCATGCCGTTCAACGTCGACGGCAGTGACGACCTGCTGCTATCCCCCGAGGGCATGGTCGAGATCTTCTCGACCAACCTGGACGGGGTCGGCGGCTTCCGGACCATCGACAGCCGAACGGTGCTCGCTCGCTGGGGCGAGAGCATCGACGAAGAAGCGGACCCGGACCTGCCGACCATCCTTTCCGTCGCGGACGAGACGAACGCCCAATATGCGGTCGTCGGCAGCGTCGTGAGCCTGGGCTCCAGCGTACGGCTGAGCGCCGACCTGTACACGGTCGCCGACGGCACGGAGATCGGCCAGGCCGTGGCCGAGGGCCCCATGGACGACGTGCTGGAGCTCAGCAACCAGCTCAGCGTCAGCATCATGCAGGCGCTGCTCCAGGGCGCGGGTACCGACCTTCCGCCTGTTCAGCACACGGCGAGCCTCACGACCTCTTCCCTGCCGGCGCTTCGGGCGTACCTGGAGAGCGAGACCTACTACCGCCAGGCCGACTTCGCTTCTGCGGTCGAGGCCCTGGAGCGGGCGGTTCAGGCCGACCCGGAGTTCGCCCTGGCGTACTACCGCCTCAGCGACGCGTACGGATGGATCGAGAACATCGCCAGCGAGCAGGGCCAGATCTACATGCGCCGCGCCCGAGAGCTCGCTGACCGGCTGCCGCCCCGCTACCTGTCGCTGCTCAACGGCGCCGTCGCCCTGTTGGAGGGGGACCTGACCGTGGTCCCGGAGATGGAGCGGGCGGTCCAGCGCTACCCGGACGACCCCGAGATGTGGTTCATCCTGGGAGAGCTTTACTACCACTACAGCCACGACCTCCTCAAGACCACGGACGACCTGGACCGGGTCCTCAGCCGGGCCGTAGCGCTGGACCCCACGTTCGCGCCCTACTACCGACACCTGATCGAGCTCCGGGTCAAACAGGGAGACGAGGAAGGCACGGCCGAGCTCCTGGAGCGCTACCAGCCCATGGCTTCCGGCTCCGATTCGAACGACTACCTGGTGCGGGGCAACACCCTCGCGTTCGGTGACTCGGCGGCCGTAGCGGCCGTCTATGCCTCGTTGGACACGCTGGGCGCCCGGAGTCTGTTTCAGACCGCCGGGCAGTTGGGCGTCGTCGGTCTCGGCACGGAGGCGATGCTGGCGATCTCCCGAGCTCTGAATCGGGAGGCCCCGGGCCGCCGGACCCGGGAGTTCATCCTGTACTCGCTGACGTTCCAGGGGCAGGTGGACGCGGCGATCGCGATGCTGGACCACGCAGAGCTCACGCCCGAGTCCCGGGCGTACAACACCTTCTACCTCCAGGCCACCACCGGCTCGATCCCCGCCGACGTCATGGACCGCAACGTGACGCCCGACGCGTGCGATCCGGTGCACCCCGAGGAGAACTGCGTGTGGGCTGTGGCGCTCTTCGCAGCGGACCAGGGGCGTTGGGACGACTTCGAGGGCATTCTGTCCCGGAACCAGGAAGCCATCGAGCTGCTGCTCGCCGAGGGTGATTCGACCCATGCACGAAGCCACGGGCAGGCCGAAATGGCACTGCGGGGCTACCGGGCCTACGTCGAGGGGCGCGTCGACGAAGCCATCGACATGATGGAACAGGCTCGCTACGGCGTCTCGCTGGATTCGCCCGGTGACCTGCATCTGCTCCTGGGCACGCTCTACGCGCAGGAAGGCCGAATCGAACAGGCCATCCGGTACTTCGAGTCCTTCTGGCACCTGCCCGGACGCTGGTACGCATCCCTGCGCCTGGGCGACCTCTACGCCGAGCTCGGCGACACCGAGCGGTCCCGCTACTACTACGCGCTGTTCCTGGAAGACTGGATCGACCCCGACGAGGGTCGGCCCGAGGTGGATCGGGCCCTCGCCGCGATCGCTAGCGGAGGCTAACCGGCCGTGACGACTCCGCCCCTGGAAACGGCGCCCCCCGACCGTGGCGCCGCCGGGGGCGCCGACCGGGGCAGGATCGTCGTAGCGGCGCTTCTCGCGGCCGGCCTGGTCGCGGTCGGCACCCTTGCCGGGGCCGGTCTGTCGCCGGACTCCGTCTCCTACGTCTCGGCGGCGCGCTCCTTCGCCTCCGGCCAGGGCCTCCAGGTCTTTACCGGCGACCCGCTCACCGACTGGCCCCCTCTCTATCCTCTGCTGCTCTCGGTTTTCGGGTTGTTCGGCATCGACGCTGTGCCGGCCTCGAGGATCGTGGCCGTGCTGACCCACGCTGCCCTGGTGGGCGTCGGTGGCGCCTGGTTGTTGGGCCGGACTCAGACGCGAGCGGTGGCCTGGGCCGGGGTCACGACGCTCGTCATGGCCCCCGCCCTGCTCTGGACCGGCGTGTGGGCGTGGTCCGAAGGGCTGTTCATGGTAATGAGCGTGGCATGCCTGGTCCTCCTCGACCGACACCGTCGGACGCCGGCGGCGGCCACGCTGGTCTGGGCCGCCGTTCTCGCCGCGGCGGCCGCCCTGACCCGGTACTCGGGCGTGGCCCTGATCGGGACCGGAGCTTTGTTCCTGCTCTGGACGGGCCGAGCCCGCTGGGCGGACGCGGCGAAGCGGTGCCTTGGGTTCGTGGCGCTCGCCGCCATGCCCGTGGCCCTCTGGATGCTCCGGAACCGGGCGCTGGGCGAAGGCATCGTGGGGGAGCGGTCGCCTGGGCAGTGGACGGTGGGCTTCAACGTACGGCGTACCGCTTCTCTCCTCTCGGCCTGGGTCGTGCCGGCGGGGGTCGAGGGGGTGTGGGCGGCGGGGGCCTGGGTGCTGATGGTGGGTCTGGCCGGCGGAGCCGTCTGGCTCGCCGTGCGCTCCGCCCGGGCGCAGACGGTGGCGCACGACGTGGGTGGGGACCGAACCCCGTCCGCGTCGAGCTCGGCGCCTGAGGGCGGAATGGTCCGGGCGTCGGACGGAATGGTCCGGGCGTCGGACGGAATGGTCCAGGCGTCGGACGGGATGGTCCAGGCGTCGGACGGGATGGTCCAGGCGTCGGACGGAACGGTCCCGGCATCGCACGGAACGGTCTCGGCGTCCGGGGCCGATCTCCTGTTTCTGTTCGTGGCGGTGTACCTGGCCCTGATCCTCTACTCGGGCAGCACCGTCGCCCTGGACGTCATCGACGAGCGGCTGCTGGCACCCGCCTTTCCACCGTTCGCCCTGGGCCTGGCGCTGTTGGTCGACCGGGCCGTGGGCGGCAGCGGCGGCGCGCTGTCCGCCGACCGGGCCGCGCTCGGCAGCGGCCGGAGCGACAAGCTCTTCACCGACCGGGCCCTGGTCGACGGCAGCCGAAACGGCCCCCCCCTCACGGTCGGGCGCCTATGCGGCGCTGCCTTCGCCCTGTGGTTCGTCCTCGCGTTCCAGGCAACGGCCCAGGTCCTGGGGGCCGGGGCCGCCGGGCTGGGATACCAGTCGCCGGGCTGGCAACGGTCGGAGATCGTCGCGTACCTCCGGGGCGTGGAGCTTCAGGGCCTGGTTCAGAGCAACGATGCCCCCGGCGTCTACCTGGAGACGGGCCTGCCGGTCGGGTGGGGCCCCCGCCGGCACGTGTACGCATCGCCGGAAAGGCGCGTGGACGACATTTCGCCGCTGCTCGAGATCCGGGCACGGGGCGAGAACATCACGATGGTCTGGTTCGATTTCGCCCCGCCCTACTTCCTGAGCCGGGAGGAGCTGCAGCGAGCGCTTCCCATGGGTTCGATGGAGGTCTTCCCGGGTGGGGCGGTGATGCGGGTGCGGTAGGCGCGACTACGGTAGGCGCGCGCCACTCAGTTCGTCGCCGCTGCGCCCCGCTGGAAGTGCTCCTCGATCCACTCGATCCATCGTCGACTCACGTCCCGCTGGTGCACCGGATCCGGCGGGAAGTGGCCGGGAACCGGATAGGCAATGAACTGCACCTCCACCCCGTTGTCTTTCAGGGCGTGGAAAAGCTTGTAGGACTGGGTGACCGTGACCCGCTCGTCACCGGTCGTGGACAGGATCAGCGTGGGGGTACGGATCTGGTGGGCGTACGCCATTGGCGACTGTTCCCAGTAGTTCATGGCGTTGTCGTTCAGCCAGGGAGATCCGTTCAGGCCGAAGCCGGCCCATACGTTCATGTCGGCCATGTTGTACCAGTCGAACCAATCGGTGACGGCGGCTCCCGCCACGGCGGCAGTCCATCCGTCGTAGTGGGCGGTGAGCCAGGCGGTCATGTAGCCGCCGTAGGACCAGCCCGAAACCGCGACCCGGCTCTCGTCGACGAGGCCCTGGTTCTTCAGCACCTCGACCCCACTCATGACGTCCCGGCCCGGCCCTTCACCCGCATCGTCGATGACTGCGGTCTGAAACGCCTTCCCCTGGGTGCTGCTGCCCCGGTAGTTGGGGCTGAAGACGAGCCAGCCCTTCGCGGCCATGATCTGGTTCCGGAGGGCAAACGCCTCGCCGGACGCACCCATGGGGCCGCCGTGGATGCTCAGCACCAGGGGGTAGCGCTGTCCCTCCTGGTAGTCCGGCGGATACATCAGCACCCCGTTTTGCTCGAAGCCGTCGGGGCCGTCCCACGTGACGGTTTCCACCTCACCCAGGCGCATCTCCTCGAAGGCATCGTTGAAGCCAGTCACCCGCCGGGGCGACCACTCTCCCGCCTCCATGACGTAGAGCTCGCCGGGCCGATGAGGGGTGGCGCCGACGAACACGCTGGTCCCGTTGGCCGCGACCTCTGCGGCAGTGTTGACGTGGAGGTCGCCCAGATCGAGGCGCTGCACCGTGGATCCGTTCCCCTCGACCAACCAGAAGGCCCGGGACGTCAGGTCGGTCCCGTTCACCAGGATCGATTCGCCTTCCGGCAGCCAGGCCATGCCGTTGAGGGCCCGGTCGATGTCCGAGGTGACGTCCTGTTCAGCCGAGGCCCCTTCCACGCCCCGCACGAACACGCCCATGGGATTGAAGTAGGGCTCGGGCCCACGGGGCCGGACATACGAGAGCTCGGAGCCGTCCGGCGAGAAGCGCACCATGTACGACGGCGTGTGCTCAGTGAGTTGGCGCCGGTCCCCGGTCTCGATGTCCAACAACCAGACGGTCGTGTTGATCTGCTGACCGGTATGGGGCAGCGGCGTTACGTCCATGGCCACCGTGCGGCCGTCCGGCGAGACGGCGAAGCTGGATACGCTCCAGTCCCCCTCGGTCAGCTGCTCGGCCGCCTCCGAGAAAGAGTCCGCCGACGTGGCGCTCGGCACGATCCACAGGTGTGCCGACCGGGGCGCCTCCAGGGTCAGGTAGCTGTTGTATCCCACCTCGAACGAGCGGTTGTGCCGCTCCTCACCCTCGATCTCCTCCGTGCCTTCTCGCGTCGTGAACAGGATCTCTGCGCCGTCCGCCGACCACTCGAACCCGGCCACGCCCTGCTCCGCGTCGGTCACCCGGCGCGATTCACCGCCGGAAAGGGGAAGCACGTACACCTGAGGCGGCCCGTCATCGGGCCCCGCGTCGATGAACGCCAACTCCTCGCCCGAGGGCGAGAACCGGGGCGACCGCACCGAGTTGCGGGAGGGGGTGAGGGGCCGTGTCGCCGCGAGACCGTCGGTCGTGCTGACTTCGAGGTTCACCAGGACCAACGTCCGGTCGAACCGATTGTCTTCGTAGTTGGGCTTCGAAGTGGTGATCACGACGTGCCCACCGTCCGGCGAGAGCTCGAACTCGCTGATCGCCGTCGTCAGCCGCAGGTCGTCGACCGCGAGCGTCCGGTCCTGGGCGGTGGCCAGGCCGGGGACCAGGCACATGACAGCTGCCACGACGAAGCAACGAACGGTGTACCGCGCAGTCCGGCTCATACTGGCTCCTCGAATGGGACAGGGCGGACAACATCCCTCCGACACACCCGACGCGGCAACCCTACGGCCCGACCGACCGTCGCGGCCCGCCGAGCCTCGCGCGCACACGCCACTCAGCGCGATCAGGAGGGCGGGTGCGTACGCCGCTCCCCGCAGCGGAGATCGGAGCGCGGGATCAAGGGCCCCCACTCCGCCTCTGCGAAAGGCCACCAACGCCCGCCAAATCCGGCCCGCCCGTAGTTCCCAGCGTTCCGTCACGGCCAGACACGCCCATCCTCGCCACCGCTTCCACCGCCCCAGCCGTCACCCGCCACGGGATGTCCTGTTTCCGCTTGAACCCCGCCTTGGCCGTGCAGAAGTGGGGCTCGATGCCTCGCTCACGATTCCGTCGGATGAGCGCTGCCACCGGCGATTCGCCGACACGGCCGGGCGGCGGCGTACCCGGCAGCGGCCGCCCTCCGGGATCGTAGAAGTTGGGCTGTCCACTCGGTCCCATCTCAATGCGGAATCCCTCCTCGTGCACGGCGCGGTGATGGCGTCTGCACAGGAGTACGAGGTTGCCCATGGCGGTCTCGCCGCCGTCGGCCCAGTGCCGCACGTGATGCGCGTCGGTGAACCGGAGACCGCAACCCGGGAATCGGCAGCCACGGTCCCGAGCCTCGAGTGCGCGACGAATGGCGGGGGGGATCGTTCGGGTCTTTCGGCCGACGGTCAGTGGGACGGCCGTGGGGTTCCCCGGCCCGTCTCTCGGACCCGCCGGCCCACCTCGGACCGCTCCGCCTACTCCCTTCCCCACCCCCAGCCGTACCACGCTCCCGTCGCACGCCAGCCTCCGAGACGTTTCCGCGGAAACGCGCGTGCCGTCGTCCAGCTCCGATCGCCCCGGTTCACAGTCGGCCGCCAACGTTTCCGCGGAAACGTGGAGCACGACCTGATAACGCTCGGCCCGGCTGCCGCTGACCGGGACCGGGCAGGAGCCAGGGGCGGGGTCTGCGCTGGGACCGGGACCTGGCACGGCTGACACGATCGAGCCGCCCTGCGCCGCTGTCCCCTCCCGCACCGCTTCCCTCCAATCCATCTCTGGGCTTTCCCCGAACCCCGCAGCTAGCCCACGCTCCGCCAGCAGACCGATCGCATCGGCCCGGCGCTGCTTCTGTGTCGTCTTCAATTCGTCGGGATCATCCAGCCCGACGGCTTTCCGCAGCGCCTTCTCCTCTTCACGCTCCCGGACGTACAGCGCATCGCTCGCCGCATCGATCGCCCGCATGAGCACAGCCCCCGCTTCTGGATCGAGGCGGCCCCGGATCACGTACATCCCGTCGTCGTCGGGGAAGACCACCAGGCCGCGGGACGCGTGGCGAACTCGCTCCGCCTCCGCTTCGTCGAGTCGGTTGAGTCTCTTCCAGCCCCGAACCAATCGCTCCAACCCGGCCGCGGTGGTGGCGCGTGCGTATTCGAGCAACTCCGGCTCGTTCTCCGGCGTCGCGACACGGGTGAGCGCCCGGACTTTGGCAAACGACAGCTCGCCTCGGGACATTGATTCGCTGATCTCGGGCAGGTCCGCGAGCGCCCGAGCAGCACGTACCTTTTCCCGGGCCGCTCCCAGGTCCACGCCGGTTCGGAAGGCGAGCCAGTGTGCGCAGGAGCGATGTCCTCCTGCCTTCCAGCCGCCCCACCGATCGAACGCCGCGATGAGCGTGAGCATGCGATGGGTCGCCGCGTGCACGTGGGCGGCCAAGGTGGCGATCTCGTCGCCCAGGTCCTGAAGCGCATCGGCCTCATCCGCGTCTGAATGGGCCCGAAGCCCATCCCGGTTGCCGCCGCGGGCTCCCTGGTCACCTCGTTCACCCCGTTCACCCCGATCACCCCGTTCACCCCGTTCATCCTGGTTACCCCTGTCGTCCCGGTCCCCCCGTTCTTCCAGTTCACCCCGTTCACCTCCGGCGTACTGGACTCCCGCTCGCTCTCTCACCGCGATCATACGCTCCCCCTATCATCATACACGACAACGTGATAGAGAAATCTAATCGGCGGTTTGGGAACGCTCTCAGTGGGCGCTGAGGTCGCGTGGCGGGTGTGCCGAGAGAGAATCGCTGTGATACACCCTCGACGCGTCTCACGGACGGCGATGGCGGCCCCTGGCGACGGCTGCGAACACGGTCCGGCATCGTGCCGACTACGAGTCGCGAAATCCGTCCATAGCAGAATGGGACGCTGTTGGTGCACGGCCAACACCAGGAGCGACAGGCCTCCGCGAACGGCCGCCAACGTCCAGGAGGCCCGCCCCGCCCGCTCGCCCGCCGCGGTCCGTCGCGGCCAGACGCGCCCCCCTGCGCCGCCCCCCTAGTGCCCGAATCCCTCCGCGATCTCCGCCAGCCGCGCCTGAATATCCGTCTCCGCTATCCACTGTCCCCGCACCATCACGCCCGCCCGGTCCGCCACATTCCCGATGTCATCCATGGGGTTGGCGTTCAGCAGCAGCAGGTCCGCCCGGCGGCCCACGGCGATCGTGCCGAAGGTGTCGTGACGTTGGAAATAGTCTCCCACGTTCTTCGTGCCGCTGATCAGAATGTCCCAATTCGACATGCCGGCCGCCGCCATGGCCTCCATCTCCCGATGCAGGCTGAACCCCGGCACGCTGAAGATCTGGGGCGAGTCGGTGCCCATGAGAATGGTCACGCCGCCGTCGCTCAAGGCCTTGAGCACCTGTTGCCGGTTGGCGAACCAGGTCTCGTGCATGGCCTGGTTCTCTTTGCGGGCGGCGGAGCGGTTGGCGTGTGACTGCTGCCACTGGGCGACGCCCTGGTCCGGCCAGTACGCCAGCTCCGGGAACGCCATGAGCTCGTCCTGCTCCCGCATCCCGATGATGCCCACGTCCCAGAGGACCATCGTGGGCACGACGGCAGCGCCCGCGTCCCGGGTCAGGGCCACGATCTCGTCGAGGACGTCCTGATCGATGGGCTTGTCGAACGCGTCCAGGTACTCGATGTACCCGTCCAGGTGGTCCATGGTCTCCTGACCCATCTCGATGGCGTGGCGGAGCCCGACGTCCGCAGGCACGTGGCCGCCGAAGCGGATGCCGACCTCGTGGGCCGCGTTGGCCATCGCGTCGTACTCGGCCAGGGTCAGGCCCGGGTGGATCTTGAGCAGGTCCCAGCCTTCGGTCTTCTGCTGGCGGACCTTTTGTGCCGCCTGCTCGGGAGAGCTCACGCTGTTCCCGTTGAAGCTGGGGCCGGCCATGTACAGGGTGGGGGCGATGATCTGGCCGCTGTTGGCCCGCTCCCGGAGGGCCAGGTGCTGGTCCTGCCCAAGCATGCCGCGGACGGTGGTGATGCCGTTGGCCACGTACAGGAACATGACGATTTCTTCGAGCTCGCCTCCGGGCATGTGCCCGTGCATCTCGACCAGACCGGGCATGAGGTACCTCCCGCTGCCGTCGACGATCGTGGCGTCCGCCGGAACGCGGACCGAACCGGCAGGGCCCATGTCCACGATCCGGTCGCCCCGCACCACCACGGTCTGATCGTCGAGCACGCCGTCCCGATTCATGGCCAGCACGTGCACCCCCGTGAACGCGGTCACGTGGTGGGCCGCCACCGAACTCGGCTGAGAGGATTCCTCCGCTACGAGCGGCAGCGAAGATTCGTCCATGGAAACGGGCTCGTTCCTCATGAAGCCCACGATCCCCACACCCAGAAGCCCAACGGCCGCGAACGCGGTCACGCGTTGCCTCGTCGTCATCGTCCCTCTCCTTGAAAGCGGAAGCCTCCGACAGCCTCGTACGGTAGGCGGAAGTTGCGTTCCCGGGCAAGCGGCCCGAACAATGGGGCATGGAGCCGATCGAAAAGCAGAGTTCGCCAGGGTTCTGGGCCGGACGCAGGGTGCTCGTGACGGGCGGCGCGGGCTTCGTCGGTCGACCCCTCGTGGCGCGCCTGACCGAGCTCGGATGCGCCCAGATCACCGTTCCCCGGCGAGCCGAATACGACCTGACCGAACAGGCCCAGGTCCGACGCCTGTACGACGATGCCCGACCTGACACGGTCCTCCACCTGGCCGCCGAGGTCGGAGGCATCGGAGCCAACCGCGAACGCCCGGGGCGCTTCTTCTACGCGAACGCCATGATGGGCATCATGCTCATCGAGGAGGGGCGCGCCCGAGGGCTCGACAAGTTCGTCCAGGTCGGCACGATCTGCGCCTACCCGAAGCACACTCCGGTGCCGTTCCAGGAAGACGCCCTCTGGGACGGGTATCCCGAGGAAACCAACGCACCGTACGGCGTGGCCAAGAAATCCCTCCTGGTCCAGCTGCAGGCGTATCGGGACGAATACGGCTTCAACGGCATCTACCTGCTGCCCGTGAACCTCTACGGCCCCGGGGACAATTTCGACCTCGCCACGAGCCACGTGATCCCCGCACTGATCCGGAAGACGGTCGAAGCCCGGGACGGGGAGGCCCCGTCCGTGGCGATCTGGGGCACGGGATCCGCGTCGCGGGAGTTCCTGTACGTGGACGACTGCGTGCGGGGCATCCTCCTGGCCGCCGAGCACTACGACGGCCCAGACCCGGTCAACCTGGGCACCGGCGAAGAGATCCGGATCGCGGACCTGGCCCACCTGATTGCCCGGACCGTGGGATACGCCGGCCAGCTGGACTTCGACCCCAGCAAGCCCGACGGCCAGCCCCGGCGGGCCCTGGATACGAGCCGAGCCCTCGCCGCCTTCGGGTTCCGGGCCCATGTGGACCTGGAAGAAGGCATGGCGCGGACAGTGACATGGTTCGAAGAGAACCAGGCCCAGGCCAGCGCCCACCGACCGTCCTTCGCCCTGTGAGCCTGCACCGGTATGTACGGGACGCCCCGGTGGCCTCGACCGAGGTCCGGGCGTGGCGCCCCGGTGACCGCGACCGACGCCCCTGCGTGATCGACGCCAAGACATGGCGCCACCGATAACCCCGACGCGACGAATCGCCCCGTGACCGACCCGACCCGCAAAGCCCTCATCACCGGCATCACCGGACAGGACGGCAGCTACCTGGCCGAGTTGCTCCTCGAAAAGGGCTACGAAGTCCACGGCATCATCCGCCGGTCCTCCAGCTTCAACACCGACCGGATCGATCATCTGTACCAGGACCGGCACGGACCCGGGGTCCGGCTGTTCCTCCACTACGGCGACCTTTCGGACGGCAGCAACATCAGCCGGTTGCTCCGGGAGATCGAGCCGACCGAGATCTACAACCTGGGCGCCCAGAGCCACGTCCGGACCAGCTTCGACCTGCCCGAGTACACCGCCGACGTGACGGGCCTCGGGGCGGTGCGCATTCTCGAAGCGATGCGGGACACGGGTGTGACGCCCCGCTTCTACCAGGCCAGCTCGTCCGAGCTCTACGGCAAAGTGGTCGAGTCGCCTCAGAGCGAGACCACGCCGTTCCATCCCCGCTCGCCCTATGCGGCTGCCAAGGCCTACGCCTTCTACATCACCCAGAACTACCGCGAGGCGTACGGCTTCTTCGCCTGCAACGGCATCCTGTTCAACCACGAGAGCCCTCGCCGGGGCGAGACCTTCGTGACCCGGAAGATCACCCGGGCCGTGGCCCGGATCAGCCTGGGCCTCCAGGACAAGCTCTTCCTGGGCAACCTGGACGCGAAGCGGGACTGGGGATACGCGCCCGAGTACGCGGACGCCATGTGGCGCATGCTTCAGCAGGACGAACCGGACGACTACGTGGTGGCTACGGGCGAAACCCACTCTGTCCGGGAATTCCTCGAGGTGGCGTTCGGGTCCGTGGATCTGGACTACGACGACTTCGTCGAAATCGACCCTCGCTACTTCCGTCCCGCCGAGGTGGATCTGCTGATCGGGGATCCTGCGAAAGCGAAGGCGCAGTTGGGCTGGGAGCCACGGGTGACGTTCGCCGAGCTCGTCCGGATCATGATGGAGCACGATCTGGAGGAGGCGAAACGGGCAGCCCACGGCGAGACCTACGAGGCCGGCGTATGAGCGCCGGCACCCCAGCCGATGGCCACGGACGTGATGCGCGGCTCACCCGCCCAGTCACCCTATTCACGGGTCAGTGGGCCGACCTACCCCTGGACGCGCTCGCCGCGAAAGCCGCCGCCTGGGGGTACGACGGACTGGAGCTCGCGTGCTGGGGAGACCACTTCGACGTGGCCCGCGCGCTGGCGGAAGACGGGTACGTGGACACCAAGCGCGAACAGCTGGCCGCCCACGGCCTGGAGGTCTGGGCCATCAGCAACCACCTGGTCGGTCAAGCCGTGTGCGACCGGGTCGACGAGCGGCATCGGGCCATTCTACCGCCGCGGATCTGGGGCGACGGCGATCCGGACGGAGTCAGCGAGCGGGCGGCCAAAGAGATGATGGACACGGCTCGGGCTGCTCGGGCCCTGGGCGTGGACGTGGTCAACGGGTTCACGGGCAGCGCAATCTGGCCCCTGCTCTACGCCTTTCCGCCGCTGGCGGAAGGTACCGTCGAAATGGGCTTCGCCGACTTCGCCCGGCAATGGGTTCCGATCCTTGACGCGTTCGACGAGCAGGACGTGGGATTTGCCCTCGAGGTTCACCCCACGGAGATCGCATTCGACACGGTCACGGCGTTCCGTGCGCTGGAAGCCATCGACTGGCACTCCGCCTTCGGGTTCAACTACGATCCGAGCCACCTGGCCTACCAGGGCGTGGACTACCTGGCGTTTCTCAGGGAGCTGGGCCCACGGGTGCTCCACGTACATGTGAAGGACGTCTGGTGGCAGGCGTCCCCGGGGCCGTCGGGCACCTTCGGCGGACACCTCGACTTCGGTCATCCGGACCGGGCCTGGGACTTCCGTTCCGTCGGCCGGGGGCGGGTGGACTTCGAAGGCATCATCCGGGAGCTCCACCGCGCCGGGTATCGGGGCCCCCTTTCGGTCGAGTGGGAGGACAGCGGAATGGACCGGGAGTTCGGCGCCCGGGAGGCGTGTGCCCGGGTCCGGGCCATGGACTTCCCGTCGGCCGAGCGGGCCTTCGACGCGGCGTTCTCGGACGACGGGTAGCCGTTTCGGACCCGTCGGTTCGGCGCCCATGACGGCGTCCCGACACCCACGGGCCCGCGGGGGCGTCGGTTGGCAACCGGACGAGTCTTGCGGCGCCCTTCGCCATCGCCGCAGGTTGAGTGCGCTCTCGACCCACTCAGTCCCCTGCCCCGGCCCGCACGGCACTCCGGGAGACGACTCATGAAACGACGCGACGCGCTCCGGGTTCTCGGCGCTGGAATGGCCCTCCCGGTTCTCGGCCAGATCAGCGCGGAGGAGCTGTCCGCCCTCGGGACACGGATCCGGGCGGGTGCGACCCTGAAGCCGGTCACCGGCCAGCTCACGTATCTCAACGCCCATCAGAACGCCACGGTCACGGCCATCGCCGATCTGATCATCCCTCGGACCGACACCGCGGGTGCCGCCGACGTGGGGGTGAACGAGTTCATCGACTTGATCGTCGGCAACTGGTACAGCAGCCGTGACCGGGGCGACTTCATGGTGGGCCTCATGGAGCTCGACGAAGCCGCCCAGGCTCGTGCCGGCCGGAACTTCGTCGACCTGCCCGAAGAGACCCAGATCGCCATGCTCACCGAGATGGAAGCGGCGTCCTTCGCCGCGAAGGAGGCCCAGGAGGCCGCCGAGGCCGAGGCACGGGGCCCTGGGCCCTTCGAGTATCCGACCGAAGACCAGCCCGAGGCGCGCACTGTGGGCACGCCGCCTCGCACCCCGTCCGACTCCGACGAGAAGCCCTGGAATCGGCATTTCTTCCAGCGCATGAAGTACCTCACGCTCTACGGCTATTACACGTCCCAGGAAGGCATGGTCGAGGAGCTCCACTTCCGGATCGTCCCCGGCGAGTACCTGGGGTGTGTCCCCGTCGAGGACGTGCACGGTCACCCGACGGATACGACGACCGGACCGCCCCCGGCCGGAGAGGCGGCGCCACCGGACACCTCGGGAGTCGGGAGGACGAATCATGCCTAAGCGCCAGGAGCCGTACGACGCCATCGTCGTGGGATCGGGCATCACCGGAGGGTGGGCCGCCAAGGAGCTGTGCGAAGCCGGCCTCAACGTGCTGATGCTGGAAGCCGGCCGGGCGATCGATCCGGAGCAGGACTACACGGAGCACACACCCCGGTGGGAGTTCGAGTACCGGGGCATGGGCGACCGCAACTGGGAGAACGCGAACCAGCCGGTCCAGTCCAAAGCGGGCCCCGTGAACGAGTTCACCAGTGAGTGGTTCGTCAACGACAAGGAGAACCCCTACGTCCAGGCCGAGGGCAAGCCGTACCTCTGGGTCCGGGGACGGCACCTGGGGGGCCGGTCGATCATGTGGGGACGCCAGTCCTACCGGCTCGGCGACCTGGATTTCGAGGCCAACGCCAAGGACGGCTTCGGCGCCGACTGGCCGATTCGCTACGCGGACATCGCGCCGTACTACGACCACGTGGAGTCCTTCGCCGGCATCAGCGGGCAGATGGAGGGCCTGTCCCAGCTGCCCGACGGGCAGTTCCTGCCGCCCATGGACCTCAACTGTGTCGAATCGGCGGTACGTGAGCGGGTGCTGGGCGCCTACGGCGACCGCACGCTGACCATCGGCCGCACGGCGGTCCTGACCCAGGACCACCTGGGGCGGCGAGCCTGCCACTACTGCGGCCCATGCGCCCGCGGATGCCGCACGAAGTCCTACTTCAGCAGCCTGAACAGCACGCTCCCGGCGGCTCAGGCCACGGGCAACCTGACCCTGCGGGTGAACAGCGTCGTTGCCGAAGTGCTCTTCGACATGGACAGCAACCGGGCCAGCGGAGTCCGGGTCGTCGACCGGGAAACCATGGAGGACATGGAGTTCAGCGGCCGCCTGATCTTCCTGTGCGCCAGCGCGCTCGAGTCGACACGATTGCTGCTGAACTCGTCGAACACCCGCCATCCCTACGGCCTGGGCAACTCCAGCGGACAGCTGGGCCGGAACCTCATGGACCACAACATGGGCGCGGGGGCCCGGGGCAAGTTCGCGGACTTCAACGACCGGACCACGTTCGGCAACCGGCCCAACGGGATCTACATGGTCCGCTTCCGCAACCTCGTCGATCAGCATCCCGACTTCCTCCGTGGCTACGCCTACCAGGGCGGTGCGAACCGTGAAGGCTGGGGCCGAGGCATGAACGAGCCTGGCTTCGGGGCCGAGCTCAAGTCCCGGTTGCACGATCAGGGCGACTGGTGGATGAATCTCTACGGGTTCGGAGCCTGCCTCCCCCGGCCGCAGAACTTCGTGGAGATCGACCCGGACGGGGCCGTCGACGCGTGGGGTGTTCCAGTTCTGAAGATCCACCACGACTGGAGCGACAACGAGTTGAACATGCGGAAGGACATGCAGATCCAGGCCGCCGAGATGCTGGAGGCGGCGGGGGCCACGGACATCGAGATGTACGACAACGGGGCCCTGCCCGGCGAAGCCATCCACGAGATGGGCACCGCCCGAATGAGCGCCGATCCCCGGGAGGGGGTGTTGAACGGATTCTGCCAGAGCTGGGACGTGGACAACCTGTTCGTGCCGGACGGGGCTGCCATGGCGTCGTCGGCCAACCAGAACCCGTCCCTGACCTACATGGCGCTGACGGCCCGGGCCACGGCCTACGCCGTGGAGCAACTGAAGCGGGGTGATCTCTAGGTGGGGGGAGACGGGGCCGGGGCGCAGGCGGCCGGCACACAACGGCGCGCCGACGCCGGCCAGGAGCAGGATGCCGGCGCGGCCCAGGTGACCGACGCCATCAGCGACGAAGAGCTCGACGTCTACATCCTCACGCGCCTCAAGTCCATGGGCGTGGACCTCTCGGTGCTCCCTGAGGACGACGAGGACGCGCCCGCCGATCAGCGGAGGATCCTCCGGTCCGCCCGGAGGTTCCTCCGCGGCACACCGCCGGACATCCACGGCTTCGAGATGGATCCCCAGCTCGTCGCCCCGGTCATGTATCCGTCCGAGACGATTCATCGCACCCGCCGGGACGAGCCGTGAGGGGGTCCGGCTACGGAGGAGACCAGCCGCTGGACCGGCGCCTGGATCGTCGGGTGTTCCTGAAGCGGATGGGGGCGATTACCGCCGCGGCCGCGTCCGGAGCGGCGACCCTGCCCACCGCCGAAGCCGGGACGATGGCCCAACCGGCGCTGGGACCGGTGACACTCCCGGACCCGCGGACCATCCAAACCACCGCCATCGAAGACCTGACCCTGGCCGAGGCCGCCGCTCTGATCCGGCAGGGTGACCTGGTGCCGCTGGACCTGGTGCAGGCCTACCTGTCCCGGATCGAGGCCTACGACGGCACGTACATGGCGTACAACCTCGTCGCGAACAACGCGGCCCAAGTCGAGGCTCGTGCGTTGGCAGACGAGCCCAACCGGGGGCCGCTGCACGGGATCCCGCTGGCCATCAAGGACAACTACTTCACCGCCGGCGTCCGAACGACGGCCAACTCCCACATCTTCGCCGACTTCGTGCCCGGATACGACGCCACGTCCTGGGCTCGCCTCAAGGCCTCGGGGGCCCTCCTGATGGGCAAGGCCCAGATGGGCCCCCTGGCCACCAGCCGTGCCACGACCCCCGACGGCGAGAACACCACGCTGAACGCGTGGGCGCCGAACGACTCCACGGTCAGCCCCGGGGGCTCGTCCAGTGGCTCGGCGACGGCGGTGGCGGGCGGACTGGCAGCGTCCTCCACCGGCACCCAGACCGGGGGGTCGATCACGGGCCCTTCCATGGCCCAGGGGCTCACCGGCCTGAAACCCACCATGGGCCGCGTGTCCCTTCACGGTATCATCCCCCTGACCTATACCCGGGATCATCCGGGGCCCATCGCTCGGGACGCCCTGGACGCGGCGATCATGCTGCAGGCCATGGCCGGCCCGGACCCCCTCGATCCTCGTACGGCCGGCCAGCCGGAGCTGGGCGACCTGGTCCGGGCGGCGACGCCGTTCGAGCTCCGGGGTCGTCCCCATGTTCGCTGGGGCACGACCGTGGGCGTCACACCCGGATACCTGGACGTTCCCGACCCGCCCACGGAGCAGGACCTGGCCCAGATGGACCAGCGGCAACGGGCCGCTCGGCTCCGGGGTCACGATCACGCTGTCGCCTCCATCGCGTCGCGCCGGGACCTGCTGGCGAGGCTCGAGGAAGCAGGCGCCCGGGTCGTGGAGGTGGAGATGCCCCAGGATTGGGACACGCTCACGAGCCGGTCGTTCAACAACGTCCGTCTGCCCGAGCGCTCGGAACCGTTCCTGCGCTATCTGAAGGAAGACGTCCGACTCTTCGGCGTATCGTTGTCGCCGTGGGTCAACGGGCTTCTCCTGTCGGGCACGGAGTACCTGCGGGGCCAGCGGGCCAAGATGCTGCTGCTGGAGCGGGTGCTGGATCAGCTCTTCGCCCAGTGCGACGTGGTGGTACAGACGGAGCCGTTCCCCTTCGACATGATCGGGCTCCCGCTGATCGCGTTCCCCATCGGGTTCGAGAGCGAATCTTCGGGAGTTTCGCGCCCCGTGGGCGCGATGCTGGGTGGCCAGCCCTATGCCGAGGGCCGGCTGCTGGCGGTGGCCGCCGCCGGCCAGCCGCTCACCGGCTTCCACCGCCGGCCGCGTGAGGCGCCGGACGGCGCCGGCGGTCGGGCCGGCGGCCGCGGTTGGGGCCAGCAGGGTGATGTGGACCCGGGCGCCGCCGGCAGCCGCAGCCCCAGCCCGGTCGACCGCGGCCGCACCGACCTGCAGACGGTCATGGACGAAGGCCAGTAACCCCCATGGCCGCCGCGTCACGTCGCGACGCGCTCTCCGGGGAGCTCGCCCGAATCGAAGCCCGCCTGCCTCAAGACCAGCTAGGGTCGCCCCCTCGCCTCAGAAGCCGGGACCCATCAACACCGCGTTCAGGAACAGGAGCATCTCCGCCTCGGTGTACGCCCGGTAGTTGGGGTCCTCGGCGAAAGCGATCAGGTGGCCCTGCCCCATGGGCTGGTGCATGAGGAACGCCTTGTTCATCAGTTGGTCCCGACTCTGGTCCCAGACGATGCCCGACGCCACCAGGTCCTCCCCCTCGGCGTAGCGGCCCACGTTGGTGCCGTGGTCCAGGGTCAGAGGCGTGAAGATCCGGGTGCCTTCCGTCAGAACGCCGATCTGCCCGTCCGTTCCGGAGCTGAGCCAGTGATCGGTGTCCAGGACCCCGTTCAGGATGCTGCCGCTGATCGCGATCGGTGGCTCCCGGTCGGGCTGGATGGCATCCAGGTAGTCGATCGGTTGCTCGGGCGGCTCACCGTCGCGTCTCGAATCCCCGTTTCCGTTCCCGTTCTCGCCAGGAGCACCCACAGGAGCCCCGCCCCGTAGCTCGTTGGTGGTCTCCAGCAGTCCCGCCTGGGCCGCCCACTGGGTTGCGGCGGCCAGCGTGACCAGGGTTCCGCCCCGGGACATCCACGCCCTGAGTCGCTCCTGGAACCCCTCGTTGAAGACCTCGCCGTAGTTCCCGGAGGGCAGCACGATCACGTCGTAGTCGCTGAGGGTCGCCCGTGTCAGGGTGCGGGCCCGAATGGCCGTGACCGGCTGACCGTAGCGCCGCTCCAGGACGTACCGGGCCCAGCCCGCCGAAAGGGATCGGGTGGGCTGATCCCAGGCGAGCACGACCCGGGCCGGCTTCAGGGCCCGGACCCGGTTGCTGCCCAGCGAGATCCCGTCCTCCACGTACCCCGAGTTCGCGGAAACGACCTCGGCGCCGTGAGCGGCCGCGATCCGGAACAGCTCCTCGTGCTGGTTGGCGTCCAGGCTCGGCGCACGCACGATGGCCGTCCCGATCGGGTACTGCCTTCCTTCCAGCCTGAATGCCGCTCCGGCCACGTGCACCGGGATTCCAGAGCGGGTGGCCTCCGCCGTGGCGGAGGCGGTGGCGGTTCCCCACGGCATGAGGTAGGCCACCCGGGCCTCGGGAAACGATGCCACGGCGTCGACGGCATCCAGCGACAGGGCGGCCGTCGCCACCCCCGGATCCGACGACAGGCCAATCGCGTCCACGTCGAACAGCTCGGGCAGGCTCCAGGCCGTCACGTCGTACATCTCATGGGGCAGGCGGTTGGCCAACCGGTCGACCTGGCGCTGGTAGAACTCCGGGTCCATCTCCACGTCCGGGTCCAACAGGTTCCGGACCAGCCGCGACGCGGGCTGCTCCAGTGACACGAGGTACGTGGCCCCGGGCTGGAGCACCCGCCCCCCTACGCTCAGGGGCTCCCCCACCTCCGACACCTCGATCCCGTTGCGCAGCAGCACCCTGGCCAGGCGGAGGGCCATGGCCGGGTCGTGCTCCGAGCTGAGCGCGTAGAAGCGGATCTCGCCGTCACCCAGATCCAGGGCGGAACGGTGGAACGCCAGGAAATCCCGGAGCATCCGTTCCCGGTTGGCTGCGGCCGCGTGGGCCGTCGTGATGGCGGCCGTGAAGTGCTGCACCACGCCCCGGTTGTAGGTGAGCTGGGTGTCGTCGTTTCGATCCACGACGAGGCCCCGGGCCGATGCCTGCTCGAAGGTCATGGCGACGGCTCCGTGTCCCATGGGCCACGAGTCCCCGTAGCCGGGGTAGAACGCGTCGTAGTTTTCCCGGTTGAAGTAGGGGAAGCCCCGGCCGTCGAAGACCTCCGAGATGCTCTCGCCCATCAGGTCCCACTGGGACCGCTGCGCCTCGGTCATCCACGGGCTGATCGGATCGGCGGGCGGCGGAAAGAAATAGGTGCTGTTCGCGCCCATCTCGTGGAGATCGACCACGACCTGGGGATGCCACTCCAGAAACGTCCGGGTCCGGCCGCGGGTCTCGGGCTGTGACTGGATGAACCAGTCCCGGTTCATGTCGAACAGGTAGTGGTTGGCGCGCCCCCCCGGCCACGGCTCGTCGTGCTCCGCCGAGAGGGGGTCGGAGTCGGCCACCGCCGCCCGTCCCATTCGGGTCTGGAAGACGAAGCGGGCCCGGCCGTCCGGATTCTCGGCCGGATCGATCAGCACGATGGCATTGGCCAGAATCTCGTCCGTGCGGGCGTCATTCGTAGCCGCGAGCAGATGGTACGCTTCGGCCATGGCCGCGCCGCTCGAGCTGATCTCGTTTCCGTGCACGCCGTGGATCAGAGCCACGACCGTAGGCAGATCGGCGATCAGGGCCTCGGCGTCCCCGTCCCTCAACCCCCGTGGATCGGCCAGCCTGCCCAGGCCCGCCTTGATGTCGTCCAGACGTGCCATGTTGGTTTCGCTGCCGATCGCCAGCATGTAGAGCGGTCGGCCCTCCCAGGTGTCGGCGTAGTGGATCAGCTCGGTTCGGCCGGGCGCCGCGTCCGCCAACGCCTGGACGTAGCGCACGATGTCCTCGGGCGGCGTGACTTCCTCGCCGAAGTCGTGCCCCACCACGGATTCAAGCGTGGGAATCCCGGGGTCGTAGGTGGTGCCGGGAGCGGGCTCGAGGGGTTGGGGGACCTGTAGGGCCAGGGCCAGGACGAGGCCGACGAACATGGTTGCGCTCCGTGACGGGGACGCTCCCGCACGGGAGCCGAGGACGATCGGGGCCACAGACTGTGCCGACGCCGAAGTCCCCGGCCCACCGAGGCGGTCCCGGCGCCGGCGAATCGAGGCGCAACGACGCGTCGTAGCCAAAGCTACGGCAAGGAGTTGAAACGAAGAGTCGCGGGATGCCGGGTGCCGTCGAATGGGCTGAGGACTTTGGTGACGGTACACTAGCGAATCGGCGACGGCGCGTCACGGTCCG
>CAJIAX010000256.1_pt1 | contig 49737 bp, 38 predicted proteins | sample 9199251 | NCBI WGS metagenome assembly CAJIAX01 (sample SAMEA7708287, study PRJEB35096) | sediment metagenome | biome: marine neritic benthic zone biome [ENVO:01000025]; feature: sediment [ENVO:00002007]; material: shallow marine sediment [ENVO:03000034] sea grass bed [ENVO_01000059] ... | reverse complement strand
TCAGGCCCACCGCCTTCGACGCCTTGTTCGGCGGCGTGAACTGCTTCGCGTAGGCCATCACCTGCTCCATGAAGGCCTCGTGGGAGTCCGCCTCAATCACCTCGTTGACGAGGCCGAGATCGAGGGCCCGGTCGAAGCCGAACGTCTCTCCCGTCACCATGAGCTCGATGGACTTGGACTTGCCCACCATTCGGGACAGCCGCTGCGTGCCGCCGGTGCCTGGCAGCACGCCGAGGTTGACCTCGGGCAGGCCCACCTTGGCGTTGCCCTTCCGAGCGACCCGGAGGTCGGCCGCCATCGCGATCTCGAGGCCACCGCCCACCGTGTGACCGTTGAGGGCCGCGATGACGAGCTTGGGCGTGTGCTCCAGCCGGTTCAGCGTCTCGTTGGCGTGGAGGCAGAAGCAGTACTTGAAGCCGGACGTGACGTCCTGCAGCATCTGGATGTTGGCGCCGGCGCTGAAGAACTTCTCGCCCTTGCCCGTGATCACGATCACCTTGACCGAGTCGTCGAACCGGGCCTTGAGGATGCCCTCGTCCAACTGGCGCAGCATCTCGTGGGTGTACGTGTTTGCGGGCGGATCGTCCAGGGTGAGCACGGCCACACCCTCGTCCGCCTCATAATGTACGAGCACGTTATCGGACATCGCGGTTTCCTCTTGTCTCTGCGTTGAAATGGGGTACCGGGGGCCTAGTACCCCCGGGGGTTTCATGGTTCATTCGGATTGGCGCCGCGTGGGTCTCGCCAGATCGACGTCTGGTCCTTCCGCTCTCGGGAAACGCCCTGGGGCGTACCGGGAGGGAGGGGCTGCAGGAGCCCCCGCAAGAACAGGTGACTCATGTCCCGGCTCAGCCGTTCGACGCTGACGTCCCGATCGGGACGATACCACGTGTAGATCCAGTTCATCATCCCGAAGAGGGAAAACGTGGCCACCCTCAGGTCGTCCGGCGAGCGCCAGGGAGCGAGCTCGGCCAGGATCGACTGGACGATCTCGGCGTAGTCCTTCTTCTGGTCCAGCACCCGGTGTGCGTACTCGCCGCTCAGCGTGTCGTCCTCGTGGGACAACACCTTCATCTCGGCCATGTTGTTGGCAAAGAAGGTCAGGTGATTGCCGATCAGGACGTTCAGCCGCGTCTCGGGATCGGAGATCGGGGCGAGGTCCTGACGAAGGCGGGCGAGGATCGTGTCGAAGCAGTGACTCTGGATCAAGAACAGGAGCTCTTCCTTGCTCCTGAAATAGTAGTACAGGCCCGAAAGGCTGATGCCGGTGGCCGATGAGATGTCCCGGACGCTCGCCTGGTGGTAGCTCTTCTCGGCGAAGATCGCCGAAGCCTCCTTCAGGATCCGTTGCAGCTTCTCATCGTACCTGCGCCGGTCGTCCAATCGCGTTTCGGCCCTTTCATGGCGGAATGCGGGGCGGCGGGGCCTGGTCTCGCGTCGCCGACCTCGAGCAAGGGAACCCCGGGGCGGCCCGTCGGACCGTCGGGGCGAGAGCCCCTGGTGCCCCCATCGGTCCCAGATTTCCGGCGGAATCGCCGGCTTTCGGACGATCGTTCGAACGAAAAGCTACCCATGGGTCAGGAGAGGGTCAAGACGGTGTCCCGGCCCTGAACCCGCCCGGCACGCACTTTGCTTTGATAGCCCGAATGGATAGACTTCAACGTGGACTGTTTCTCGTGCTGAGTCGTTGATCGATGTCGACCCGAGGGTGCCCCCTTCTCAATAAACTCGCGATGGTGCTCTGTGCCGTCGTGCTGTTCGGGTGCGATGACTCCGGGTCCGATCCCATGGCCACGCTGGTCGCTGCCGAGACCCACGGCGCGCTGGCGATGGCGGAAGACCTTCCCTCCCTGCCCGAGCTCACCCGGCGCCTCGACGAGCCGAGCCGTGTGGCCGCCTCCGCTGAACTGTGGACCCGGTCCTGGGACGAAGGCGACGAGGGCGACCGGATGCGCATGGAAGCCTACATGGCCGCCGTGCCGCCGCTGGCTGCCAGGCTCGGGCCGACGGGCGTCAGGGGCGTACTCGATCCGGTACAGGGCACCCTGGCCGCCGCTCGCACGATGGACGAGACGGAGTTGCCCGGCTTCGTGATCGACGGCGTCGCCGCCAGCGATGCGTTGGCTGCCGAGGCCGAAACAGCCCTCGATGAGGGAGACCTGGGCCGGGCGTTGCTTCTCGCGTTCGAGGCCGCCGACGGCCTCCGGAAGTTGGGACCGGAAGAAGTCGCCAGGGACCTGGTGATCCGGGCCGAGCAGGCCATTGGACGCGACGGCGAGGACCGATCGTACACCGACCTGGAGCTCGAGCGGAGCCGGCACCTGTTGCTGAGCGCCGCCGAGGCCATGGGCCGGAACGACTACCTGCGGGCCATCCGGCGGGCGTTCTATGCCTGCCAGCTCCTGGGTGTGGACCTGAGCTAGCGCAGCCGCTCGAGCCTCGGCGGATCCACGTCCCGCTCCACCTCTTCAGGCCTACGCGTCGGTAGACTCGGCACCGAATCCCCCTGGGCCACCACCCACCCCTCGTATCGCTGGTATCGCTGGTAGTACTGATCCAGCTCGATCTGTCTCCAGAACATGGCCTCTGCCGGCAGCAGATAGGTCTGCTGGGGCGCACCCGTCACTGGGAAGAACACGGCTCGGCCCCCGGCGTTCTCCTCGGGTTCAGGGGTCTCGAAGGTCCATTCGGCTCCGAGCAGCGTCGTGTCCGGCGAGATCGTGAGGATGCCCCGGATCATGGGGTGATCGTCGTCCGTGGGGCAGAAGGCCACCTCCCATCCCTCGGAGTCGTCGTTGATCATCTGGAAATCGTGGAGCTCGCCGAAGGTCTCGTCGATCAGGTGGGGTGCGAAGTCGGCGTGGATCGGGGCGTACACCCATGAGTCCCGGGCCTGCCCGTTTTCCACGCGGCGGGTGGGGAACGCATACCCGCGCCGGGCGACGCGTCGGTCCCAGGCGAACCGCAGCTGGGACGACGAACCCCGCTGTTCCACGGCGACCGTGGGAAGCTCCAGGGGCCCAAGGTCATCGACCGAGACGACCGCCTCGGCCCAGACCATGTAGGTGGCCACCCCCAGGGTGTCCAGGGCCGGGTGATACCGCTCCCGGAGCCGCTGCCAGATGTAGCGGGCGTCCTGGTCCTCGCTGCCGTCGCACACCTCCCGGGGCGCCTCCACGACCACGCCCTGGACCGCCACGGCCTCCTCGATCAGGGTCAACTCGTAGAAGTTGACGCCGGGCTCGACGGACACACGCTGGGGGCGGAATCCCAACCGGGCCGCCCAGAGCACGGTCGTCTCCGCCGCCACCGAATCCGGGAAAGAGAACTGCCCGGCGTCGTCGCTGAGGCGGACCGCGATCTTGCCGCCGTCGTTCCAGGCCTCCACCGAGACGCCCTGAAGGGCAGCCCCGTCCTCGTCCGTAACCTCACCGGTCAGCTGGGCCGAAGCCGGGACGGCTCCGATCGCCAGAAGCAGAACACCAGTGGTGATCCCGAATTTCACGCTACGCTCTCCACCAACGGTTCAACGGTCATCCGCTCTCTCTTAGCCGTTCAGGCGCTGGCAGGTTCCCGTGTTCCGATCGTGCGGCGTAGGGCCGTGCCACCCGGGTAGGGACACCCGGGTCGGTTTCCGTGTTTGGGACGGGGAACGGGGCTCTACATCTCGCCCCGGGCCATCTTCCGCAGAACGGTGTGGAGGATGCCACCGTTCTCGTAATACTCCACGTCCACGTCCGAATCGAGGCGGGCCTCTGCCTGGAACCGGATCTCGGTGCCGTCCGGGCGTCGTGCCGTCACGTCCACCGTGCACCGGGGGCTCAGCCCGCCGGCGATTCCCGTGATGTCGAAGGTCTCGTGGCCGGTGAGTCCCAGGGACTCGGCGCCGTCGCCGTCCATGAACTGGAGCGGGAGCACACCCATTCCGACGAGGTTGCTGCGGTGGATGCGTTCGTAGGACTCCGCGATCACGGCTTTCACGCCGAGCAGCAGCGTGCCTTTTGCGGCCCAGTCCCGTGAGCTTCCGGTGCCGTACTCCTTGCCCGCGATCACCACCAGGGGTGTGCCCGTCTCGGCGTACTTCATCGCCGCGTCGTAGATGGGCACGACCTCGCCGCTGGGCAGGTATTCGGTGTAGCCGCCTTCCTTCTCGTCCAGGAGCAGGTTGCGGATACGGATGTTGCCGAACGTGCCCCGCATCATCACCTCGTGGTTGCCCCTGCGGGATCCGAACGTGTTGAACTGGACCGGAGTCACCCCGTGTTCCTGGAGGTACTGGCCGGCCGGCTCACGCTTGGGAATCGCTCCCGCCGGAGAGATGTGGTCCGTGGTCACGGTCTGGCCCAGCAAGGCCAGCACCCGTGCTCCGGCGATGTCGCCCGGCTCGGGCAGGTCCAGTCCCATGCCCTGGAAGAACGGGGGGTTCTGGATGTACGTCGACGCGGGATCCCAGTCGTAGAGGCTGCTGTCCTCGGGCAGGGGCAGGGCCTGCCAGTGCTCGTCACCATCGAAGACCTCGCCGTACCGATCCCGGTACATTTCGGGCTTGAGCGCACGGGTCACGGTGTCCCGAATCTCTTCGGGGGTCGGCCAGATGTCCGCCAGGAAGACGGGCTGCCCGTTCGCGTCCCGGGCAAGGGGCTCGTTGTAGAGATCGATGTCGATCCGCCCGGCCAGGGCGAACGCCACGACCAGCATGGGCGACGCCAGGTAGTTGGCCCGGACCAGGGGGTGGATGCGGGCCTCGAAGTTCCGGTTCCCCGAAAGGATGGACGCGACCACGAGGCCGTGCTCCTCGACCGCCTTCGAGATCGGCTCGGGCAGGGGACCGCTGTTTCCGATGCACGTGGTGCACCCGTATCCGACCACCTGGAACCGCAGGGCGTCCAGGTACTGGAGAAGCCCCGAGGCCTCGAGGTAGTCGGTCACGACCTTCGAGCCGGGAGCCATGCTGGTCTTGACCCAGGGTTTCACGTCCAGACCCAGTTCTACGGCGTTCCGGGCCAGGAGCGCGGCGCCCACCATGACCGAGGGGTTGGAGGTGTTGGTGCAGCTCGTGATCGCGGCGACCACGATGCTCCCGTCGGACAGGCTCATGCTCTCGTCGTTGTACTCGATGTCGACGGTCCGGCGACCGGTCTTGCTGGCGACGGCCGTGCCGCCATCGTGGCCCCGCCAGCCTCCACCGGGCTCGTCCACGGCCTCACCGTCCGCGTTCAGCTCGAAGCCCGCGGGCACGAGGTTGGGGAGGTCGGCGTCGAACTGGGTCGTGAGGTTCGCCAGGGAGATCCGGTCCTGGGGCCGCTTCGGGCCTGCCACGCTGGGCTCGATGGTGGACAGGTCCAGCTCGACGGTGGAGGTGTACTCCGGGTCGGGCGTGTCGTCGGTCCGGAACAGGCCCTGAGCCTTGCAGATCCGCTCGACCCGCTCCACCAGCTCGGCGTCCCGACCCGATCCCCGAAGGTACGCCAGCGCGCCCTCGTCCACGGGGAAGAACCCGATCGTGGCGCCGTACTCGGGCGACATGTTGGCGAGGGTGGCCTTGTCGGGCAGAGACAGGCTGCTCAGACCGGCCCCGTAGTACTCCACGAAGCGACCGACGACGCCGTGGGCCCGGAGCAGCTCCGTGACCCGAAGCACGAGGTCCGTTGCCGTCGCGCCTTCGGGCAGCTGGCCCTTGAACTTCACGCCCACGACCTCGGGCAGCAGCATGTAGTAGGGCTGGCCCAGGAGCACGGCCTCGGCCTCGATGCCGCCTACGCCCCAACCCACGACGCCGAGGCCGTTGATCATGGTCGTGTGCGAGTCGGTACCCACAAGGGTGTCGGGGTAGGCCAGGAAGGTCCCGTCGTGCTCACGCCGGTGCACCACGGAGGCCAGGTACTCGAGATTGACCTGGTGCACGATGCCCGTGCCCGGGGGCACGACCCGGAAGTTCTCGAAGGCCTCCTGGGCCCACCGGAGAAGCGAATACCGTTCCCGGTTCCGCTCCATCTCCTTCTCCACGTTGCGGGCGAACGCGTAGGAGGTGCCGAAATAGTCCACCTGCACCGAGTGGTCGATGACCAGGTCCGCCGGCACGACCGGATTGATGCGCTGAGGGTCGCCGCCCAGGTCCCGGATGCCGTTGCGCATGGCGGCCAGGTCCACGACCGCCGGTACGCCGGTGAAGTCCTGGAGCACGACCCGAGTCGGCATGAACGGAACGTCGGCCCCGGCGTTGGTGGGGCTCCACCCGGCGACGGCCCGGACGTGGCTTTCGTCCACGTACCCCTTGCCCGCGTGCCGCAGGGCGTTCTCCAGCAGGATGCGAATGGAGAAGGGGAGCGTGTCCAGGTCCACCAGTCCGTCGTCCTGGAGCTTGCCCAGGCGATAGAAGGACGTCGGGCCCTCGGCCAGATCGATGGTGGTCAGAGCGCCGAAGGGATCCTTGAGCTGAGCAGCCACGGTCTATTCCTCGTTGAAAACGCGCGTTCGTAGCGGGCCGTCCGCAGAGGGGGCGCTACGCGCTCGGTGTTCACGGTAACGCTGAGATCGGCGACCGCGGTCGAGGCGGGCGAGACGGCGCCGAAACAGCCTCTTACAATATCAAGAAGCGGCAGGGGAGGACAGCCGGAACGGCGGGCGGGGCCGGGACGGCGACGCGGCTTCGGCGACCATTGGGATTCGTCGTTTTCCCCGCTATCTTACCCGCCCACTGGCCGAGGTGGCGGAATGGTAGACGCGGAGGTCTCAAAAACCTCTGGGAGTGATCCCGTGCGGGTTCGAGTCCCGCCCTCGGTACTGGACAGGAACCAGGACCCCGTGAGCACTGTAAAGGCTCACGGGGCTTGGACGTTCTTCAGGGTGGGTGGAGCACACCGCAACAACAGGACCCATGCACGAATCCAATCTCGTTCGCGCGATCAGGAGGCCGTCCGCGGCCGTTTCAGCGGCGGCGGTGGCTCTGGCCGTGGTCACGACCGCGTCGGACCTGGCCGCCCAGTTCGGACAGCCCCCGGCCGAGCCCGAGTGGGCTACGCTGGAGGGATCGGTGTGGGACAGCACGACGGCGTCTCCCCTCGCGGGCGCCCGGGTGATGCTGCTCGGGACCAACATCGAGGGGATTTCGGCGCCCAACGGCACCTTCCGAATCGACAGCATCCCCCCCGGGGCGTACCCCGTCTCCTTCACCCACGCCCGGGTTGAAGGGACCGGATTCAGCATCGCGGCCCGGGCCATCAACCTCCCGCCCAACGGCGACGTGTTCCTGGATCTCTCGATTCCCTCGACGGCGACGTTGCTCGCTTCGGAGTGTGTGGAAGACGCGGCCGATCCGGCGGCGGGTGCCCTGGTGGGTTATGTGCGGGATGCGGGCACGGGCGTGCCGCTTCCCCGTGCCCAGCTCACCCTCACGTGGAGAAGCATCGAGACCGAGGCCCGGTCCCAATGGGACGGGATGTGGCTCGCCTGTGGGATTCCCAACTCGGCCCCGGTGACCGCGGAAGTGGTCTTTCCGGGCCGCGAGCCCGAGACCTTCACGGTGCAGGGTTCGGACGATGCCGTCCGGCGCATGGACATCGACCTGGCCTCCGGAACGACCGGCGTGATCCTCGGGCAGGTCCAGGATGCCGAGACCGACCGGCCCGTGGCCGACGCGGAAGTGGTGCTGGGCGGGCGGACGGTCGTTTCCGACCAGGACGGACGCTTCATGATCTCGGAGCTGGACCCGGGCCCCTACGAGATCGCCATCAGCCACATCGCGTACGGGGAAGACGTGGACGAGGTCCGCGTGCCGGACGACGAACAGGTCCTGGACCTGACCGTGCGGCTCTCACCCCGAGCCATCGAGCTGGAGCCGATCGTCGTGACCGCGACGTCGGAGGAGGTCCGGACGCGGCTGGCCATGGGGACCAGCTACGCGGGCATGGAGTTCCTGGAGATCCAGGACGCCCTGGACCGGGTCACCGACATGGCGAGCCTCCTGCGAACAGCCCGCATTCCAGGCCTCCGGGTGCTGGTCCTGGAGGGCGGGACGTGCGTCGAGCTGAACAGGGCACGAGGACGGACCGAGTGCACGTTCCCCCTGTTGTTCGTGGATGGGATCCGGATCTCCAACCCCGGCGAGTACCTGTCGACGCTGGCGCCGGAACGCGTCGAGCGCTTCCAGGTCATCCCGGCCCTCGAAGCGGGGGTCCTCTACGGCGCGGGGTCACAGAACGGCGTGCTCATGATCGAAACGCGGGCCGGTCGGTACCCGGTCCGCTAGCGAACAGGCCCCGGGGCGTCGCTTCGGACCCGGGCGCAGGGAGCCCGGTCTTCGGCGCACACGACGGTAGGGTCCGGACTCGTCGATGGAAGAACGGGTCCGCGCGTGCGGAGATTCGGACGGTGATAGACCGGTGTCCGACTACCGTCCCCGATGGGCGATCAGCGCGATCCACAAGAGCCACAGCGCCAGACCGCCGGCGATCACGAAGATCGTGGGCTGCGTCACGTCCATGGCCCCACGCAATTGGCGCTGCGTGCGCAAAACAAGTGTTTCCACGCGTGTACCGCGGGTACACACGTACCATCCCAGCCAGGAGAACGAACCGTGGACGCCCGAACGCTGCAGCGAGGGATTCAAGGGGGAGCACGTCTTTCGTTCGTCGCTCAGCGACGCCGGCGGTTACGAACATGGGGGGGCGCAGCCCTGGCGCTGCTTGCGGTGGGGTGCTCCTCCGGCGGGACGCCGGGTGCCGGCTTCGACGCCGACAGCGGCGTCACCGTCCACGTGCATAACGAGGTCGGCGAGCCGGTCCAACTGCGATACGTGTATGCCGGTGCTGTGCCGACGACCCTCGGCCAGGTGGCGGCCAACGGCCGCGAGACGTTCACCTTCCGCTACCTCCAGGGGTTCGACCTGCGACTGACCGCAGATTTCGTGGAGCGTCGAACTTCGTCGTCCAATCCGATCATGGATCTTCGCCCCGGCGACGTTCTCGACCTGACGATCAACCAGCGCAAGGAGCTGGAGCTGGCCCAGGCCCGGACACGCTGATCCGGACCGGGACGCGCTGATTGGGCCGGACACGCTGATCCGGCCACGGGTCCACGGGGGCGTGCTCGTCAGTGGCGTTCACGCTCGTCGGAGCCCCTCGGCTTGCCAGCGGGGGCCCGCATCCCGATATGATCCCCGGCGGTATCTTGCGGGCGGATGGGTTCTTCAGGAGATTTCATGTCTCCGCCCTTCCCCCGCCGAGGGACGGGGACCGCCGTCGTCTCCCAACGCGCTTCGTCGGCACAACACCCTGCCTCTGGTTTACTGAGGACGACGCGAGGCGCATCAGCGCTTCGCGCCCCGCTCGGGCCGCGCATGCCGCCACTCGACCGGGCTCCACGACATTCGAAAACAGCACCAAGAATCGGGCGAAAACGCTCAGGAACGGAACATGGCCGACAACGGGAACGGGCCGCGCGACAGCATCTCCATCCGGGACAATCGGACCGGCCGGGACTACGAAGTCGAGATCCATGAGGGCGACGTGATTCGCGCCATGGACCTGCGCCAGATCAAGGTCGACGACGACGACTTCGGCCTGATGGCCTACGACCCCGGGTTCACGAACACCGCTTCGACCCGGAGCACCATCACGTTCATCGACGGGGGCAAGGGGGTCCTGGAGTACCGAGGGTACCCGATCGAGGTCCTGGCCGAGCGTAGCAGCTTCCTCGAGGTCGCCTACCTGTTGTTGAAGGGCGAGCTGCCGGATCAGGCGGAACTGGATGACTTCGTCGAAAACGTCACGTTCCACACCTACGTGCACGAGAACATCCTGACGGTCCAGAACGGTTTCCGGTACGACGCCCACGCCATGGGCATGGTCCTGAGCTCTGTGGCGGCGCTGTCGACGTTCTATCCGGATTCCAAGGGTGTGCTCGACCCGGCGGTGCGCTGGCGTCAGATCATCCGCCTCGTGGCCAAGATGCCCACGCTGGCCGGCTTCGCCTACCGCCACCATCGGGGGCTCCCGGTCGTGTACCCGGAGAACGAGCTCTCCTACACGGCCAACTTCCTCAACATGCTGTTCAGGATCGGGGTCAGTCAGTTCAAGCCGAATCCGGTGCTGGAACGGGCCCTGGACGTGCTCTTCATGCTGCACGCCGATCATGAGCAAAACTGCTCGGCCACCGCCATGCGGGTGATCGGAAGCGCCCACGCCGATCCGTATTCCGCTCTGGCCGGCGCCATGGCCGCCCTGTACGGACCGCTCCACGGCGGCGCCAACGAGGCGGTGCTGCGCATGCTGAACGAGATCGGGTCCGTGGACAACATCCCGGCCTTCATGGACAGCGTTCGCAAGGGTGAGCGCAGGCTGATGGGCTTCGGACACCGGGTCTACAAGGCCTACGATCCGCGGGCGAGCATCATCAAGCGTACCGCAGACGAGGTGTTCCAGGTGACCGGCCGCAACCCGCTCCTGGACATCGCCCTGGAGTTGGAGCGCATCGCCCTGGGCGAGGAGTACTTCGTGCAGCGGAATCTCTACCCGAACGTTGACTTCTACTCCGGCCTGATCTACCAGGCCATGGGTTTCCCGGTGGAGATGTTCCCGGTGCTCTTCGCCATTCCCAGGACGGTGGGGTGGCTCGCCCAGTGGCAGGAAATGCTCGAGGATCCGGAGCAGCGGATCGCCCGCCCGCGGCAGGTCTACGTCGGGGCCCGGGAACGCACGTACGTGCCCATCGGTGATCGTTGATCAACTTCGATCTCTTCCACAACGGGCTGCCCGGCGCGATCGGGGTCTACCTCAAGACCGATCCCGAGCCGCTGATCATCGACCCGGGGCCGTCGACATCGCTCGGAGAGCTGAACCAGGGGCTTGAACAGAATGGACTTGGGGTCTGTGATCTCAAGCACATTCTGCTCACGCACGTGCATCTCGATCATGCCGGCGCCACGGGACACCTCCTGGCCATGAACCCGGGGATCACCGTGCACGTGCACGAAGACGGCGCGCCCCACATGGTCGATCCCGACAAGCTGGTGAAGAGCACGCGCCGCACCTTCGGGGATCTCCACGACGAGCTCTGGGGCGAGGTGATGCCGGTGCCCGCGGACCGGGTCCGACCCTGGCGCCCCGGCGAGTCCTTCCCGATCCGTGGCTTCCGGCCCGTGCCCACTCCCGGGCATATCTCGCACCACCTGGCGTGGTTGGACGAGTCCGATGGGACCCTGATGGCGGGGGACTCCCTGGGCATCATCCTGGGCGACGATGTTCCGACCCATCCTGCCACCCCGCCGCCCTCAGTGGACCTGGCGGCCTGGCCGGGGACCCTGGACGAGATCTTGGCCATCGGCCCTGAACGCGTGGGGGTGACCCACTTCGGCCTCCACGACGATGTCACGGACCGTGTGGCACAGATGCGGGAGGCCCTCGACGTCCTCACGCGTCGGGTTCACGAGGCGCTGGACCGGGACGATCCCGGCGATCGGGACCGGTACGCCGAAGAGGTGGCCGAGTACCTGTCCGGATTCACCGAGGCGGAGCGGGTGGGCCGGTATTTTCGCTGCTTCGGTGCCGGGAGCGACTGGGACGGGGTGGCCTTCTACCTGAAGCGGAACCCGCTGCCCGTCTGAATCAGCCGACCAGCAGGAACCCGTTCAGGACCAGCATGATCAGGAGCCCCAGCGTGAATGCGGCCGCGGTGCCTTCCCGGCCGGCCTGGGGGTAGGCTTCCGGCAGCAGCTCTGCCACGACCAGGTACATCATGGCCCCGGCCGCGAACCCGAGCCCCACCGGGAGCAGCGGAGCGAAGAGCCAGATGGCTCCCGCTGCGATCGGCGCGAAGATCGGCTGGGGAATGCTGGAGACGACCGCCCACCCCATGCACTTCCAGGTGGAGATGCCCCGGCCCCGGAGCGCCACGGTGATCGCCACTCCCTCGGGAATGTTGTGCACCGCCAGCGCCAGGGCCACGCTGAGGCCGAGAGCGGTGGAGCCTGTGGCGGCCGCTTCGCCATAGGCGACGCCGATGGCGACCCCTTCGGGCAGGGAGTGGAGGGTCATGGTGGCCACGATGAGCAGGGCCGTGCGTCCCCCCGTTTCCCGGAGCCTGCCGAAGTCCAGGTCATCCTTGTCTTCGAGCCACCGGGAGGTCGTCCAGAGGAACAGACCTCCCAGGGCCACGCCCAGCCCCACCTTCCAGATGTCCCACCGGGGCGCCAGCTCGGTCGCGGCTCCGAGAAGCTGGAGCACGGACGCGGTGGTCATCATGCCGGCGGCCGCGCCCATGAACAGCGCCTTGACCCGTTCCGACAGCGTGCCGACCAGGAAAAAGGGTACGGCTCCCAAACCGGTGGCCAGATCGGTGGCCAGGGCCGCCAGGAACGTGACGAGAAGGAGAGGACCGAGCTCCATGGTCAGGGGCCCTCGGTAGGTGGCCATGCCCCGAAGAGCGTGGCGGTGGAGGCGGCGTGAATCGCGAAACGCGCCATCAGGCGAGCAGGGCCCGGCGCAGCGCGTCCACGCTGGGCTCGAGGGGTGTCACGTACCGGTCGCCGTCGAGGCAGGCCGCGAGCCGGGCCGGAAGCTCCACCGGCCGTCCGATCTCGGGCTCGACCACCTCGGGGAACTTGGCGGGGTGGGCGGTGGCCAGGAAGATCGGGGTCGCGTCCGGATGCGCATGGCGACCGGCCTCGAGGCCGAGGTGGCCCACGGCGGAATGGGGGTCCAGGATCGTGCCGTGTTCCTCGAACATCCAGCGGATGCGATCCCGGGTCTCGTCGTCCGAATGGGCGCTGCCGAGGACGTCGGAACGGATGCGCTCGACGCTGCCGTCGTACAGCGCTTCGATCCGGGCGAAATTGCTCGGAGCGCCCACGTCCATGGCATTGGACACGGTGGCCACCGACGGCCGCGGACGGTACTCGCCGGTCTGGAGGTACTCGGGCACCACGTCGTTCCGGTTGGTGGCGGCGACGAACCGGACGGCGGGCATGCCGAGTCGGTGGGCGATGAGCCCGGCGGCCAGATTGCCGAAATTCCCCGACGGGGTCGAGAAGAGGGGAGGGGGGGATCCATCCGGCAGCTGGGCCCATGCGTACAGGTAGTAGAACGACTGGGGCAGCAAGCGGGCGACGTTGATGGAATTCGCCGAAGTCAGGCCCAGGTCCCGGGTCAGGAGCGGGTCCGCGAACGCCGACTTCACCAGTCTCTGGCAATCGTCGAAGACCCCCCGCACCTCCAGGGCGTGCACGTTCCCGCCCAGGGTCGAGAACTGACGCTCCTGCAACGGGCTGACGCCACCCTCCGGGAACAGGACGACCGTTCGCGTCCGGGGAAGACCGAGGAACGCGTGGGCGACGGCGCTTCCCGTGTCCCCGGAGGTGGCCGCGAGCACCGTCAGGGGACGATCCGTGTCCCCGGAGTAGTGGGCGACCAGGCGGGCCATGAAGCGGGCGCCCACGTCCTTGAACGCGAGGGTGGGGCCGTGGAAGAGCTCGAGCATGCGCGTACCGTCGCCCAGCGGCCGGAGCGTGATCGGGAAGTCGAAGGCATCGCGCGCGATGGCGTCCAGCGCATCGGGATCGATGGCGTCTCCGAAGAGGTGGCGAGACGCCGCGGAGGCCACGTCCACGAACTCGGCGCCTCGCAGACCCTCGAGGGTGGTCGCCGGCAGTGGGACGAGCCGCTCCGGCATGTACAGGCCCCCGTCGGGGGCAAGGCCGGTGAGGACTGCCGTTCGTAGGTCCACGACCGGGGCGGAGCCCCCGGTGCTCGCCAGCCTCATGCCGTCACTCCCCGTTCGAGGATTCGAGCCCCCTTTCGGGCCACCGGGCCCGTATGCACGCGGGAGCCGATCAGGCCGTGGTCCTCCAGAACCGCGGCCATGGCGCGGCCCGCCGCTTCGGCCACGGCCACGGAGGGACAGAGCGCGAAGATGGACGGACCCGATCCGGACAGGCCTCCGCCGACCGCGCCGGCACGCCACGCGGCTTCTCGCGCCTGCTGGAAGCCGGGGACCCCCTCGTGTCGGACCGGTTCCGCGACCCGATCCACCATGGCTCGGCCGACCCGGGCCCAGTCCTCCTCGTACAGGCCGGCCACGAAAGCGGCGGTGTCGGCCCACTGGGCGATGGCGTCGGTCAACGGTACCGCCGCCGGCAGCGCCAGGCGGCCGGCGGCGGTCTTCATCTCCAGGGGTGGATGGACCAGGGCGACCGCGGCCCCGGCCGGTACCGGCAGAGCCACCATCTCGAAGGGGTCCCCAGGCAGCACCAGCACGATGCCGCCCAGAAGGCAGGGCGCCGCGTTGTCCGCGTGGACGGCACCCACGGCCGCCCGTTCCCCCTCCAGGGCGCAGGCGAGCAGGCGGTCCGGCGCCGAATCCGGGGCCACGAGAGCCGCGGCGGCCACGGCACCAGCGACCGCTGATGCGGCGCTGCCTCCCATGCCGCTGGCGATGGGCAGGCCCTTGTGGATCTCCAGATCCAGGCCGCCCCCTTCCCCCGAGCCCTGGAGCACCGCGGCGGCCGCAGCCGACGCTGCGTTGGATGCAGGATCCGTGGGCAAGCGCCCTTCGTCGCCGGTGATGGTGACGATCCGGACACCCGGACGGTCCGTGCGGCGGGCCAGCACTTCGTCCCCAGGGTCGGTCAGGGCCAGCCCGAGCACGTCGAAGCCGCAGACCACGTTGCCGACGGTGGCCGGGGCGAAGACCCGAACCCAGCCGTTCACGGGGCCTCTGCCAGTGCCCGCAGCACGTCGGCGAACACCCCGGCGGCCGTGACCTCGGGTCCCGCGCCCGGTCCCTGGACGACCAGAGGTGTGTCCCGGTACCGGTCCGTGGTCACGGCGACGAGGTTGTCGCTGCCGCCCAGCCCCGCGCACGGGTGGTGGGCCGGGACCTCGGTCAGGTCGACACGGGCCACCCCGTCTTCGATCCGACCCAGGTAACACAGCGACCCACCGTGATCCACGGCCTGCCGCCGGAGCGCGTCGAAGTGCTCGTCCACGGCCGGCAGCCCTGCCCAGAATTCCTCGATCGAGCCGTGGGCCCAGGGGGCCTCGGGGAGCAGGGCGCCGATATGGATGTCGTCGGGCTCCAGGTCCAGGCCCGCCACCCGGCCCAGGATCACGAGCTTCCGTGCCACGTCCCGGCCGCCCAGGTCTTCACGGGGATCCGGCTCGGTGAACCCTCGGGCGTCGGCCTCTTTGAGTGCGTCGCTGAACGAAGCGCCCTCCATGACCCTGTAGAACAGGAACCCGAGTGTTCCCGACAGCAGGCCCTCGATGAGGTGAATGCGGTCGCCGGTCTGGACCAGATCGTCCACGGTGCGGATCAGCGGGAGCCCGGCGCCGACGGTGGTCTCGAAGTAGAGTCCCATGCCCCGGGACCCCAACTCCCTCAGGGCCGCGAAACGAGAGGCCGCCTCGGAAAACGCGAGCTTGTTGGCGGTGACGACCGCGACTCCGTCCGACAGCAATCGCTCATACGTGTCCGCTACAGCCGGGCTGGCGGTACAGTCGACGAAGACCCGGTGCTGATGGTCGCTGCTCAGGATGGCGTCGACCATGCCGTCGAACGAACTCTGTCCGTCGCCGAGCGCCTCGCGCCATCCGTTCAGGGGCAGTCCCCCCGGGTCCACGGCCGCGATCCTGCTACGGGAGAGCCCTGCGAGGCGAAGGTCGCTGCCCCGGGAGGCGAGGGCGTCGGTCTGATTGGCGAGCTGGCCGAGGAAGGCCTCGCCCACCCGGCCCACCCCGGCGAGGAATACCTGGGCGCTCTCGGTGTCCTGGAAGAACGCGGAGTGGATCGCCCGGAGCGCCCGCTCTTCGTCTTCGCCGGCCACGACCAGAGAGATGTTGAGCTCGGACGACCCCTGGGCAATGGCTCGAACGTTGATCCTGTGGTGTCCCAGCACCCCGAACAGCCGGCCGCTGATGCCCGGGACCTCTCGCATCGACTCACCGACAGCGGCCACCACTGCACAGCGTTCCTCGACAGTAATCGGTTCAACGAGGCCGGCCTCGCGTTCGAGGGCGAACTCCCGGTCCAGGCGCCGCAGGGCCCGGGGGGCGTCCTCGGGTTCGATCGCGAAGCAGATGGACCGCTCCGAAGAGGCCTGCGTGATGAGGATCACGCTGATCCCGCCGCTGGCCAGGGCGCCGAACAAGCGTTGGGCGATGCCCGGCACCCCCTGCAGCCCCGGTCCCTCCAGCCGGAACAGGGTCACGTCGTGGATGGACGCGATGCCGCGCACGGGGCTGCCCGGCCGGGCGGGGGCGCGTTCCGTCACGAGCGTGCCGGGGAACCCCGGGTCAAAGGTGTTCCGGATGCGAATGGGGATTCCCGCGCTGCGAGCGGGGTGGACGGCCCCCGGGTGCATCACCCTGGCCCCCCAATGGGACAGCTCCATCAGCTCGTCGTAGCCGAGCCGCTCGAGCGAAAAGGCCTCGGGCACCATGCGGGGGTCGGCGCTCATCACGCCGTCCACGTCGGTCCAGATCTCGACCTCACTGGCGTCCAGAGCCGCTCCGAGCAACGTGGCGGTGTAGTCCGAACCCGAGCGGCCCAGGGTCGTTGTTTCCCCCGTGGGCGTCGCGGCGATGAACCCCGTGACCACCTGGAGGGCGCCGTCGGGGCGGAAGTGGTCGCGCGCCCGCTCCCGGGTGGCCGTCGTATCCACCCAAGCGTTGGCGTACGCGTCGTCGGTGACGATCAGGCCGCGGGCGTCGCAGGCTTCGGCGTCGACGCCCGCTCGACGGAACGCCGCGGCGACGATCGGCGCCGACATTCTTTCGCCGAACGCGAGCAGTGTCGCCCGGGTCCGAGGGGTGCATTCCCCGATAAGGGCGATGCCGTGCAGGAGATCGGCGAGGTCGCCGACCAGAGCGCCCAACTCTCCGGAAAGCGACGCCAGCTCCTGCTCCGGCGCCAACGCCTGGAGCGCCCTGGTGTGGCGGTCGGCCAGGGACTCCACCCAGGCTTTCCCGCCTTCGTCGGCTCGGGCCGCTTCGTCCGCGGCTGCGATCAATTCGTCGGTGACCCCTCCGAGGGCCGACACGACCACGATCACCGGCCCGGACTCCATGGCGGTTCGAACGACGCCTACAACACGCCGGATGCGGTCGGGTTCGGCCAGAGAGGTGCCGCCGAACTTCAGGACCCTGAAGGGTCGGTCAGTCTGTATCGGATCCACGCTTTTTCGGCCCCGGGAGACGTGGGGTGGAGCGCCGTGGTCAGAGGTTGAAGTTCAGCCCCAATCGAACCACCACGCCATCGTATCCTTCACCCAACCACTCGTAGCGGCCGTCCGCGAAGATCCGGATGCCGAGATTGACGTCCAGGCCGCCGCCGAGGTTGAGGCCATTCTTGCTCACGTCGCCCCCGTCGCCACCGAGTCCGAACTCCCGGAACGACCACCCGCCCGTCAGGTAGGGGCGGACGATGGGGATCGGGAGTCGGGCGTTGACGTCGAGGCTGCCGCCCCAGAGCGAGCACCCGTCGTTGCCCTCCTGGCAGGACGGCGAGAACCATTCGACCACCCCGAGGACGTCGATGGGAAGGACCGGTAGATCCCAACCGGCGCGAATCCCGCCGCCCAGTCCACCATCCTGGTAGTCGGTATAGGCGGCGTGACCGCCGAGGAAGAACTGAGCGGATGCCGTCCCGGGAATGAAAGCCAGGAGCAGCGAAAGGGAAAGCGCAAGCGCTAGACGTCGCATGGTTCGGACCTCTGCTTCGGATTCGGGCCGTGGCGTGCGGCCGTCGCACCACGATGAGGCAGGAGCGGCCTCATTCCACCTCCACGATAAAAGGTGACGGGGGGGTGTCAATCGGACCTTCGCCCAAGGAACAGGGCCGATTTGCGGGTGCGTGCGACCACGGATCTATCAGCCCCCGATGAGGAGGCTCAAGCGGGACGGCGTTCCCCCGTCGGGGGGATGGAGGATCAGGCGATCGTCCACGGTCCACTCGTACCGGACCTCGGATTCCAGCAGCCCGAGAAAGGCCATCTCCTGGTCGAGAATGGGCGGCGCACAGGCCATTCTCGTGGCGGCTACGGGTCCGAACGACAACAGGTCGCCCGACCGTTCGTACGTCCCGGTGTACCGGTTGCAGCCGGCCGATCCGCTGACCTGCCCCTGGTCGTTGAACTCCATGGTTACCTGGGTACCGTCGATGACGGCGACACCGGCCAGGTCGTCCAGCGTCCAGGCGGTTTCGGCCAGGTCCACCATGAGACTGGTCTCCTCCTGCACGACCGCCGGCGTTTCATCCGGTTCCCCGGCCGCTTCCGGGGGTGGTGCGGCGTCCTCGGACCTGGCGCAGGCGGCGCTCAGGACCAGAATCGCGACGATGGGGCTCGATGCTCTCATGCGCGCTCCTTTTGCAGCGTGGCCGACCGGTGCTCGGAAGACCCATGGATCAATGCAGCGGTTGTCCACAGCCGTACAGCGGGAGTCCGTCGAGGTCGAGCCGTACCGTGGACTCGAACTCGACATCTGCCATCGAGTCCGCACAGGGACCCATGGAGATGGTCACGGTAAGGACACGTCCGTCGGCGTCTCGCGTTTCCCAGCGGCTACCACCCGTCTCCGGGTCCACGCTCGCGTCGACCGGAGGGAATGCGTGGGGCTCGGACTCGTATCCAGTATACACCGTGATTCCGGCCGGACCCATCTCCAGCACCCAGGGCGGTTCATTGCCCGTCCCCCTGAAGTCCATGCCCCGCAGCTTCGCGTCCTCGATGAGCGAGGCCCGCCGGTTCTCGGTGCAGCTGACCGAACCGGAGCCTCGCTCCAGGGTCGCCTGGGCACCCTGGCCCCAGAACGAAACCGACGAGTCCGCGTATCGAGCCCCGGACGCGGTCCGGACCTGGGGCAGACGCCGGGTGTCGCCTGGTAGGAACACCACGAGGTCCCCATCGGGCTCGAGCTTGGTCACGATGTACTCACCGCCGCACTGCCACCCGTGGGCGGTCAAAGCCGGAAGGCCAGAGTCGGGTGCGGGCTCGGGGGCGACGACGGAGGAGTCGCTGGGGGACGTCGAAGCAGCGACGGCAGCTTCTCCGTCGATGCCCTTCGGTTCGCAGGCCGCGCCAGCGAGCACGACCAGGACGGCCGTACCGACAGGCGCCACAGGCGCGTGAACCCTGGCGAGCATGATGGATCCTCCAACCTTGCGGACGTGGGGGCGAGCCGGCCGCCGGGTCAGCCCCTCTCCGACGATACCGTGGAAGCGGCTTCTGGATCCAGTTGGAGCAGGTATTCTCCATGGGTGGCGCGGGAAGCAACGAGAAAGCACTGTTGGCGAACCGTTGCCGATTCGTCTCGACTTCGGGCGGACTTGGTCACAGACTCGGAGTGGCTGCGCCCCGTAGCATGAATCTGAATCCCTTCGGGACTCTCTGGAGACTGCATTCGTGAGTCTTTTCGCTGAATTGAAGGAACGGCGCCTGGTCCAGATCGTGGCCGGCTACGCCGCTGCCGGTTGGGTGGTGTTGGGAGGTGTCGATCAGTTGGTCGACCGGGAGGTTCTGCCGGACTTCGTCTATCTCATCGCCCTGGTGTGGTTCGTGGGTGGGCTCGCCATGGCCCTCGTGGCCGGCTGGTATCACGGAGAGAAGGGCCGGCAAAAAGCGACGACGAACGAGATCGCGCTTCTGGTTGGCCTCGGAATCTGCGTGTTGCTGATCTCCGGCTCCATCGTACGCACGAATCTGCGGGGCGCCGCAGGGGCGTTGGCGGCCGAGAACGCGAATCAGCCCCTGAGTCGTATCGCGGTTCGGTACTTCGAGGATCGGAGCCGGGACGAGAGCCTCGGGTTCGTGGCGGACGGGCTCTCCGAATCGCTGATCGCATCCCTGGCCGAGGTGCAGGGGCTGGACGTGGTGTCGGCAAGCGGGAGCCTCCAGTTCCGGGACTTCATGATTCCCACGGACAGCGTAGGCCGAGGCCTGGGCGCGGGCACCGTCGTGGAGGGATCCGTCCGACCGGACGGAGACCGGATTCGTGTCGATATCTCCGTCGCCGAGGGCACCACGGGGGTCGAGTTCAGGCGAGCTTCGTTCGAGCGCCCCGCCGACGAGCTGTTCGAGCTGCAGGCGGGCCTGGCCGAAGAGGTTACCCGGCTGCTCCGGGCCTGGCTCGGAGAGGAAATCGAAGTCAGGGAGGTTGGCGTCGAGACGGACGTCGTCGCTGCCTGGGCGACCTATCAGCGGGGAGAGCGGTCGCGAAAGCTCGCCGACGAGGCGTACTTCGCGGACGACATGGACGGGTTCATTCGCCTCGCAGCGGAAGCGGATCAGCTGTTCGCTGATGCCGCCGATCAGGACCCCGCCTGGGCGCGGCCCTGGGTCGGCCGGGCAGAGGTGGGAAGACGCCAATCCCGGGCGGCGGTGGGTGACCTTCTCGAGGCACAGCGTCTGATCGAGCAGACGATCGAGTACGCCGACCGGGCGATCGAGCTCGACGACCAGGCGGCCGAGGCCTACGAGCACCGAGGCTACGTCCGGTACCTGAGATGGGCCCTCGGCCTGGAAACCGATCCGACAGCGGCCGATGCGCTCTTCGATGCGGCCGAGGAGGATCTCCAGACCGCTGTACGTATCGATAGCAGCCTGGCAGACGCGTGGAACACCCTCAGTATCGTGCACGCACAGAAACCCGATCCGGTGGAGTCCAAAATCGCCGCCCGAAGGGCGTATGAGGCCGACGCGTTCCTCCGGTCGGCCGACGAGGTGCTGTGGGGGCTGTACACCACCTCCTACGACCTCGAGCAGTTTCCGGACGCGGTCAACTACTGTGAAGAGGGTCGCGCGCGCTTCACGGAAGACGCCCGCTTCTGGGAATGCGAGCTCTGGCTCTTGGCCAGCCGGGCGTTGCAGCCCGACGTGGTGCGGGCCGAGGAGCTCGCGGACAGCGTGCTTTCCCGGACGCCCGCGCAGCGGCGTGCCTTCAAGGAGAAACAGGCCCAGATCCTGATCGGCGGGGTGCTGGCCAGGGCGGACCAGCCCGACAGTGCCCGGGCCGTCTTCTTGAACGCTCGAGCCACGCCGGACATCGATCCCACCGGCGAGCTTCAGTCCTTCGAGGCGATCTTCCGGATCCAGATGGGGGACACGGACGAGGCGATCGACCTGATCCGCCGCTACCTGTCCACGAATCCCGAGCACCGGGAGGGGTGGCAGTGGAGTGCACACTGGTGGTGGCGTCCACTCATGGACAACCAGGAGTTCCAGGACCTGGTCGGGGCAGGGGACTGACGGACCGGACCGTGGCCCTCGAAGCCCGAGCACCTCCGCTTCGGGGCTCGAGATCTCGGTGAAATCCCCCGCGCCCGGCGTGGAGCGCCTACCGTCCGAGGTTCCGATGCAACGGAGCCAACACGGTATCGTCACGGCGTGCACGTTCGGCTTGTGTTCGGATTCTCCGTACCCTATCTAGTAGAGTCCAACCGCTGGGCATCTACGTCCCCGCCCAAGCGAATTTCCCTCCTGCGCCCCCCCATTCCGCAGGCCTCACGAGGAGTAGGTACATGAAGAGAAGGACCCTGGCGCTGGCGGCCGTTCTGGCCGTGGCAGCGTGTGAAGGCGGTGAATCCCCCATTGGACCGACCCTGGACTTCGACGTCGACGCCACCATCGTCGACGGTGGAACGACGGCCGTGCTCAGCGGGGTCTTCTACTTCCAGGAGCCGATACAGGTCAGCCCGCCGATCCCATCGGGCGCGACTGCAGACACTTCGCTCGAGCCCGAGGTTCGCATCGACGGGCCGGGATATGCGGGGCCCGAGACGTTCCCGTTCGGAAAGGGCGGAGGCAAGGTCAAGCAGGACGGCATGTCCTACAAGCTGAACTGGGCAACCGGGAATCTGACCGACGGCATGTACACGGTGGAGGTGTTGCTGGATGGGGAGCCGATCGGTTCGGTCGACCTGGACATCGACGGCCGCGACGTCACGGTATTGGGCGAAGGCAACGTCCCGGTGCGCGTGTTCAGGCTGAATCGCAAGCCATCCCGGACCATCCCCGTCCAGTTCTGGCTCGGTGAAGGCGCTGACTTCGTGGCGGACCGGATCAACCAGGACTGCTACGACGACGTCGGGGACGTGATCGACTGCGACACGGAAACCTGGCAGGACGGCGATCCCGACCCAGTCATCGAGGTTTTCGATCTCGAGAACGTGGGGCTTCCGCCAGCGGCCAAGGTGATCGTCGATCCGAACTCGGTGATCTACGACAAGACCTGTCTGATTAACCAGGGCGCCGACCTGAACGACCCCAACACCTGGCCGGCCGCCTGCGAAAGGACCCAACTGGACATCCAGCTGTTCCACATCTCCCAGCTGAGTCAAACGCCGTCCCTGACCCAGTACCCCTATTACGTGGGGTTGAACGTGCTGGTTGGCGGCACCGGCGGTGGGGGCGATGCCCTGGTCGATCCGCCGCTCCAGTTCTACCTCTGTCAGTCCGAGGACGTCGAGAACCAGTTGGGTGGCCAGGTGCAGGACCTGAACATCGCACGGGCCTCGGGGACGACCACCCAAATCATCCAGACGAGCCTCGGTACCAGCGGCTTCTGTGAGCAGAACACGTCGACTGCATACCGCATGGGCCCGGCGGACGGTGATCAGGGGATCCTGGGCAAAGTCCTGGATCGTGTCGCTTCGGCGGTCGCCTGGGTGGCCCCCAGGCCGCTCCACGCGACGGCTGCGGCCGTGGTCAGCCACGGCGGTCTGCGCGGCGCGCTGCCGGGTGCGAGCGAATTCTACGCAACGCTGGGTGAGGCGGATGCTCCGTTGCAGGTGATGCAGGGTGGAACCACTCCGATCAACACGGACGTATCGACGCTCGAAGGCGAGGACGACGCCTCGACCTACTACAGCTACGGCGTCGGCAGTGGGGTGCCGGGAGCCAGCTCCGGAATTCCTCTAGCCCAGAGCAACACCAGCCTGCTCTACATCTACGAGAACGAGGTCGAGGACGAGGTCGAAGGGGCGGTGATCGAGAGGACCCTGATCATCCTTCACGATGCCATCAACGACGACTCGGGTGGTAAAGCTGACTTCCTGATCGAGGGCCGGCAGGTCTCGGACATCGTGGTGTTCGATGACGCGCTGACCTCAGGGGACAGCTACACGGACGAGACCGCTACCGCGCTCCGAGCCGTTTGGGTGTGGAACGACACGAACACCGACGGTGCCGCGATTTCGCTGGACGGTGCGACCAGCATCACGATCACGCCTGACTTCCCGGCAACAGGAGGACTGTCTGCCGGACAGATCACGAGTTGGAAGTTCCTCACGGGGGACCTGTCCAACCCGACGGAAGTGATCCTCGATCCGACGCAGGACGTGACGATCACGGTCGGTGGCGGTAGCCCCTGACCGAATAGCAGCTCTGGAGGAACGACCCCCGGCGGAGCAGGTTCCGCCGGGGGTCTTCTTCTGCGCCCTACCCGAAGTTCTTCACACCCGGCGGGCTCTGCCTCAGCGCGGTCAGGAACTTGAACGGGCTGGGGGACGTCCGGTCCGGATCGGCCCACCACTCGAGCGCCGGGGGCATGGCTCCGGTGAGCTCGCCGGCTTCTTTCCGATCCCGCCCGCCCCCGGACGGCGGACGCCCATGCTGTTGATTGGCCCGGGCGATCCGGGCCCCGTCCGCCGGCTCCGCAGGGCCTCCAGGACCGACCCGTAACGCTTCCACCCGGTGGGCGATGACGTTGATGGTGTCCCCGTCCTTTTGAAGCCGACCTTCCACCCAGACGAAGGGCTCCATGCGCACGGCCGAGCGGTCGCGCTTGTAGATGTCGGGCTTCACGATCGAGTTGATGTGTCCACCTTCATCCTCCATCAGGACAAAGACATACCCTTTTGCGGTCTGGGGTCGCTGGCGGGCCACCACCACCCCCGCTACCCGGACCGTGGTTCCGTTCTTCAGGGACGGCAACCGATCCGACGTGATCGTGCCTTCGGGCAGCTGATCCCGGAGCAGGGACAGGGGGTGGAGGTCGGTGGAGAAGCGAAGCAATCGGTATTCGGCCAACATGCGATCGCTGTCTTCCAGGCCCGGAAATGGGAGGGCCATGTAGGCGTCTCCCAGGGCCAGCTCGGTCTGGGGATGATCGTCCCGGCCCCCGCTGCGCCGGCCCTCGTCCGACTCCGGACCCAACCAGAGCCCGGCCTGCCAGAGCAGCTCTCTCCGGCTCAAACCGAAGGCGTCGAAACCACCGACCCAGATCAGGTTTTCCACGGCCGGACGCTTGAGCACGGCGGGTGTGCGACGAAGGAAGTCTGGCAGGGACCCGTAGGGGCCGGACCGCTCGCGCTCGTCCACGACGCCCTGGGCGATGTCGGCGCCCCATCCCCGCACGAATCCCAGACCGACCCGAAGGTGGTCGTCTTCGGCCGTGCACCGTACCTGGCTGCGATTGACGTCGGGAAGGAGGATCTGGATGCCGTTCCGGCGGGCGTCCCGGCCCAGGGCGTCGAGGGAGTAGAACCCCATGGGCTGGTTGTTGAACAGTGCCACGTAGTACTCGACCGGATGGTAGTGGCGCAGCCAGGCCGACTGGTAGGCCAGGAGCCCGAACGCGGCAGCATGGGACTTGGGGAATCCGAATTCGCTGAAGGCCACCACCTGCTCGAAGACGGTCTTGGCCGTCACCTCGTCCACGCCCCGGGCCATTGCTCCGTCCCGGAAGGCCGCCCAGTAGGCCACCAGGGCGTCCCGGGAACGCTTGCGGCTCATGGCCCGCCTGAGCCCTTCGGCCTGGCCGTCGGTGAAGCCTGCCAGGGCCTGGCAGACCTTGAGCACCTGATCCTGGTAGACGATCACGCCCAGGGTCTCGCCCAGGGCCTCTTCCAGGAGGGGATGGTCGTAGGGGACCTTGAAGCCGGGCACGTCCCGGAGCATTTCCCGGCGTCGCACGTAGGGGTTCACCGCGCCCCCCACGATGGGCCCGGGTCGCACGATGGCCACCTGGATGGCCAGCTCTTCCAGGTTCCTTGGTTTCGTGCGCCGCAGCATCTGGATCTGGGCCCGGCTCTCCACCTGGAACATGCCCACGGTGTCTCCGGAGCAGATCCGGTCGTAGACCACCTGGTCCTCGAAGTCGATCCGGGACAGGTCCGGCGTGGCGCCCTCCCGCTCGTAGATCATGTCCGTGGCTTCTTCCACCAGGGACAGCATGCCCAGGGCCAGGAAGTCGATCTTGATGAACCCGGCGTCGTCGCAGCCGTCCTTGTCCCACTGGCACAGGACACGCCCTTCCCAGGCCGCCGGCTCCAGGGGCACGATTTCGACCAGGGGGCGACTGGAGATGATCATGCCGCCCACGTGTTGGGACACGTGGCGGGGCAGGCCGCTGACCCCTTCGGCGAGGGCTCCCAGGGCCTTCCAGAGCGGGGCGTTGGCCTTGTCCCTGAACTCTGGCAGGGACTCGAGCTCTTCTTTCAGGCCCGCGGCGGAGCGGTGCTCGGCCAGCTTGGACAGCTTTTCCAACTCTCCGGGAGGCAGGTCGAGGGACTTTCCGATTTCCCGAACCGCCGAGCGGATCCGGTAGGTGGGAAAGGTGCACACGAGGCCGGTGTGGGCGTTTCCATAGCGCCGGTAGACCTCGAGGATCAGGGCTTCCCGGATGTCCCGGGGAAAGTCCAGGTCGATGTCGGGCACGCTACGCAGGGCTTCGTTCAGGAATCGGCCCAGGAACAGGTCCGTGGCAACGGGATCGATGTGGGACAGACCGATCAGGTAGCAGATGATGGACGACACCGACGAACCCCGCCCACGGCCCGGAGGCAGGTTGGAGCGAGCCCTCGGGGCGGTCCCCCGGACCTGTGCCCCCACTTCCCGGGCCAGGTTCATGATGTCGCGGTATACGAGGAAGAAGCCGGCCAGGCCGTGGTAGTCCACCAGGTTGAGCTCTTCTTCGAGTCGGCGCTCGGCTTCGTCGCGGCGGCGGGAGCCTACGGGGTATTTCTCGTCCAGGGCCGCGTGCGTGACCGCGGTCAGGACCTCGGCGGCCGAGCCCCATTCGCTGCCCTCGAAATCGGGAAACTCGTATCCCAGGTCGTGGGTCAGGTCGAAGCCGGCGCAGCGCTCGGCGATGAGCAGGGTGTTGCGGAGCGCGTCGGCTCGTCCCCGGAAGCGGTACGCCATCTCCTGCGCCGAGGCCATGTGGAAGAGGCCGTTGGGGCGTCGTACGCCATGGGACCCATCCAGCGTGGACCGATTCCGGATGGCCACCAGCACGTCCTGCAGCCGGTGCCTGGAAGGCCGGTGATAGTGGACGTTGCCCGTGGCCACGGCCGGGAGTCCCAGGCGTGTGGCCAACCGACCCAGGGCCCGCTTCCTCGCTCCGTCGCCCTGGACCCGGTTGTCCTGCAGCTCCACGAAGACGTTGCCAGGCCCGAAGGCCCGGACCAGGGTCCGGGCGAAGGCTTCGCCGTCGGCCTCGCTGCTTTCCAACGCACGCACCAGGGGACTGCGGCGGCATCCGGTCAGCAACACCAGCCCCTCCGTGTGCTTCAAGAGGGACGACAGGGGTAGGGAAGGCATGCGCCGTGGGCTCTGCAGGTGGGCTTCGCTCAGGAGCCGACAGAGGTTCGAATACCCCGTCGGGGTCTCGGCCAGGAGTGTGACGTGGGTACCCATTCGGAGCGGGTCCAGCTCGACGGGACGCTCGAAGGCCCAGGGATCGAACCCGCCCGTGATCTCGGTCAGGGACAGGGTGGACGTTCCGAACCCACCCGGACCCACCGGTTCGGGTCCGTCGCCTCGTTCCCTGGCTCGCGCACGGGCTTCGGTGGCACGCCAGGCTTGGTCCATCAGCGCGTCCAACGCGTCGTCCCGGAGGGTCACCTCGGCGCCCGTGATGGGCTGAAGGCCTTCGGCCCGGGCCTGGTGCGCGAATTCCATCGATCCGTACAGACCGTTGTGATCGGTCAGGGCCAGGGCGGGGTAGCCCAGCTCCTTCGCCTTCAGCACCAGATCTTCCGGGTGGGAAGCCCCGTCCAGGAAGGAGTATCCGGAGTGGCAGTGGAGCTCGACGTATGGGGAGGATTCGGGCACGGTTCGCCTGCGGTTCAGATACCGAACATAAACCGAAAGTACCGCGACGAGGACGGTGGGGCAACCAAGTTGGATCCGGATTCCCGGAACGGTATCGATGGAGGGTGTAACATTTCGGGTGCTTCAAACATTTGTACTTGAAAGATCACGCAGCGAGGTTGTGGACACGGAGAACACCTCCGGACCCGTGGCCTCGGAGAGGAGGCGCTCATGTCTTTCGCACGTTCGTTTCTGGTTCTCGCGGCGGTGGTCGTGGTTTCCGCCTGTTCTTCGGAAGACGATCCGATCGCGCCTCCCGGCAATGGAGGGAACGGAGATGGTGGAGGGGGCCGCATGGTCGAAGACAACCCGTCGTTCAGCGGCACCATCCAGGAGATCTTCGAACGGCGGGGGTGCTCGGCCTCGAGCTGTCACGGCGCGGCCCGATCTGGCGGACTCCAGCTGACCCTGGGAGACGCCTACGACAACCTCGTGAACGTCCAGGGGGTCGCCGAACCCATCCTGCGTGTCATCCCGTCCGACGCCGAGGGCAGCTACCTGGTCATCAAGCTCGAGGGTAGGCAGAGCGTCGGGTCTTCGATGCCGTTGGGCGGGAGCTCACTGGACAACATCGATCTGACCAACATCAAGAACTGGATCGACCAGGGTGCCGCGAACAACTGACGCCACGCCCTTTCGGGGAAAACGCGAACCGGTCGGCGGAACCGGGCGAATGCGGACCGGAGTCACGGACCGCGCCCTGGCTGTGGTCCTGCGGGTCTGGGCGGTCGGGGTCGTCACCGCCATGCCGGCGACCCTGGATGCCCAGGAGTTCCAGGTGGACCTGCAGGCCGATCGCCTGGTGCGGTTCATCTCGGACGCGCCCATCGAGGACTTCGACGGTGTCACGGACCGGATCGACGGATACGTGGTGTTGGACGCGGCCCGACTGGAGGAAGCCCGGGGCGGAGAAGGGACCTCGTTCTACTTCGAGGTCGAGCTCGCCAGCCTGGATACGGGCATCGGGCTGCGAAACCGCCACATGCGGGACGACTATCTCGAGGTCGAGACGCATCCCTACGCCACGTTCGAAGGCGAGGTGGCGCGGATCGTCCCCTCCGACGACGGCACCTATGCCCTGGTGACCGAAGGCACCTTCGGGGTCCATGGGGTCAGCCGACCGTTGACGGTGCCCTGTACCGCGGCTTCCCAGGGCGATGGGTTCGGGATTTCGTGCGCGTTCCAGGTACTGCTGAGCGACCACGACATCGAGATTCCCCAGGTCATGTTCCTGAAGCTCGCCGACGAGATCCGGTTGGAGCTGGAGTTCAGCGTGGCGCCGCCGGGGTAACGGCGGTTCGTGGATGTCCCCTCAATGAGGAGTGGAAGGATGGTCCGCAGAGGACTCGCGTCCGTGGTCGGCATGGGTCTCGCCCTTTCACTCGACCCTGGGGCGCTCCTCGCCCAGGAAGAGGAGGGCGTGCGCTGGCAGCGCAGGGGTCAGCCGACCGAAGTGCCCGTCACCGTGTTCCACTCCACCCTGTCGGCGAATCTGCCCACGGCGGAGACCCTCGCGCAGGGGGAATGGCAGTTCGAGATCTCCCACCGGTTCAGCCCACCGGTGTCGGACGGGATCAACAAGCTGTGGGGACTGGACGGCCCGGTGGTCAATCGCCTCGGCATGGCCTACGCCTTCACCGATCGGATCTTCACGACCTTCCAGCGATCGAACCTGAACGACAACTGGGATCTCAACACCAAGGTCCGGGTGGCGGAGGGTGGACGGAACGGCACGCCGTGGATGCTCGGGCTGGTGGGTGGTGCCGCCTGGAACACCGAGACGGGACGGGACGTGGGGGATTCCCGGAACTTCCAGTACTACGCCCAGGGCATCGCCAACGTCCTGTTGGGCGATCAGTGGGCCTTCGGCGTCGTTCCGAGCTACCTGTACAACGCCGACATCTTCTCCGCCGAGGTGGAGCAGGACGTCACGCTGGGCCTCAACGGCCAGGTCTACCTCGGGCGGGTGAGCATCCTGGCCGAGTGGAACTTCAGCCAGAGCAAGGAGGACTTCGAGCACGACGCCGGGACGTTCGGTATCGAGCTCGAGACGGGGGGCCACTTCTTCAAGCTGATCCTGACGAACACCGATCGCATGAATCCAGCGCAGTTCCTGGCCGGATCTCCGTACGCATTCGAAAGCGGGGAATGGCGCCTGGGCTTCAACATCACCCGGCTGCTGCGCTTCTGGGGAGCGTAGGCCGACATCCAGGAGCGTCGGGTCAGGCGCCGGTCCGTCTCCGATATCCCGCTGCCGCCTCGGCGTCGCCCCGGGCTTCGTGGACGCCCGCCAGATCGAGATATAGGGCCCGGGTCCGGACGTCGTCCCCGCCGAACCGAACGACGCTGACCTGCACCGCTTCTTCCAGCAGGGCCACCGCCAGGTCGGGACGCCCCAGTTGACTGTGGACGCGAGCCAGGGCCTGGAGCGTCGGGATTACGTCGGGGTGATCCGGACCCAGCAGGGTACGGCGCATGTCCAGAGCCTGCTCCAGCTGGGTCTCGGCTCGATCCAGGTGCCCCTGGGCGGTGAGAATCAGCCCCATGTTGTGGAGGCCGAGGGCCACGTCCGGGTGGAGGTCGCCCAGGAGCTCCCGGCGTAGGGTCAGGGAACGGGTCTGGGGGTCGACCGCCTCTTCCACCTCGCCCTGGGCCAGCAGGGCCATGGAAAGATCGTTCAGCCCCCAGGCCACGTAGGCGTGGTCCGGACCCAGGGTTTCGTACCAGATCTCCAGGGCCGCCCGGTGGAGCCGCTCTCCCTCCACCGGGTCTCCTTTGGCCTGGGCCACGAGCCCCAGGTTGTTGAGGGTGGATGCGGTGAAAGGATGGCGGTCACCCATGAAGGCCCGGCGGGTCGCCAGGGCCTCGCGGTACAGGGGCTCCGCGTCCTCCGGAGCGCCACGGGCCAGCAACAGGTCCGCAATCAGGATCTTCATGGCCGCCACGTCCGGGTGGGCCTCCCCCAGCTGGGCCTCCCGGATCTCCAACGCATTCCGATACACGGTTTCCGCCTCGGTGTCGTCCCCTCTCAACGAGCGGATCCAGCCCAGGTTCCGCAGTCCGTAGGCCAGGTCGAGGGGGTCCGCGGCCGGCGCGTTTCGGAGAATGGCGGTGGCCTCGCGCTGCACCGCCTCGGCTTCTTCGTATTCGCCGATGGTACGAAGCTGCACGGAGAGGTGGGTCAGGCTCAGCGCAATGCGGGGGTCGTCGGGGGCGAGGGAAGCGCGACGCAGCGCCAGTCCCTGTCGGTACCGGGCCTCGGCGGCTTCGTAGTTCCCGTTATGACGGAGCATCTCGCCCAGGCGGTCCAGGCTTTCTGCCACCCGGGGGTCCTCCGGGCCGTACACCTGCTGCCGAAGATCCAGGCTCCGGGCCACGTGGGATTCGGCTTCATCGAAGCGCCCCAGGCTGTAGTAGACCTGACCGATGGCGTCGAGCATGTCGGCCTGAACCGCCGGCTGGCCTTCCAACTCCTCCACTCGGGCCAGTCCCCGGGCCATGAGGTCGCCGGCGTCGAGGGTGTCGCCCCGGGCCTCCAGCGGGTCGCTCGCCTCGAACAGGCCGATCAGGAATCGTCGAACCTCTTCGGACTGGCCCAGTGCCTGTTCGGCCTGGGCGAGGGCCGACTCGGCTCGGTCTCGTTCCGTTGCGGCGACCCGGGCCTGCCAGAACGCCGCGCCGGCTCCCACGAGCAGGGACAGCCCGGCCAGGGCGGCGGCGGCGGATTGGGCGCGATGGCGCTGGAAGAACTTCTGAGCCCGATACCACGTGGTGCCCTTGTGAGCGGTCACCGGAAGGCCCACCAGGTACCGGCCCAGGTCCTGACCGAACAGCTCGGCCGAGCCGTATCTGCGGTGGGCGTCCTTCCGAAGTGCCTTCATGGCGATGTTGTCGAGATCACCCCGAAGGCGGCGCCGGAGTCGCTCGGCCGACAGGTTGCGGGTCTGACCGACGTCCACGGGCGAAATCGTCGTGGTGGTGCCGTCGGAGCGCGTCACTTCCTCGGTCTGGAGGACCCGGGTGCTGGGACGCTCGGGGTCCTGGTCGCAGACCTGGCGCAGGACCTCGACGGTGGAGAGGTCGTGAAGGCGGTAGGGCCGGTGCCCGGAAAGCAACTCGTAGAGGACCACGCCCAGGGAATACACGTCGCTCGCCGTGGTCAACGGTTCCCCCCGCACCTGCTCGGGGCTCGCGTATTCAGGCGTCATCACACGGTGCTCCGTCCGTGTGACGGGGGCGTCGATCCGGTCCGGGTCCAGGAGCTTGGCGATGCCGAAGTCGAGAAGCTTCACGTCGCCGCCGGCGGTGACCATGATGTTGCTGGGTTTCAGGTCCCGGTGGATGACGAGGTTCTGGTGAGCGTAGTGAACCGCGTCGCAGACCTTCCTGAACAAGCGCAGCCTCCCTTCCAGATCCAACCGGTTCTGGTCGCAGAACTCGAGGACCGGCAGGCCGTCCACGTATTCCATGACCAGGTAGGGAAGTCCACCGGGGCTGAGCCCACCGTCCAGGAGGCGGGCGATTCCGGGGTGGTTGAGCGATGCCAGGATCTGGCGCTCGGCCAGGAAACGACGGTGTAGCTCGAGGGCGTCCGGCCGCCCCCGGATGATCTTGATGGCGACCTTCTGCTCGAACTGCCCGTCGGCCCGCTCGGCCAGGTAGACCAGGGCCATTCCGCCGCGACCCAGCTCTCGGAGGGTGCGGTAGGGTCCGATGCGGATCGACTTCAGGGCGTCTTCGGCCATGGAGGCGACCGCTTCCATCGCCTCGTCCTCGAGTAGGCCCTCGGTCCGGGCGTGGGCTTCCAGGAGCGCCCGGACTTCTGCGTGGACGGAGGGGTCCGTTGTGCGCAGGGACGCCAGGAAGGCTTCCCATTCCTCCGGGGCCAGATCCAGGGCTTCGTCGAAGGCCTGGTCGATGCGCGTTCGGAGATCGTTCCCTTCCGGGTCGGTCTCCATTTCCTTCCTCTCCAGCTGCGTGCCGTACAGGCGCGTCAAAACGCGGCGCCGTCGTCACCCCTAGTCTAGCAACCCACGGGAAAGCGGGACAAACCTCACGTGTCGCGTGGAAGTGCCGATACTGGTTCCTGAACCGCCGTCCGGACCGCGCCACGTGGACGGGCTTCAGGCAGCGACGACCCCAGGAGTCATGATGTCAGGATCCCCCGAGAGTCCGAGTCGCCGATCCACGCGTGTGTCGGTCCCCGTGGCAGCCGCGGTCACGACGCCGGACGGAGTGCAGATCCTCGGCGTCGCTCGGGACTTGAGCGTGAAGGGGTTGGCAGTGGACACCGAGGTGCGGTTGCCGCCCGGCACCCGCTGCACCGTGGTGCTCTTTCTGGAAGGGGGGCTGGGCACGGTCCGGGTCGAGGCCGAAGGCACCGTGGTGCGCTCGGACGGCTCGGGCCTCGGTCTGGAGCTTGGGGCGGTTCAGCTCGACAGCCTCGAGCACCTGCGGAAGCTGGTTCTCTACAACTCCGCAGATCCCGCGACCATCGAACGAGAGTTCGAGCGGCACCAGGGCATCCTCCGGGTGGGCGGGGTGCGCTGAGGCCCGGCCTACTCCAGGGTCCGGAATCCCCGGCGGTAATAGAGAAGGGGATCGTCCGAGTCCCCGACCTCCGTCGCCAAGACACGGCCCACCACTACGCGGGACGACCCGATGGGCAGCACGTCCTCGACCCGGCACGAGAGCTGGACCACGGAGTCCGCGACCAGGGGGACCGACCCTTCCGTCTGGAACGGCGACGGCCCGACCGGATAGCTGTCGGCGAAGACCGCCGCGGTGCGGGACTGTTCCCGAGACAGGACGCTGATGCCGAATGGGGTCCCTACCTCCAGGTAGGGGAGGATCCGGGCCGATCCGGTCAGTGAGATCAACACCATGGGCGGCGCGTCCGACACGGAAGTCAGGGAGCTGACCGTGGTGGCCTGCACCTGCTCGCCGTCCCGGACCGCGGCGATCGTGACTCCCGAGGCCCAGTACGAAAGGGCCTCCCGGAAGTCTTCCCGGGAAACGCCTTCCCCGGAACCGGGCCGCGAGGTCACGCGCCCAGGGCCGTTTCCACGGCGTTGGTGAGTTGGGCGGCCGTGAACGGCTTTTGGAGAAGGTGGGTGGATCCGGAAAGGGTGCCCCGGTCGGCCAGGGCGTCGTTCGTGTATCCGGACATGTACACCACCGACACCGGCCGAACCTCCCGGACCCGATCGGCGAGCTCCCGCCCGCTCATTCCGGGCATGATCACGTCGGTGAGGACCAGGTCGATCTCGTCCGCGTGGTCCTCGACCAGCTCGAGGGCCCGCTCCGGGTGTCCGGCCTCGATGACCTGGTAGCCCTCTCGGGTCAGGATGAGGCGAACCAGACGACGGACCGCGTCCTCGTCTTCGACCAGGAGAATCAAGCCAAGGACCCCGTTCTCGGGGGCTGGATGTCGGGGGTTCGCTGGGGGGCTCGTCACGGGCCTGCGGTCGGGTCGGGGGAAGTACGGTTCCGCGTCCGGCAGCGGCGGTACGTGCCTGGGGACGCCGAGCTGCCTTCATCACGGACCCCGGTGTCCGGTTGCGGTTCCACGATGCGCATACCTGGTCAGACGCGGGCCGACCGATGCGGGTGGGTCGGTGCGAGACCGACGCCGCGAAGGCGGCACGAACACCAAGAGTCAGACCAGATGGCCATCTCGATGTTCCAACGTCTCGGCGGCTTCGCAGGGTCGGCCGCGGGGCCGCCGGTCAGGGCTCCGGGCGCACCCCTGGACATCTCCCGGACATTTCCCGGACCGGAGGCCAACCCATGGGCCTCCGGTTTTCGCTTTCGTAGGTGTGCCCAGCGTCGCCCCGGTGGTGGTGGGTGGAGTGGACGGGTCGGGGAGGCGGACGTGGGGAAACGTCGTGAAGTCATGGGGTGTCTGGGCTGGGTGGTGGCACTGGCGGTCGGGGCCGGGCCGATAGCCGCCCAGTCCGGCCCCCATGGCTTCGCCGGCGGGCGGTGGCGCCGATCTGTCTTCCACCGTCCAGCTGACCCGGAAGGCGTCTCCCCGTTCGATCGACGACGCCAGACCAGCCGCACCTTCTTCCTCAAGACGGGCCACGCATTGGGCTCCTGGGGCCGTCCGTCGCCTGGCGGTGCTACGCCTTCCGCCCCCGAGGTCGTTCGTCCGCTGGCGCTGCGGCCTGTTCCGCCCGATCTTGCCGCCTGACCCCCGGTCCGCACGGGGCAGGGACGAGAAAGGACGGGCAACGTGGAAGCGGACCATCCCCGGTTCGAAGACGCCCTCGCGGCAGTGGACGCGGGCGACGTCGAGGCCCTGAAGCACCTCCTATCCGAGTTCCCGGATCTGGTGCACGCCCGTGTCACCGGCACCGAGGCACCCTTCTACGACGGCTACTTCCACGGCGCGACGCTCCTCCACCACGTGGCGGGGAACCCCATTCGCGGGGAGCTCCCCGACCCGGTCGTTGAGGTGGCCCGGGCGCTGCTCGAAGCGGGTGCCGACCCCAACGCGGGTTGCGGAGGCGGACCGAACCAGCCGACCACGGCCGGTGGCACCGTGCTCGGGCTCGTGGTAACCGGGGCCCAGGCCCACATCCAGGGATACACCGAGCCGTTGATCGATCTGTTGCTGGACCACGGAGCCGAACTCGATCGGAGCCAGGGCATGTTCGGCACCCTGTACCACACCGTGGAGCATCAGGGGCAGCGGGAGGTGGCCCGGATGCTCTACGACCGGGGGGTGGAAGCGGACCTGCCGACGGCAGCGGGCCTGGGGCGTCTGGACCTGGTGCGCTCGTTCTTCGAGGACGACGGGAGCCTGGTCGAAGGGGCCGATCGGATCTGGCGCGATGCCCCCGGAGACGGCACGCCGGGCACCCGGGAGGACGTGCTTGCGGACGCCCTCCTGGCGGCCTGCGTCAACGGGTGGCCAGAGGTCGTCGTGGAGCTCCTCGGCCGGGGCGCACCGATCGACGCCGTTCGGAAATGGGGCCCGTTCCCGGTGACGCCTCTGCACGGCGCCGCGTGGGCCGGCTGGCCCGACCTGGTGACCCTGCTCCTGGAGCGTGGCGCGGACGCCACCGTCCGGGAACCCACGTACGGCGGCACGCCGCTGGGGTGGGCGCAACACGTGGACCGTCCCGAGTGCGTTGCCGTTCTCCAGGACCGGCCCGACGCCCAGGACCCCCTCGGCGCGTTCAGGGAAGCCGTGGAGGCCGAGGACGTGGCCCGGGTCCGCCGCCTCCTGCACCGATACCCGTCGGTTCGGGAAGCCATCGACGAGCCGGCGTTCAGCTTCGCCCAGCCCGCCCTGGTGTTCGCCTCTTTCCGGACCAACCCGGAGCTCATGAACGCCCTGCTGGACGGTGGCGCTGATGTTGACGCCCGGAGCGATTGGGACGCGGGTGGCTTCACGGCGCTGCATCACCAGGTGGGCGGGACGACGGATCCGAAACCCGCGCTGGCCCGTTTGCTCCTGGATCGAGGGGCCACCATCGACCTCCACGCGGCCGCCGGACTCGGACGCACCGACCTGCTCGACTCCTTCCTGGCCGAAGCTCCGGAGCGGGTGAACGAGCCAGGCCCGGACGGAACGGCGCCGTTGCACTGGGCCAGAGATCCCGAGACGGCGAGGTGGCTGCTCGATCGGGGCGCCCGGATCGAACAACGCTGCGTCGACCACAACAGCACGCCCGCCATGTGGGCCATCGGAGAGCGGCCCGAGGTGCTCCGCTTCCTCGTCGACCAGGGCGCGCGGCCCGACCTCTTCATGGCCGCCGTGCTCGATGACGTGGACTTGGCGGCCCGGATTCTCGACGAGGATCCCGCGGCCATCCGTGTCCAGACCCGGGAGGGGGACTTCGCGCATCCGCCGAACGGGGGAGACATCTACATCTGGCAGCTGGATTTCGTGGATACGCCCCACGAGGTGGCTCGCCAGCGGGGAAGCGAGTCGGTGTACCGGTACCTGGTGGACCGTAGCCCACCGGGCATCCAGTTGGTGCAGGCCGCCCGGGAAGGGAAGCCCGATCGGATGCGGGAGGTGCTGCGCGCGCACCCCGGGGCCCTCTCCGGCCTGCCCCGGCAGAGGCACTGGGATCTCATGTGTCAGGCGCCGGAGGCGCTCGCCGTGGCGGTCGAGCACGGAGGCGACGTGAACATCGCCAATCGAGACGGCGTGACCCCCCTTCACCAAGCCGCCTGGGAGGGCCGGGTGGACGCGGTCCGCTGGCTCGTCGAACATGGGGCGGATCCAAGAGTGCGCGACACGGCCCACGCATCCACGCCCCTGGGGTGGGCCGACTTCAACGGAAAACCGGAAGTCGTGGAGTACCTGAAGGCCCACACCGAGCCCGACATCGTGGACGCCACGATCATGGGGCTGACCGAGAAGGTCCTCGACATGCTGGACTCGGATCCGGCGCTGGCCCTGGGGTTTCCCGGTGCGTCGCCCCTCAGGGCCGCGGCGTACATGGGAAACCGGACGCTGGTCGATGCGCTCCTGGCGGCCGGAGCGGACCCCGGGGATCCGAATCCGGAGACCGGGCAACTCGCCGTCGACATCGCCAGGCAACGGGGCCACGGCGACATCGTCGCGCTGCTGGAGACGTGGAAAGGATCGGAGGAATGAGACGACATCGAGTGCACGGGTTCCGCCGCCCCTCCCTGCGGACCCTGTGCATGGTCATCGCCAGCACCCTGGCGGGGTGCGGCGCACAAACCGAACCGGGGACCGAGCCGGCGACTTCGGACGTACCGGTCGCCGTGACCCCGTTCAGCGTCACCTACGGTCCCTGGACCGTGGATACCGTCCCGGCGTTGCCGAGGGGGCCCGAGGGTTCCTGGGATTCCGGGCTGGTGGACCCCGGCGCGATGACGGTCCACATGGGCCGATTCCACATGCTGTACAACGGGATTCCGAACTGGCCCCATCCCCTGTCCGTCGGGTGGGCGACATCCACCGACGGCCGGGTCTGGGAACGACAGATCGACGCGCCGGTCTTCGCGCCCGATCCCGTGCCGTACGGCGGATGGACCGTGCGGGCCACGAGCGTCCTGGTGGAAGACGACCAGTGGATCCTGTACTTCGTCGTCGGTGGCGAGGGCCAACTCGAGGGCGTGGTCGGGCGCGCCACGGCACCTGGACCCGACGGGCCCTGGACCGTCGACCCTACCCCCGTGTTCGAGCCTGGCGGCCCCGGGGCCTGGGACGCCAGGGCCATCGGCCATGCGAAGGTCATGCCCGATGCCGGCGGATACGTCATGTACTACACGGGCTGGGGCGAAGGCCCGACCCGCATCGGACGGGCCGTCTCGGCCGACGGCATTGCCTGGACCCGGGACGGGGGGCCCGTCCTGGAGCCACCGATCGGAGAAGCGGCAACGGAGGACTTCCAGGTCAGCGACCCTACCGTGACCCGCACGGGCGACGGTCGGTGGCTCATGGTGCACCGGATTTCGCGCCGCTCGGGCCACGTCGCCATCGCGGTCGCCGAGAGCGACGACGGGATTCGATGGACGATCGATCCCGCAGGCCCCGTGACGGGCCTGGGAGCCGACTCCCCGTTGGGCATGATCTTCTACAACAACATGCTCGCGACGCACACCCATCAGCTCGTCTACTTCGAGGGTGAATCCCGGGGGGGTACCGACGTCTGGGCCGCGGTTCGAACGGTTACCCTGGACCCCGGCTCCTGAGCGGGCTTCGCCCGACTGCTTCGACCCGAGGCGCCACACCCTCCGGGCTGGGTTCGTAGACGGCCGATTCCCGGACGATCCTGCGCATCATACAATGAGGGCCGCTTGCGCCTGAGACGGCCCTGCTCCCGACCATTCTTCGCTTCGTGACCGAGAACCGCGCTGCCATGCCCGACGACACCCGATTCGCTCCCCTGGATCTCTCTCCCGACCAGTTCCGTGCCATGGGGCATGGGCTGGTGGATCGCCTGGCCGACGTCATGGCTGGGCTGCGGGACCGTCCCATCACGCCGGGAGACCCCCCGAGCCGGGTCCGGGAGCTGCTGGGCCAGGGCGGGCTTCCCGAGACCGGTCAGGACCCAGCCGAGCTCCTGGCCGGCACCGCCGACCTCCTCATCGATCACTCGCTGTACAACGGGCATCCCCGGTTTCTGGGGTACATCACCTCGTCGCCGCACCAGATCGGCATTCTCGGGGACCTCCTCGCCGCCGCGGTGAACGCCAACTGCGGCGGATGGGCCCTGTCGCCCGTGGCGTCCGAGATGGAGGCCCAGTGCGTGCGGTGGATCGCCGAGTTCATCGGGTATCCCCGGGGCTGTGGCGGGATCCTGGTGAGTGGCGGGGCCATGGCCAACTACATCGGCTTCCTGGCGGCCCGACACGCCCGAACCCCATGGGACGTGCGGCGGTATGGAGCGGCGAACCCCGAGGGAGGACGGCTTCGCGTCTACTGCTCGGCGGCGACCCACACCTGGATCCAGAAAGCCAGCGACATGTTCGGCCTGGGTACCGAGGCCGTGCGTTGGATCGACGCGGACGCGGACGGGCGCATGTCCATGGAGGCCCTTCGTGGAGCCGTGTCCGAGGACCGGGGCAGGGGCGACGTGCCGATGATGGTCGTGGGCACGGCCGGCTCGGTGGGTACGGGCGCGGTCGATCCGCTCCCCCAGATCGCCGATCTCTGTGCCGCCGAAGGCATCTGGTTCCACGTGGACGGGGCCTACGGCGCCCTGGCGGCGCGGATTCCCGGTGCCCCGGACGAGCTCGCCGCCCTGTCCCGTGCCGACAGCGTGGCCGTCGATCCCCACAAGTGGCTGTACGCGCCCCTCGAGGCCGGGTGCGCCCTCGTCCGGAATGCCGAGACGCTCCGGAGCACGTTCTCGTATCGCCCCGAGTATTACCGTTTCGCGGAGGCGGGCGGCGAGGAGCCGATCTCGTACTTCGAGTACGGACCGCAGAACTCACGGGGAAACCGGGCCGCGAAGGTCTGGCTCGGCCTGAGCCAGGTCGGATGGGAGGGCTACGCCCGCATGATCGCGGACGACATCGAGCTGGCCGAGTACCTCTACCGGCTCGCGGACGAGCACCCGGAGCTCGAGGCCATGACACGGCACCTGAGCATCACGACGTATCGGTATGTCCCGCAAGAGGTTGATGCTTCTGATCCGGGCAACCGGGAAGCGCTGAATCAGCTCAACGAGGACCTCCTCGGCCGGATGCAGGAGCAGGGCGACGCCTTCGTCTCCAACGCCGTGATCGAGGGGACTCATGTGCTCCGGTCGTGCGTGGTCAACTTCCGGACCACCCGGAGCGACATGGAACGGGTCGTCCAGCTGACGGTGGATCTCGGGCGGGAGCTGGCCAAGACGTCCGCCCGCGTCTGACTTGTAGACCTGGGGCTGCCGGCCGAGACGGCGGGCGATGATCTGGGCGATGAGTCGGTTGGTCTGGGGACCGAAGTGGGTCCCGTCCCAACCTGAGTCGATATCTTCGGCGTTCGTCGCAGACAGGGGCTCGAGCAAGTCGATGCACGTAAGGCCATTCGCACAGGTGGACTGGACCATCGTTTCCCATCTGCGCCGGAAGGGCTCGGGCCCGCAGAAGGGGGGCGGCGTCCGTCTACCGCAGTCGCTTCAGTCCTTTGGTGGCTTCTTCGGCGTCGGGGTCGATCCGTAGCGCGCTCTGGTAGGCCGCACGGGCCAGGTCCCGGTCGCCTCGCATCTCGTAGAGCATCCCCAGCCGCCAATGCCCTCCGGCGGTCAATGCGTCCACGGGTTGGGCGAACCGTTCGTTGAACTCCGTCAAGGCTGCGATTCCGAGGTCGACGTGGACGGCGGAGAAGACCGCGGTGCGTCCGATCTGGTAGAGCGCTCCACGCACCCACTCGGCCTCGTCGTGCGCGGCCGGTTGGGTGGCCGCCGCTTCGAACGCGTCGAAGGCATCGTCCCACATCTCTTCCTCCTGGAAGAACATCCCGACGTGGTAGAGCGCCTCCGGATCGTGGGGGAAGGAGCGTTGTGTGGCCTGGAACCACTCGAGTGCCATGGGCCGGTCGCCCTTCTCGGCGTGGATCCGGGCGGTGAGCAGGTACCCGGCCCGCCGGTCCCTGGAGAGGAGCTCGGTGGCCTGCTCCAACGCGCGTTTCTTGCTCCCGCCCGCAATGCCCGGCGCGTACATGTAGTACTCGCCCAGGGCGGTGCGTGCGTCCACGTGGTCCGGATCCAGGTCCACGGCCTCGTGGAGCGCTTCGCGGGCCTTTCCGGCGAGCCCTCGCATGCGAAACACGCTCGCCTGCTGGAGATCGTCGAGGTACGCCATGCCCAACCAGTAGCGGTGGTCGGCGACGTCCTGCTCCAGCTCCGCCGCCCGCTTCAGGTGACCCTGGGACGCGTCGAAGCTGCCCTCGGCCAGATCCATCCGGCCGAGGTGGTGGTGGGCCGTGGCGGCATGCTCCGAGTCCAGCAATGCCGTGAACGTGGTGCGTGCCTCGGCCAGTTGCCCCTCCTCTAGCAACGCCAGGGCCTCTTCGACTGGGCCGGCCTCGGCCGGGTCTCCCCCGCCTGCCGGGGGCATCGACTGGGCCAGCCCCGGCTGCGGCCCGAAGTTGAACACCGCCAGCGTGACCCACAGCCCCCTCCGGAGACGCCCCATCCTCCACATCCTGGAATAGACTACAACGTAGACTCTAGGGTCTACATTGTAGTCGGTCCGGGTTTGGGTCAAGGTCGCCCGTGAGCGGGGCGAGATCAGCCTTCCGGTGTCAGAACGTCGAAGTAGTCCTGGATGTCGAATCCCACCGGGTCCACGGGGTAGTAGTGGGACCGGACGAAGTGGCCGGTGGTGGGGAAGTAGGGCGGCGGGTCCGTTGCCTGCGGATCAAGGACACACGGTCTTCCACGGCCTGCGCTCGAGGTGCTCGTGGCCTTGGTCATACTCATGAGCAGCCCGGGCGCCTACCGGGCCGAACCCAACAGCACCGCGTTGATGAACAGCAGCTCGCTCGCTTCCGAGTAGGCCCTGTAGTTCGGATCTTCCGCGAATGCGACGAGCCGACCCCGGCCCACCGGCTGATGGATCAGGAAAGCCTTGTTCGCCAGCTGGGGCAGGGCCTCGTCCCACACGATTCCAGAGGCCACCAGGTCTGCCTCATCGGCGTAGCGGCCGACGTTGGTGCCCCGGTCCAGGGTGATGGGGCTGAAGACGCGGGTTCCCTCCACGAGCACGCCCACCTGACCGTCGGTACCGGCGCTCAGCCAGTGCTCCGTGTCCAGGATCACATTGACGATGGCTCCGGGTGTCTGCTCCGGCGCCTCGCGCTCGGGTGCGATCGCCTCCAGGTAGTCGATGGGCTGATCGGGGGCGGCTCCCGAGCCCCCCGCTTCTGAATCGGTGGACGCACCGCCCCGCAGCTCGGTCTGGGCGGCGAGGAGCCCAACGTCGTCCCCGGCGGCCCACCTGGACGACTCGGCCATGGTGATCAGCGTGCCGCCGGCTTCCATCCACGGGCGGAGCCGATCGGCCAGCGTGCCGCCCAGCACGGACGCGTAGTTCCCGCTGGGGAGCACGATGACGTCGTAGTCGGACAGTCGGGCGCGGCCCAGTGAAGACGCTCGAACGGCCGTCACGGCCTGGCCGTAGCGCTGTTCGATGACGTAGCGGGCCCAGCCCACGGAGTACGTCGAACCCGGGCGGTCGTAGACCAGCAGGACCCGTGGCTCCAGGATCGCCCGCACCCGGTTGCTGCCCAGCGAGGTGCCCGAATCCACGTAGGTATCGTCGATGGGCACGGCCTCGGCGCCGTGGCGGGCCACGATGGAGCCGAGCCGGGCCCCGAGGGTTTCGTCGTTGTCCGCGTTCCTTACCAGGGCCGTTCCGATGGGAAAGTCCCTGCCGCCCAGGGAAAAGGCACCCCCGACGGTCCGGACCATGATGCCTGCCCGCACCGCTTCGGCCACGGCGGCGGCCGTGGCCGACGTCCAGGGAAGCAGGTACCCGACCCGCGCCGGGGGCAGCGTCAGCGCCCCCATGGGAGTCTCGTCCGGCGCCACCGGCGACGACCGGACGTCGATGGCCGTCGGCGAGGAAATCAGCTCCACGTCCCAGAGCAGGGGCATGCTCCAGGCGGTGACGTCGTAGATCTGATCCGGAAGACGGTTGGCCCGGCGCTGGATCTGGAGCTGGACGAATTCATCGTCCATGCCCGTGTGGGGGTCAAGGAGGTTCCGAACGAGACGGCCCGCGGGCTGGTCCAGCGGCACGATGTACGTGGATCCGGCCGGTAGCGTGCGTCCGGCGACCGTCACCGGGTCCGAAGCCCGCTGGACCTCGATGCCGTTCCTGGCCAGGGTCCGGGCCAGACGCCACGCCATCGAGGCGTCGTGGGCCGAGTGGAGCACGTACGCCCGGGTGCCGGAACGCCCCAGCTCCACGGTGCTTTGGCGGAAGGACACGTAGTCCCGCAGCAGTCGTTCCCGGTTGGTCGCCGCCGTGTATGCCGTCGTGATGGCAGCCGTGAAGTGGTGGAGGACGCCGTCCCCGTACGTCAGGTCGGTGCCGTCGTTCCTCCGCAGGACCAGCCCCCGGGCCGACGCCTGCTCGAACGTCTGTCCGATGGCGCCGTGGGCCAGGGGCCAGGACGCGCCGTAGCCAGGGTAGAACGAGTCGAAGACCTCGCGGATGAAGAACGCGAAGCCGCGGCTGTCGAAGGCTTCGGCATTGCCCCGGCCGAACAGATCCAGCGATTCGTTCTGTTCCGCGGTCACCCAGGGATTGCCGGGCACCGCGGGAGGCGGGAAGTAGTAGGTCGAGTTCCCGCCCATTTCGTGGAGGTCGACCATGACGTGGGCATGTAGTCCAGGATCATGGCCACCCGGCCCTGGGTCTCCGGCTGGGTCTGCACGAACCAGTCCCGGTTCAGGTCGAAAAGGTAGTGGTTGACCCGTCCCCCCGGCCACGGCTCGTCATGCTCCGCCGACAGGGGATCCGGGTCGGGGCTGGCGGCCCGACCCATCACGGTCTGAAACACGAACCGGGCGCGACCGTCCGGGTTCTGCATGGGATCGATGAGCACCAGCGAATTCGCCAGGATCTCGTCCACCCGGGGGTCGTTCGTCGCGGCGAGCAGGTGGTACGCCTCGGCCATGGCGGCACCGCTGGAGCTGATTTCGTTGCCGTGGACCCCGTGGAGCAGGGCGGTCACAACGGGCAGGTCGGCAACCAGCGCGTCGATGTCGTCCTGGGCCAGGGTCCGGGGGTCGGAGATGCGCTGCAGGTCCGCCCGCAGGCCGTCGAGCCGAGCGATGTTCTCGGACGAGCCGATGACGAGCGCGACCGCGCGCCGCCCTTCCCAAGTATTCGCGTATTCGATGAAGTGGGCGCGTTCAGGTGACGATTGGGCAAGCGCTTCCATGTACGCCACGACGTGGTCAGGCGCGGTCACCTCCTGATCGAAATCGTGCCCTGCCACCTGGGCCAGGGTGGGGATCTCCGGGTCGTATTCCGTGCCGGGAGCCAGGACCTGGGTGAACGACGGTTCCTGGGCCCAGAGCAGGGCAGCGACGAGCAGCAGCTTCATGGCGCGGTCTCCGAACGCGGGGGCCGTGCCCGTCGGCTCGCTTCATCGGCCGAGGCCGCCGGGTGGGGCCCGTTCACGAGAAAGCGCCGTCCGAGCGATCCGTCGGTCGGCGCCTCTCAGGAAACCGCGAATATCGGGACGGGGTGACGATCCAGCAATCCCGGTGGAGCTCGGGGGGTCAGGCCTGCCGGTTCTCCATGAGCTCCACTTCCATGACCACGTCGATCACTTCGGCCGACTCGGCCCGCAGGGCCTTGAGCAGCCCGTCCCAGCGGGGCCCGAACTGTGCGGCCTGGATGCGGGTCCACGCCCAGTAGTGCACCCGCCGGGTCCCGTCCCGGTCCTCGCCCTGGCCCGTTTCCATGACCTGGAGCTCGATCTCGTGGCTGGCTCCGGGAATCGTCACCGCACCCTGCACCTGGAATCGCCCTTCGTCCAGGAGGTCGATGGCCCGGGTCCAGAACACCAGCGCGATGCCCTCGCCCTCCTGGCGGAACGCCTCGTTCAGGCGGTCCCGAAACGGCGACTCGGCGTCTTTGCGGCCGGTGGGCATGAGGTCCAGCTCCACACCGATGACGCTGGCCGATGGGTCGGCTTCGTTGAAGCGCACGGTGCGCCGGACGTCGCGGAACTGCACCGCCACGGGGCTCGGGTCCCCGTCCAGGTGGAGCTGGAACGAAGAGCGGCGTCGGTCCAGCGTCCAACCAGTGGACGGCTTGACCAGCTCGAACCGGGTCCGGGGTCGTCCGTCGACCTGCGGAGCGGCGAACTCGAAACGAACTCTATCCTTGACCGACATCCTTCACGCCTCCGAGGGCAGTGTCGCGTACATGCGTTGCTGTCTCCTATTGTCGACAGAGACCCCGTGGACTGAAAGCGCGTGCGCGGCCTACTGCAATCCGGTCGCGAGTCCCAGGAGGATGGAGGCGACCCCGATGCCCACGAGCGCCAGGTAGCGGGGTGCGCAGAACCGTATCCACTGCTCGTATCCCACACCGCCCGCGGCGAGAATGGCCATGAGCGCCCCGTTGGTGGGCGTGATCAGGTCACACAGGCCGGCTCCGTACTGGTACGCCAGGACGGTGATCTGCCTCGACATGCCCAGGAGGTCGGAGAGGGGCACCAGCACGGGCATGGTCAGGACCGCCTGGCCGCTGACGCTGGGGACCGGCACGTGCAGCGCGGTGTGGGAAGCGACCATGGCCAGCGCGCTGAAGGCGGTCGGGAGGTTCTCCACCGGGGCGAACATGGCGTTCACCAGGGTATCGACGATGCGGCCGTCCTGGAGCACGACGAAGATGCCCCGGGCGAATCCGATGAGCAGGGCCGCGTAGGCCATCTCCCGGAATCCCTGGGCGTACGCCTGGGCGGTTCCGTTCACCCTGAGACCGGCCAGCAGGCCCACCGCCACGCCCATGATGAGGAACAGGGCGCTCATCTGGTTGAAGCCCCACCCGAGGCGGAGCAGGCCGTACACCAGCACACCGAAGGTGAGGACGACGGATCCCAGGATGGCGACGTAGCGGGCCCCGCCCTCGCCGTCCGGCTCGGTTTCCGGGTCCACCTCTTCCGGAGCCACCCGGTTGGCCTGGGCGTAGCGCATCGTGGTCCAGATCCAGAACCCCAGGGCCAGGATCAGGAACAGCGTCCGGAATGCACCTCCGGACAGCAGGGGCAGCTGGGCGAGCTGTTGGGCGATGCCGACCTGGAACGGGTTGATGGGGCTGAAGGCCGATCCCACGAACGCGGCGCCCGCACTCATGCTGACGGCGACGAGCGGCGTGAATCCGACCCGGCGCGTGAGGATCAGCAGGACCGGAACCAGGGCGATGATCTCTTCCTGCATGTTCTGGAGCACGCCGCCAAGGGCGAAGGCCAGGGACACGACCGGGATCACCAGCGTCTCCCGACCTTCCAGCTTCACCAGCAGCCATCCGATGCCCCAGCGCAGGGCCCCGGTCCGGTCGACCACCGTAAAGGCCCCACCGATGAGGAAGACCAAGAACACCACCTCGCCGGCGTCCAGCAATCCCCGGGGCACGGCGACGACCGCCTCGAAGAGATTGACCGGGGCCGGCTCGACTTCCTGATAGCTCCCGGCGACGACCACGTCGCGCCCCGTCTCGGGGTCGAGCTCCCGATCGAACTGGCCCGCGGGGACGAGGTACGTGAGGGCGGCGGCGACGAGAATGCAGGCGCTGAGAAGCGCCAGGGCGTCAGGAAAGCGGGATCTGGTCAACGGGGCTCCTGGGGGACGGGGGGCCGGGGGCGCGGGGCGTGAGTATGGGGTCACGCTACCGGTGGAGCCAGTTCAGTCCCGGGCCAGGAGCGCCTCCACCTCGGCGATCGCTTCGGCGTGAAGATCCGCGTTCTGTTCCAGGTCCCGGGCCGCCTCATCGATGGCGGCGTCGTCTCCGGCTCCGTCGGCGAGGCGGACCTGGGCGTGCCCGAGCACCTGGATCGCGGAGGTCAGGCACCGGACCAGACGCTCCCGGGTCCGCGCGGCGTGCTGGGGCAACGTCGCGACGGGGTGCGATGTCGCACCCGTCGTCGCCCCCGTTTCGTCAGCGGCAGCCCCGGCGTCTGCGGAAGTCCCGGTTGGCGTCCGCTCGACGGCCTGGCCCTCGAGAAGAGCCAACGTACGATCCAGACGCCCGACGTCCAGTGCGACGCGTGCCCCGAAGCGGACCACGTCACCGAGGTTGGCGGCGTCCGGATCGACGGCCTCGATGCCGTCCTGTTCGGACACGAGCCTGGCCATCCGCAACAGGTCGGACAGGAGCTCGGTGGCCCGTCCCGGTTCCATGGCTGCGAGGGCCGCGACCGCGGCGGCTTCGGCGTCGACGGGGAGGCTGGACGGCGCGGCCGCGATACCCACGACCGGGCGTCTCACCCGCTCGAACGCGGCGAACCACAACAATGCCGCGACGACTGGACTGAGCAGGATCATGAAGGGCGAACCGAAGAGCCCAGCGACCAGGCCGGTGGCCAGGCCGGCGCCGACCAACAGCAGGAACGGCCGGGGGATTCGGCGGGCCGAACCGACCAGCGTCAGGGACCGGGCACCCAGACCGGCTTCGGCAAGGGCGGTCTCCGCGCGACCCAGGAGGGCCTCGGAGCCCCGGAACAAGGCGCGGTGACCTGCGGCTACCGCGGCGAGCTCGCCTCCAGACGGAGTGTCGACGAGCAGCGACTCCAACTCCCGGATGCGGCTCCGTAGAGCCGCGCGGGAGGAGGGCGCTGCGAGAAACAGCAGCCGAGATCCTCCAGGCCCGTCCGGCGACGCCGCGCAGGCCGGGCAGAAGGGCGGACCGCCGCGAACCCCGTCGCCGCAGATGAGGCAGTGGGCCGCGGACAGCTGCGAGATCAGGTCGCTGCTCATGGGTCCACCGCCTGCAGGATCGACCGGGCGCTCGCGGTCCACCCGTCTTCCAGCGGGTAGGTGGCGAGGAAGTCCCGTAGATACTCCGCAGCGGCTTCGGGTTCGCCCAGGGCGTAGCGAGCCGCTCCGGCGTGGTACAACGCCATGTAGTGATTCGGCCAGAACTCCACCACGAGCTCCATGATCGGCCCTGCGGCCCGATCGTCACCGGCGTCGGCCACCGGGTGGCCCACGTTGAAGACGATCCCTGCGGCACGCCATTGCTCGTCGTTGCTCAGCGTCCGGATTCGCGTCCGGGCGTCATCGATGCGGCCCGCGAGTGCCAGACAGGCGGCGGCGTAGCCCGTGCCCTGGGTGCCGTCCGGCGGCGGATTCCGTTGGATCAGGACGTCCACTTCGACGGGGTTGCAGTGGGCCCGGATGCGTTGGAACCAGGCCCCACCCGACCCCGAGAAGGTGGTCGTGCCGACGGCGGTATGCCGGAGCACCGTAGGCGGAGCGGTGGCGGTGAACAACGAGAAGCCGGCGATCGCCAGCCAGGCGAATCCCAGGACATACAGCGTGCGCATGGTGCTCCCCCTCGACAAGACTGCCGGATCCGACGATCGGGACCGGTGGACCGCGGGCGGCCCACCGCATTACGCCCGATTCGGGGCAGGGCACCGGCGTCGCGCCGGCACCCTGGCCCGGGTACGGATGGCCGAGATCCGAGCGCATCGGCCTCTACAGACCGAAAGACGTCTCAGGTCGGAAACGTTGCACACCCTGATCGGCGTGCCATACCCGCGGTCCGAGCCTGCAAGGATTGTACCCCCCGAGGCCGCATTCTGGACGGGCTGGGCGGATTCCGGAGGAACGCCCGCTCGCTCCTCGCGCAGGGCCGGCACCGGGCCCACGCCCGCTCAGTCCTCGCGCAGGGCCAGCACCGGGTCCATGCCCGCTCAGTCCTCGCGCAGGGCCAGCACCGGGTCCACGCCCGCCGCTCTCCGAGCCGGTAGCACGCTGGCCAACACCGTAACGATGAAGAGCACGACCGCCACCCCTCCCACCGTTGCCGACTCGACTGGAACCAGCCCGTCCAGCGACCGACGGATCAAGGCCGTCACGGGCACGGTCAGGACCAGGCCCACCGCCAGACCGATCAGGCCCATGGTCACCCCCTGGCGGGCCACCATGCGGATCACGTTGACGCTCTGGGCGCCGATGGCCATCCGGATCCCGATCTCGTGCCTGCGCTGGCTGACCGAATACGCCAGCACGCCGTACGTGCCGAGGGCGGCCAGCAACAGGGCCAGCAGCCCGAACCCACCGAGCACCGCGTTGAAGACGTTGATGCCGACGAAGAACTGATCGACGAACTGCTCCATCGTCAGGACCTGGTTCAGCGTAATGTCCGGGTCGATGCGCCCCAGGAGGGACCGCATGGGCTCGGTGAGCTCCTGGGCATCGCCGGTGGCCCGGACCACGAGAAACAGGCCGTTCTGCGGATCCTGGGCCGCCGGGATGTACACCGTCTCCTCCGAGGCGTCGCCCTGACGAATCAGGAGTTGTTGCACGTCCGCGACCACTCCGACGATTTCCCGGCTCTCGCCTCGGAAGGCGATCAGCTCACCCACCGGGCTGCGCCCCGGGAACCGTCGGTCCGCCATCGCCTGGTTCACGACGGCGATCAGGGGCTGGCCGATCCGGTCGTTGGCCTCGAAGAAGCGTCCCTGGACCAGCGCGACCTGCATCGTCTCCAGGTAGTCGTGTCCCGTACGCAGCGAGACCGCCCGCGGGGGCGCCACGCCCGCTTCGATGGGCGCGCCCGCGATCCGGAACGTGTCGTTCGGAGACAGGAAGTTCTGGGGCAGGCTGTTGGCGAACGTGGCCGATCGAACCCCCGGCAGGGCTTCCGTCTCGGCCTTGATGCGGTCGTAGAGGTCCACCAGCTGGTCGTCGCCCTCGTACCGCGAACCGGGAATGCCCATCTGGACCGTCAGGAGTCCCGCCGTCTCGAAGCCCGGGTCGGTTCCCCGGAGGGCCACGAAGCTCCGGACCAGCACGCTGCCGCCCCCCAGTGCCACCAGGGACAGGGCGATCTCGGCTACGACCAGCCCCTTGCTGATCCACTTCCGCCGACCGCCCGCCGACCCGGAGCGACCTCCGCCTTCCTTGAGCATACTGACCTGGTCCACACGCACGGTCTGGAGCGCCGGGACGAGCCCGAAGAAGATCCCCGCCAGGACGGTGACGCCCAGGGTGAACAGGAGCACGTTGGCGTCCAGGACCGGCGTGTAGGCCGCCGGAAGCTGGCCACGGAAGGCGTTCACCATGACCCGGATTCCCACGACACCCAGGCCGAGTCCCAGCGCGCCGCCCATGGACACCAGGAGCAGGCTCTCGGTCAGGAGTTGGCGAATGATCCTACCGCGACCGGCCCCCAGGGCCGTCCGGAGCGCGATCTCGCGGGCCCGGTCCTGGCCACGGGCCAGCAGCAGGTTCACCACGTTGGCGCACGCGATGACCAGGACGAACAGGACCGTGCCCTGGAGCAGCATGAACAGGATGCGGCTCTGGGACGTGGGAATGTCGTGACGAAGGTTGAACGCGTCGGCGGTCCATCCCTGCTGGGTCTCCGGGTACTCCGACGCCAGCTCGGCGGCGATCGAGCCGGTCTCGGCGTAGATGGCCTCCATGGCCACGCCCGGCGCCATTCGGGCCACGACGAACGAGTCTCTCCGGTCCCTGGGC
>CAJIAX010000266.1_pt1 | contig 49758 bp, 40 predicted proteins | sample 9199251 | NCBI WGS metagenome assembly CAJIAX01 (sample SAMEA7708287, study PRJEB35096) | sediment metagenome | biome: marine neritic benthic zone biome [ENVO:01000025]; feature: sediment [ENVO:00002007]; material: shallow marine sediment [ENVO:03000034] sea grass bed [ENVO_01000059] ... | reverse complement strand
TTCCGGCGATCCCGGTTCGGAGATGCCCCACTGGCGGTTCTGGCCCAGGGGTAGCGCATCGGACAGGCCAGCGGCCTCCACGCCCGGCACCTGCTCCACCGCGGCCACCAGCTGGTCGAAGTACGCGGCCGACTCCGCAGGGTCCTCGAACTCTCGGGTGGTGTGGAGCTGCCAGGCCAGGGTGTTCTCGGGCCGGAAGCCCAGATCCACGTCCAGGACCTCCTGGAAGCTGCGCATGAACAGGCCCCCGAAGACGAGCAGCACCAGGGCCAGGGCCACCTCGCTCACCACCAGCATCTCGCGGAGGCGGCGACTGCGCAGATTCGCGCTGGAGCCTCGGGCCGAGCCCTTGAGGGTGCCCGACTCGCCGCCTTCAGCGACCTGGAGCGCGGGAACCATCCCGCTGAGCAGGGCCGCCACCATGGCGAGCAGGGCCGTGAAGCCCAGGGCGGGCAGGTCCACGCGCACCGTCTGGAGCAGGGGGATCGCCAAGCCCTGGGATTCGGCCACGAAGCGGGTCGCAAATACGGCCAACACCACACCCACCGCCGCACCGGCCAGGCTCAGCATGGTCGTCTCCATCAGGAGCTGGCGCACGAGGCGCTGATGCGTGGCGCCCATGGCCGTGCGTACCGCCATTTCCCGACTCCGTTTGGGACTACGGGCCAGTAGCATGTTGGAGAGGTTCACGCACACGATCAGCATCACCGCTGTCGCCGCCGCCACGAGCAGCACCAGCGCCGAGCGGAACGGCCCGGACACGTACTCGGTCAGGTCCGTAACGTGGGCGTCGAGGCCCCACCGGTCGGGCTGCGCCTCCTCCAGTCCCACCAGGATCCGGTCGAGCTCGGCCTGGGCCGACGCCGTAGTGGCCCCGGGAACCAGCCGGGCGATCATAGACGTCGTGTTGCCCCAGTTGTCGGTGTCGTCGTTGATGGGCCAGGGCAGCAGGATGTCGACGCTGGAAGACGGGTTGAACACGGACGCGAAGTCGAAGCTCTGCGGGAGCACCCCCACCACGTCCCGAGGTTCGTCGTTCAGGGTGATCGCCGTGCCCACCACGCCTGGGTCGGCGCCGAACCGACGGGTCCAGAACCCGTGGGTCAGGATCACCGCCCGGGGTCCCTGCCATGACGCGCCTTCCTCGGCGGTGAAGTTCCGCCCCACCTGGGTCTCGACGCCCAGCACGTCCAGGAAGTTGGAGGTCACGTCCACGCCCTGCACGCGTTCGGGAGCCCCGATTCCGACCAGGTTGTACGAGTTCTGCTGGTAGAAGGCGTTGTAGCCGGCGATTGCCTCGAACGACGACGCCGCCTCGCGGAAGTCCCGCACGTTGCTGGTGCGGGAGGTCACGGCGCTCATGTTGCTCCGGTCGTCGTCGCCGTTGGAGATCTGCACCAGCCGCTCCGGCTCGTGGAACGGCAGGTCCCGGAGCATGAGGGGACTCACCAGGCTGAACACGGCCGTGCACGCGGCGATGCCCACACCGATGCTCAGGCTCGCGAAAGCGAAGAATCCCAGGTCCCGCCGGACCGCGCGCGCCGCGTAGCGCGCGTCCTGAAGAAGTGCCGTCGAGCTGAATATGTCTCCCATCGTCCCATCCGCCTTGAGTTCTCGAGGTGCAGTCGTCAGGAATCGCGCGATCCGGTGGATCCGGGTGCTGCAGGCCAGGCTGGTCGCCTCGCGCCAGTACCAGCGTCGGGCCGCCGACACGCCGCGCTCGGCGGCGATCCGGCCGAAGTCCTCCTGCAGATCTCCCAGGATCGCGTCGGTCTCGGAGCCGGGTCCGAGGGCCCGGGCCAACCAGCGCCGGGGCCGTTCAGGAGGCTGCAACGGGTTCATTCCGCCGTCGTCTCCAGGCCTTCGAAGAAGTCCATGAGCACGTCGCGGGAAGCTTGCGCTGCCTCCAGCCCCTCGGGGGTGACGGCCAGGCGCCGCATGGGATGGCCGCCGCGCTCGGGCTTCGCGCTGGGCTCGATCTCCCAGACGATCATGCTCTTGGTCCGCAGCCGCTCCAGGGTCCGGTACAGTGCTCCCCGGGTCACGTTGCGCCCCGCGTTCGCCTCCAGGTCCTCACGCACCCGATTGGCGTACGGCGCATCGGACTGACGCAGAATCGCCAGTACCACCAGCAGCTCGAATTCCCCGATCTTGGCCATCGTTCAGCTCCGAAGAATAAATTGTAGACTCGGTCGGAGTATACCTTGTCGTCTTCGATCTGTGAAGTGAGACGGCGTGGTGAGGGGGAGGGTTGGAAGGGGGGGGACGCGAGCTATCCGGCGCGATTGAGCGGTCGGGTGGATCCACTCTCCTTCGGTTCGGTCGCAACCTCCTGGACATCGACTTCCGGACGCGGATCGCCTCGGAAGCCTTCCCAGGCGCCGAGGAAGACCGATGCGTGCATGGCGACCAGGAAAGAGGCAAACGCGAGGACCGCGACCTCGGGGCCGGTCCATTGAAGGCCGCCTATGAGCAGCATTCCGACCCCCGCCAGGGTGAGACCTACGGCGATGGCCTGCGGGAGGACCAACGGAATCGCGTTCGTCCTCGCTGATTGCTTCCGTGTCTCCAGGTAGGGTACCGGTCGCCGAAGGACGGTCAGAAGCGCGCCCCAGATGTATACCGGCCATGTGCCCAGAGCAAGCGACGCACCCCTGACCTTCACCCTGTATCGTCCGGACCAGATGCGAAGGGCGTAGGCCTCGACGATCAAGATCATCGCCATGAGAGGCACGTAGCGCAGAACGTAGTCAGCGAAGATGGCTGGAGCCACCGTGAGCCCAAACAGGAACGACCAAGCGATGAGCAGGTGCACAAACGTGTAGAGACCGTAAGCGTAGAAGGTGCTACGGGTGAGGTAACTCAAGCGCTGTGGCCAGGTGAGCTTCGGAAAGACTCGTGGATACCGGAACAGCAACTCCTCGAAGACTCCACGGGCCCACTTGAGTTGCTGTGTGAAATACGCCGTCAGAGTTGGCGGCAGGAGGCCGGGAGCCAGCGGTTCGGCCACGTACGCAGATTTCCACCCAGCGGCGTGCAGTTCCAGGGACGTGGCCAGATCCTCGGCCAGGCCGGGCCGGTACCCACCGATCGTCTCCAGGGCGGTGCGCCGGATGAGAGCGTTGCTGCCGAAAAGGGTGCATGACCCCACGCCATCCATGCCCAGGCTCAACGCGTTGAAGAAGTCATCGGAGAGCTCCCTCGCTCCTCGCGCCACGTGGCTGACGTCGCCATTGCGGTAGCTCAGCGCCACCTGGACGAAGCCGACGCTGGGATCCCGGAAGTGCCCAAGGCTTCGTTCGAGAAATTCGGGCTCCGGAGCATGGTCGGCATCGAAGATCACGACGATTTCGCCGGTCGAGCGGTCAAACGCGTAGTTCAGATTGCCCGCCTTGGCGTCCGTCCTGTCCGGACGGGCGAAGTAGTCCGCTCCAACTGCGATAGCCACGGCCTTGAGCTCCGGACGCCCGGCATCGTCCAGGAGGACCGTCCTGTGGGGGTAGCGCATGTCCACAGCGGCCCGTAGGGTGCGTTGGACGAGGGCGGCGGGTTCCCGGTAGGCGGTGACGAACACGTCCACGCTGACGGGAGGCGGCTCCGTGGTCGGACGTCGGGCCGCTTTGAGCAGGAGCCACCACGGCGTGAACACCTGGGCGGTGTGAAACGCGAGCACGCCGAAGAAGATCACGTCGGTGACCCAGCCGAACGGGCGCTCGAACCACCAGGTGAAGTACAGGGCTGCGGCAGCGATCGCTCCGAGGGTGAGGACGCGGAGCGTGATTGACTGGCTCGGGGTGGGGTCCGCTGGGTTCAAAGGCCGCCGGACTGCAATGTGAGTCACCTTGTGGAAGGTCGGGGATTTGAGGGCTTTGGACAAGCCAGATCGGGAGTCGCACTGAATGGACGTGCGCCAAACCGGCGTGCCAGCGATGGCGATCGTGTTCCTGGTGTTCCTTTCGAGTGCCACCGCCGTCGCATATGCGACTTTCGATCATCACCCCGAATTGGGCGTCGGCGCGTCTTCAGACGCCGTTCACTACCTGGCGATGCTGCAGGGCGCATCCGGTGATGAGGTGGCGGCCCCTTATCGGTACCGGGTGCTCACTCCCTTGTTGGCCCGAGCCATACCCGGTTCGGTCCTGGGGGCGATCCCAATCCAAAGGGCCATGGACGCCGAGTCCGATGCCCGACTGCGATTCGCGATCGTGAACATGCTGGGCCTCGCTTCAGCGGCCTTCTTCATGTTCCTTTTGCTGCGCCGACTCCAATACACGGACACGGAGAGCATCCTCGGCGGGATGCTTCTCCTGGCCCTGCTTCCGGTTGCTGCGTGGTCCACGCTCCCGATGACCGACGCCCTGGGATACGCCTTCTTGACCATGTGTCTATGGGCCTTGGCGGCCGACCGGCCCGGGTGGCTCGTCGTGGCATTCGCGTTGGGACTGCTACAGAAAGAGACCATTCTGATCGTCCCCCTTGCGGCACTCCTCATGCCGTCAAACAAGGGGAAGTGGATGGCCGTTGTCGCAGTGCCTCTGGTCCTGTACTTGGGATATCGCATGTATGATGCGACAACAAGCCCGCAAACGCCGGTTCCAGCTTGGGGGTGGGGCGATTACGTATCCCGTTTGTTCCTGGGGCCTGAACGGGCGAGCTTTGCGTTCCACAGCCTCATGACTTTCGGGGTGATCTGGCTGCTCGCAGCACTCGGATGGAGGGCTGCGGCGACCCGGCCGCCGCTGGCCCAGTGGCGGTTCCTGCTGATTCCGATCCTCTTGGCTCCGTTCCTTCTGGTGAGAAACGTGCCACGGGTCTGGAGTTATGCCTTTCCGTTGATGATTCCGTTGGCCTTGTTGGGGCTTCGGCGGGTCTTGGAGGTGGGGCGATTCACGGGGAAGGAGCAAAGCTTCAGCAGGGAATAGCCCGATCAGCGTGCAGGGGAGGAGCGCTGCGATTTGGCGGCAGCTTCGAGAACCGTGACCAAATCCCTTGCCAATCGGTCTCTGGAGTACCGGTCGGAAAGCTGCTTTGAGGCGGCTCGGGCTCGCCCGAGAGCGACGTCGTCCCGAATGAGTTCGGCTAGTTCTTCCGCGGCGCGCGCCGGATCCAAGCTCAGGCGGATTCCCGCTCCAGTACTGACTAGAAGGTCCTCCTGCCACCCTCCGTGGTTGATGGCGATGGGGCGCCCCGCCGCGAGAGCATCGAAGAACTTGTTCGCACTGTTGTGCCTGAGTTCTGGAACAGGCGCAACAAGGGAGGTACAAACCGTTGCGGCGCTTAACAGGGCTGGCATCGCGGACTTCGGCCGGGGATCCTCAAAGAACACGTTTGTATCAAGGGTCCCGGTCTCCCGAGCTAGTGCGATCACGGCGTCTCTCTCTGCGCCATTTCCAACGACGAGGAAGCGTATCTCGGGATGGCTTCGACGCATCTCATGCGCGACCCGTACAAGAAAGCCCACGTCGTTTACCTTGCCCAGCGTTCCGGCATAGATCACCAGCGGTCGTTCACCCAGCCAGTTCCGGGCTTTTCGGAACTCCTCGCCCTCTGCATCCGGCACGTCAAAGAGCGTCTGGTCGGACGAGTTGGGGATTACAGAGATGCGTTCGACGGGGTAGCCTGTCGCTGCTACTCCTTCTGACATCCCCGGTGAGAGGGCTACTACTCGGTCGGCGTTGCGGTACGCCCACCGCTCCAGGCGATGAGCCAATGCGCGGGTGACCGGTGACTTGAGTGCGCCCATGGCGATTGGGACTTCGGGCCAGAGATCCCGAACCTCGAAGACCATTGGTGCACGCTGCTTGCGGCTCGCATATACGGCGGGAATAGCAATGGTAAGGGGGGTGCTACTTGCGAATATCACATCCGCAGGAAGGCGGGCTGAATGGAGACTCGCTCGAAACGCAAATCGAAAAAATGCGGATAACCTGCGGCCGAACGACATGTAGTTGCTGTAGGGAACGGGGCAAGAATGTACCGTGACTCCGCCGATGGTCCCAACCGACCAACCGCGTGACGACTGGTGATCGTGCTCACCTGCCGTGACCAATGTGACCTCGTGCCCGGCTTGCACCATGCGTCTGGCCATCTCGAACGACCTGGTGCCGCCCGCCTGGGACGGGGTGCGGAAGTACTGGTGTAAGTATGTGATTCTCATAGGTTCTAGCGAAGATCCCCAGCCTGACCGAGGATCTCATCGTACAACCGAACGAGCTTCTGACCCTCTCGTTCCCAATTATACTTCTCGAGGACGGCAGCGCGGCCGCGCTGCCCCATGCCCTCTGCCTCTTCCGGGTTGCCAAGTATCCACAACATCGCCTCTGCGATGTCCTTTGGATCTGTTGGGTCAACGAGGATCCCGCAGTCTTCAGCGTCGAGTATCTGGCGCCACAGCGGAAAATCCGAGGCGATGACTGGTAACCCAGCCGCCATGTATTCGAACATCTTCACCGGGTAGCTGGTCTTGAACCGCTCCTCGGGTTGAAGCACCACCAGCCCGGCTCTCGCACGACCGAGCAGCTGGCTGACCTGCTCACGGGTCTGCCATCCGAGGTAGTCGACGAACGCAGCCTCGTTCATGCGTGCGAGCAAGGCGGTTGTGTCACTGTCCGCTCCTTTGCCTGCGATTGTGAGACTCGCAGATCTCTCCGACGCAACGAGTCGCGTGGCGTCGAACATCTGCTGCGTGCCCCGTTCAGGGTAGACTGCCCCAACATAGGCGAACGTCGGCGCGCGCATCTCGTATGGGTGCTTGCCGATCTGTGCGAGCTCTCCAATGACAGGGAAATTCGCGATGACATGGGTCTTACGTGCCGGGAAGTGTGCTGCTATGTCAGGAGTCGCTACAACGAAAGCGTCGAATATGCCGTGGGTCGTCCGTTCGCTAGCGCCGACGGCTGTACCCACGAGCGATCTGAGCGCACCGGGGATCCACGTCTTACTACTCACCTGCCTACGATAGTCCTCGTGGACATCGTATATGACGACTTTACCGCGGATTTTCAGCTCAATGGCGAACGGAATCAACTCTGGATCGTGAAAGTGATACAGGGCAGCGTCGAGGTGCAGTGCTCTCCGGCGCAGCTCGCCGAGCGTCTGTGTTACTCTCGCTAGGCGCCTGGCGGGTGGAGATAGCGCATGCAGGACAACGCCTTCATCTCGGGAATGTGAGGCATCCAAGGGTGGCTGAGCGATCAGGTGAACGTCCAAGCCATGGTGGGCGAGTGACATGCACTCCTTGTGGAACACACGTACATCGTCGCCTCGGTGAACAGTGGACAGGTGTACACAGCGAGGTCCGTCGGGGTACCCAAATGGGGGCGGCGCGTTCTTGGTCATGGATCGACAGGTGATCGACTTGCCAACGGATCGCTGGGCAGCGCGCTTGGATCAATAGGATTCGTCGGACCGGTGGAGCGAGCCCAGAACGCGAGCACAGGGATCAAGAGGAAACCGCCCGTGAGAAGAGCCGTCGTCAGTACTGTTTCGGAGAGCGCTGCGCTCTTGAGGAGGAGCAGTACCAGAAGGGGCACGACTGCTGTCGGGGCCTCCGCCAAGAAGAGAGTGAACGCGTCAAGGAGATACACACCCACAATGCTCAGAAGAACAGCCCCCATTCCGAACGCCGCATAGTAGGCGAACAAGAAGTTCGCGTTCGCGAGAACACTCTCCACTCCCGTACCGATGTATCGCAGCCCTACTTCACGAGCGACGTTTACATACGGCACATCTATCAGCCAGGTGAGGGGACGAATTGCCCCCGGGCCGATTAGGCCGCCGATCTCTACGTACTGGAAGTAGTGTACGCCGGTTCTGACGGGTGTCAGGAAGACCCGTCCGAGCCCGATGAGGTCAAGGTACTGTAACAGTATGCTCGTGCTGAGTTCTCTGCCCTCCCGGAGCAGGGTCACAAGGGTCGGCAGTACCGCAGCCACGGCAACGCCCAGAGCCACGGCAGCGCGGCCGGGCCTGCCCCGGGTCGCAACAGCGTGTGCGAGCACCAGAGTCAGGGGCACCAGAGCAAATCCGGCTCGAGACCCAATGAGAATCATATTGAAGCCCGCCCACGCGCCAACGGCGAGCAAGGCCCACCGTAGTCGCTGGTCCTTGACCACACGGACTCCAATATATGCCGCGACCAGCAGGAAGGGTGACAACGTGTTGAACTGCCAGGATGAGATGTACCTCAGCGTTGGGGACGAAACCAGCTTGAGGCTTCGCTCCCTGGCCTCAGTGAGACCTATCGGATCCGTTGCCAAGGCATATAGGCCCGTCTCGCGGAACGGGACTGTGGCAAAATAGAGAGCGGCGATACCAGCCGTGAGTGCGACCATCTGCCACGTCATAGGGGAGATATGGCGGAAGTCCATTGCTGTCGACCTCGAGAGCGAAGCGTAGACCCGCTTGGCCCCAACATAATCAGGAATGGAGATACTCAACGCCAAAAGCGTGACGAGGCCGACCGAGAAAAGTGACACCAACAGGAAGAAATCGTCAGGTCGCGTCAGGTCGCCGATGATCTCGGACTGCATGAATACGGTTGGCCAGTGCACTCTAAGTAGCACAGCCACAAGAACCATCATGGACGGACGACAGAAGACATACCGATGTCGCCGCCAACAGTGGATCACGAACGCCGTAGACAGAGCTGCCACAGCTGCGTTGAAGAGAGTGTATATTCCCACTAGACCGCTCGCTCCTGGATCCTCAGAAGATGGCGAGACAACGCCAGGAGGAAGAGGTACGCAAACGTCATGGTGAGGCTCATCGCCCATACGCTCGTGACGTCGCTCCATCCGAGGCGGTGGGCGGCGAGAAAGACGCACAACAGGGCCGCGAGACGCAGCCCATCCCATAGGAATTGGGCGTCCTGACGTTCTATCAGATTCAAGGTGTGTGACAGTGGAACCACGAGAAGCTGAGCTCCGGCCATCAGTCCGAGTGCTTGAGCGTAAACGCCCGCTGTGACCCAGGCAGAGCCAAAGATCGTGGGGAACAGGGGGCGAGCGACTAGGATGATGGCGGTGGCGGCGATAGTGGCCATGGCAAGCAGCCGAATCGCAAGGCGATCGAAGAGGCCAACAACCTCAGCGGGATCTCGCCGTTGGAGTTGCGCTCCTTCCGCGAAGAAGACCTGCATAATCGCCCGGCCAACGAGGGCCATCGGCGCACTCAGCACCCGAAGCGTGAGTCCGAATGCTCCCCCAGCAGCTACGCCGTACTCAGCGACCATGAAGAGGGCAGGGGCCTGCAGGCCAAGCGCATTGATCAGACTGGAGCCCGAGGAGTACATGGGAAAGCGTCGGTATGTTCGTGCCACAGCGCGCAGCCTCGGTGATGTGACCCGACCGGTTCGACTCGGCCGGGTCGCAACGAGTGGCCGAGCCAGCGTGAGGACCCCGGCGCTTCGGCCCACCACATCACCGACCAGAAGACCGAGCGGTCCGGAGAAGAAGCCCAAGCCGATCTGGGTGACCGCCGTCCCTATGCCTTGGCCCACCTTTGTCTTTGCGAGTCGAGGGAAGTCACGCTGGCGAATGGCCCAGTAGCTGACGGCTTGGTACGCGCCGGCGGCGAGGAAGCCCAGCGGCAAGAGCCACAAGTAGTCGCCGACGGAGCCGGTCGTCCAGGAAAATGCCCTGGCGAGCAACCAGAGCAGGGTGAGGGCGACGCTGTTGACGAGCAGGATGGACAAGCAAAGGGTGAGAAGGTTCCGTGCTGCGCCGTCGTTCCGTGCGATTGGAATCGCGTACTCGTAGCGGAACGATGCAACCGGCAGGGTCACGCCGAGCAGTGCCGCATACACCGCGAGCACGCCAAAGTCCTCGGGGGTGTAGAGCCTGCTGAGCAGCGGGTAACTGACAAACACCACGACCTGGGCTAGCGCAGTGCCCCCGGCCAGGAGCATCACGTTTGCGAGGAAGCTCCGGTCGGCCGTTGCGTGGTCTGTAGTCAACGGTCTGCGTTAGGGTTGCCCATCACGAGGCAGTAGTCAGGTACGTCGTTCGTCTGCGGGCTTTCGTCGATCTCGCGCGGGGAGATCCCGCTGTGCAGTGCTGGGCGTCATCACTTCAGGACCTCTCCCATCACGGCTCAGCCGGTTCGCAGGGGCGCATCTCAGGGCCGAGTCCGCTCGTGCGTCATGCTGCGGGCTTCGGCTGGCTCGGCGGTGCGAATCTGATGGACGAGTTCAATGGCTGGTCGGGCTTCCTGAATCCCGAAGCCAGATCCCCCTATGGTCTCTTCATAGACGCGCGTATGGAGGTCTCTGAAACCGCCACTGAACTCGACTTCAACACCGTCCACGGTAATCGAGCGGTGGGTCCTCATTCCGTCGGGTCGCTGCTCGGGCAGGTCTCGCGCGTCGATAGAGAGAAACCACTCTACATCCGCTCGTTGCAGCTCCATAGTCCCGCCGATGCGATCGGCTTCGTTCACATGTACCGCGCTTCTTTGCACGCCTCCAAAGAGCCACAAGAGCAGATCGAAGAAGTGAATACCGATGTTTGTGGCGACACCGCCCGACTTGGCTCTATCCCCCTTCCACGAGTACCTGTACCAGGTCCCCCGGGATGTGATGTAGGTCAGTCGGACCTGAAAGCGGCGGTCCGGCTGAGCTGCGATCCGTTCTCTGAGGGCCAACAACGCCGGATGAACGCGTAGCTGCAGAACCGTGAAGACTCTACGTCCGTACTCCTCCTCCAGCTTCTCGAGCGCGTCGAGATTCCACGGGTTCAGCACCAGCGGCTTCTCACAGATCGCATGGGCTCCTACCCGGAGAGCCAAGCGGACGTGTGCGTCATGGAGATGGTTCGGTGAGCAGATTGACAAGAAATCGACGCGGTCGGACGCCGGACCCCGTCGTCGAAGCTCGAGGTAGCGGTCAAAGCGCTCGAACTCGGTGAAGAAGTCCGACTCCGGGAAGTACTGGTCCAGAATCCCGACAGAATCGTGGGGATCCATGGCCGCAACGATGCGATTCCCGGTGTCATGGACCGCCGTGAGATGCCGTGGTGCGACATAGCCGGCCACGCCGGTGATGGCGAAGTTAAGCAGGGGAGGATCCTTGGATCGGGCCCGTTCTATGACGGACGGTGTACGCCCCCGAACGGGGCGCTACGCTACGCGCTCAGGGCCCGCCCGGCAAGTGCGCTCGCGAGGGTTGGTGGCCGGGTACCGTACGCGTTTGGGTGGCAGCGCCTCAGGGTGCAGGGCCACCTGGATGACTGGGTCTTTCCATGCGCGATGCGGCGCGGTGGGCGAGCGTTGTCACCCTGGGTGCGGCCAGGCTAAGTTGCCTCGCGGTGACCCTCCAACCGACTGCGGATGAAGTCAAAACGAGCCTTCGACATAGCGTGCTCGGTGCTCGCTTTGGTGCTGGCGATTCCCTTGATGGCCCTGACGGCAGTGGTCGTCGCCCTTCGCCTCGGACGTCCCGTCTTGTTTCGCCAAATGCGGCCTGGTCTTCGGGGCCGCCCGTTCACAATCCTCAAGTTCCGAACGATGCGAGACGCGACGAGCATAGAGGGGGGCCTGATCCCCGACGCCGATCGCCTGACGCCCTTTGGCAGCTTCCTCCGCTCCACCTCCCTCGATGAGCTCCCAGAGTTGTGGAACGTCCTGAAGGGCGACATGAGCCTCGTTGGCCCTCGACCGTTGCTCATGGAGTACCTTCCGCTCTACACGCCGGAGCAGGCCCGGCGCCACGAGGTCCGGCCTGGAATCACGGGATGGGCCCAGGTAAACGGCCGCAACGCCACCACGTGGGACGAACGGCTGCAGCAAGACGTCTGGTACGTGGACAACCGGTCGTTCTGGCTCGACATCAAGATTCTGTCCCTGACCCTGCTGACCGTGTTCCGGCGGGAAGGCATCAACCAGGAAGGGCAAGCCACCATGGAGAGGTTCCGTGGATCCGCGGGATAGGGCGTTCCTGATCTGGGGCGCGGGAGGCCATGGGAAAGTGGTGGCCGATCTCATCCGGTCCGCCGGCGGAAGCGTCGTCGGATTCGTGGATCGGAGCGAGGAGAAGCTGGACCAGGTGGTGGACGCGGCGGGGGCCTGCGTCGTTCTGACCGAGGATCAACTCCTGGAATCGGCCCGGGTCGGTTCGCCGTTGCCAGGCGACGCGGCCCTCGTGCCCGCCATCGGGGACAATCGGACTCGGCTGAACCGACTCAGGCACGTGGCCAGCCTGCTTTCAGCAGCGCTGGTCCACCCCACCGCCGTCGTGAGCACGTCGGCTCGCCTGGGACGGGGCACAGTGGTCTTTCCCACAGCCGTGGTGAACCCGGACGCTCGGATCGGCCGGGGCGTGATCATCAACTCGGGGGCCGTGGTCGAACACGACTGCCGGGTGGGGGACGGGGCCCACCTGTCGCCGAACGCGACCCTGGGTGGGGGAGCCCGGGTGGGCGTCGGTACCTGGATCGGAGCGGGTGCTACGGTGATCCAGGGCGTGAGCGTCGGCGACCACACCATCGTCGGAGCTGGCGCCACCGTCATCCGAGACCTCGAGGGGCACGTCACAGCGGTTGGCACTCCGGTCCGGATCGTCAAACGGCACGAGACCGGTGCCAATGACTGACCCACCCCGCATCTACCTCTCCCCACCCCACATCGGCCCGGAAGAACGGGCCCTGGTCACCGAGGCGTTCGACACCAACTGGATCGCCCCGGTCGGGCCCCACGTCGACGCTTTCGAGGGGGAGCTCGCCGAGCGGGTCGGGGCCGCTCACTGCGTGGCCCTAAGCTCCGGTACCGCTGCCCTCCACCTGGCGCTCCAGCTTCTGGGTGTGGGCGAGGGCGACGAAGTTATCGTGCCGAGCCTGACGTTCGCCGCCTCGGCGTTCCCCGTGACCTACCTGGGCGCGCGGCCGGTGTTCGTGGATAGCGAGACGGTGTCCTGGAACGTGGATCCGGCACTCCTGTCCGAGGCCGTGGAGGACCAGTCACGCTCAGGAAGGCCGCCGGCCGCGGTGGTGGTCGTCGACCTGTACGGCCAGACTGCCGATCTCGACCCGATCCGGGCGGTGTGCGATCGGCACGGCATCCCCCTGATCGAGGACGCGGCCGAGGCCCTGGGCGCTACGTACCAGGGTCAGGCGGCCGGGACCCTGGGTACGGCCGGCTTCTATTCGTTCAACGGCAACAAGATCATCACCACGTCCGGCGGCGGTGCCCTGGTCTCGGACGACGGCGGCCTCATATCCCATGCCCGCAAACTGGCCACCCAGGCCCGGGAACCGGCGCCCCATTACGAGCACAGCGAGATCGGCTACAACTACCGGTTGAGCAACGTCTTGGCCGGCATCGGCCGGGGCCAGCTTCGTCTGCTGGACGATCGGGTCGCCCGACGGCGCGCCACCTTCGCGCACTACGTCGACGCACTGGGTGACCTGCCAGGCGTGGCGTTCCAGCCGGAAGCCCCGTGGGGCGCCTCGAACCGCTGGCTCACCTGTCTGACCATCGAACCGAGCGTGGCCGGCACCGACCGGGAGCGGGTTCGCCTGGCCCTGGAGGCCGAGACAATCGAAGCCCGGCCGGTGTGGAAGCCCATGCACCTGCAGCCGGTGTTCCGAGACTGCGCCGTCTACGGCGGCGGGATGTCCGAGCGGCTTTTCCAACACGGCTTGTGCCTGCCTTCCGGATCCAATCTCTCCGCTCTGGACCTGGACCGGATCACCTCCGTCATCCGACGCGAATTCTCCTGAATCGGGACTTCCGTCCCTTCGTGCCACAGCCGACAACTGAAAACATGTGTTTTTAGTTCCTTGCGACCGGCTGCGTGGCGATGTATTGTAACCTGGGATTTGGTAGAGACATGGGCGCCCGAACTCCGGTTCGGATCTCTCCTCCATACACCCTGGCACACTTGAAACTTTTCCAACTTTTCGTTTCCCCCGAACGGTGGAGGCCACTGGCGGGGTCAAGGGGAGTTCGGCCGGTCGGGTACCGCCGTCTGCCCATGGCCGACGTGCCGGTCCGCGGCTCCGGGAGCCGGGCCTCATGAGTCCGTCCGGCGCACGCATGGATGCTCCGCTGTCTCGCTGGCCCCTGAATCGCCGCCGCCTGCTGATCGCGTTGGTGCACGGCGTTCTCGTGGTGGTGTCCTACGGCCTGGCCTACCTGCTGCGCTTCGAGGGCAGTGTGCCCCCTCGGTACGCGGAGCTTTTCTGGGACACGCTGCCGCTGCTCCTGATGCTGCGGTTGGCTTCGTTCGCGGCGTTCCAGCAGTTCGGCGGCTGGTGGCGGCACGTGGGGATCCATGACCTGGCGCGCCTGGTGAAGTCGGTGTCTCTCGGCTCGATCCTGTTCCTGACGGCTCTCTTCCTCATCGGCGACATCCAGGGCTTCTCGCGCTCCGTGCTGCTGCTGGACTGGGGCATCTGCCTGGCGCTGCTGGGTGGGGCTCGGCTCAGTGTGCGGCTCGCGAAGGAGACGCACCTGGGTGGCCCCGCGTCCCGAGGCGGGAAGCGCACCCTGATCCTGGGTGCGGGCAGCGGGGGCGCGAATCTGGTCCGGCAGGTCTGGGGGGACCCGAAAAGCGACCTTCACCCCATCGGCTTCCTGGACGACGATCCGCTGAAGCAGGAGGTGCGGATCCACGGCGTGCCCGTGCTGGGAACGTCGGCCGACCTGGACGGCGTCGTGCAGCGTCATTCCGTAGAACTGGTCGTGATCGCCATATCGTCGGCTACCCGGGACCAGATGCGTCGCGTAGTGGAGGCCTGCACCGATGCTCGAGTCGACTTCAAGATCGTGCCGTCGGTCCGGGAGCTGGTGGACGGGAAGGCCCGCCTCACGGAGTTGCGCAAGGTCCAGATCTCAGACCTGCTGGGCCGTCCGCCCGTCAGCCTCGACCTGAGCCGGGTCGACCAGGACCTCAGGGACCAGGTGGTGCTGATCACGGGCGCCGCCGGCTCCATCGGCTCGGAGCTTTCGAGGCAGGTGGCCGCCTACGGGCCCGCCAAGCTGATCATGCTGGACCAGGCCGAGAGTCCCTTGTTCTTCCTGAACAACGAGCTCGGCAAGGAGCATCCGGATCTCTACCTGATCCCGGTCGTCGGCGACGTGACCGACGCGCCGGCCATGGACCGGATCTTCGCCCGCCACCGTCCCACCCACGTCTTCCACGCCGCGGCGTACAAGCACGTCCCGCTGATGGAGGACAACATCCGGGAAGCGGTCCGGACCAACGTCGGCGGCAGCTTCACCATCGCGGCCCTGGCCGGACGACATCGGTCGCGGAAGTTCGTGCTGATCTCCACCGACAAGGCGGTGCACCCGTCGAGCGTCATGGGGGCGACCAAGCGCATCGCCGAGCGGGTCGTTCTCGAGTCCGCCGGCATGGCCCAGCACGACACCGACTACCGGGCGGTCCGCTTCGGCAACGTGCTCGGCTCCCACGGCAGCGTCATCCCGATCTTCCAGCAGCAGATCGCCGAGGGGGGGCCGGTCACGGTCACCCACAAGGAGGTCAGCCGCTACTTCATGACGATTCCGGAAGCTACGCAGCTCGTGCTCCAGGCAGCGGCCATTCCCGCCGCCGCGGGTCGCGTGTGCATGCTGGACATGGGCGAGCCGGTGAAGATCGTCGACCTGGCCGAGAACCTGATCCGTTTGAGCGGCCTCGAGCCCTACACCGAGATGCCCATCGTCTTCACCGGGCTCCGGCCCGGCGAGAAGCTGCACGAAGAGCTCTTGCGCATGCCCGAGCGCGCCGTGCCCACCGAGGTTCAGAAGATCCGAATCGTCGAGGCGGGCGTAGCGGACGCCCTGGGCGTGAGCCGGAGCCTGTCACGCATCCTCGATCCCAAGACCACCAAGAGCGTGGACCAGATGCTCATGACCATCAGGGAGATGGTGCCCGAATGCACCTCACCACTGCGGGAACGAACAGCGGCATCGGCGGCCCAGGTCATCCCCGTGCCGGACGGCGAAGTCAGCGGGGTGGCGTGATGCGAATCCGAACGGCGCTCGTGCTTGCCTTCATCGGGCTCGGATTGGGGGCGGCGCCGGCGATGGCCCAGCTCGACGGCGAGCTCAAGCCAGGGGACCAGGTTCGCATCGAAGTGTGGAGGAATCCCGAGCTCAGCGGGGACATGCTGGTGGATCAGGCCGGACGCCTGGTGCACCCCCTCTACCAGCAGATCGTGGTGTCGGATGTCCCGATTCCTCAGGTAGAAAGCCGGATTCGCGACTTCCTGCTTCAGTTCGAGGCCGACCCACAGGTGACGATCCAGCCCCTGGTGCGGATCGCCGTGGGTGGGCAGGTGGTCATGCCTGACCTCTACAACGTGCCGCCCGAAACCACTGTGGTAGAGGTGGTTGCGATGGCCGGCGGGGTAAACGCCAACGGCAAGTGGGACGATGTCTCTCTTATACGGGATGGGCGTTCGCAGAAGCTCGATCTGACCGACCCGATGATCCACACGCAGGACATCCGGGTGCGGTCGGGAGACCAGCTGATCGTGGCGCGACGCAGCACGGCGTTCCGTGACATTGTCGCGCCGGTGGCGAGCGTGACCGCAGCGATTGCAGCGCTCATCGTCGCAGTGGGGGCCAGCAACTAGCCATGACCAGAAAAGACGAGCGATTCGACCTGCAAGCCGGACAGGGCTCCGACGAGCGTCGCTGGGAGATCCAGCCGATGCCGCCTCGGCCTATGGCCAGGCCCTCGGCGCAGCAGTCGCGCACCGCCGATGACGGCATCGAGCTCCGCGAGATTCTGCGGATTCTCCGCCGTCACGTGTGGCTCGTGGCTTTCAGCTGCGTCGCGATCACCGCGGCCATGGGATACAAGGTGTTGCGGGAGGCGCCCCAGTACACGGCGTCCGCGCTGGTGCGGGTCGTAGACTCCCGAGGCGCCATGGCCGGCGGCATGGAAAGCCGTATGGCCAGCAACATCGTGGGCACCTGGACCGACCCGGTGCTGTCGCAGATCCTGGTGTTGGAAGGCAGAGAGGTCTTGGGCAACGTCGTCGACGAGCAGAACCTGCGCGTCATGTCGCCCGAGCCCCGCTTTCCCCTGTCCCTGGTCGAGCACGTGGAGGTCCTGCTGCCGCCCGAGGTGGGCGACGAGTTCCTCGCCGAGTTCGACGAGATGGGCTTCGCGCTGACCGACCTGGACGGGAACCGGGCGTCGACCCGGTATGGCGTCCCGATCCAGACCGGCTCGCTGGTGTTCAGCCTGGCCGGCCCGCCGGGCGTGGACGAAGCGGTGATCTGGGTGGCGCCCAGGGAAGACGCCATCGACGCCCTGAACGAGGCGCTGTCCGCCAATCCCAGGGAACAGACCGACGGGATCGACGTCGGCTACGCCCACAGCGATTCGATCATGGCAGAGCGCGTGGTCAACGCCGTGGTCGACGCGTACCGGATGGAGAACCTGCGCAGCGCGCAGAGCCAGGCCACCAAGCGTCGCGTGTTCCTGGAAGAACAGCTGGCCACGACCGAGTCGCTTCTGTCCGAAGCACAGCTCGCGCTCAGCCGGTTCAAGAGCCGGGAAGAAGTGGGCAGCTCGTCGCAGCGGCTCGTGGCCCAGCAGACCAGCCTGATGGACCTGGACATGCGGGCCCAGGAGCTGGATTCGGAGCGGCGCATGTATGGCGATCTGCTTCGGCAGGTCGACCGTCGCCGGGGCAGCAGCGTGGGTCTGCTCGAAGCACTGGTGTCGTCGCCGGGCGTTGCCGCCAACCCGGTGGTCGAGACCCTCTACGAGCAGCTCATCGAGTATGAGACGGCCATGGACTCCATGACCACGGGACAGTGGGCCAGGAGCTTGAGCCATCCGGACGTCCAGCGTGTCAGCGCCCTGAGGGACACCGCCGAGGAGCGTCTCAAGGAAGCGCTCGAGAGCCACAAGACGTCGCTCGACGCCCAGTACGGCGCCCTACTCCGGCTCCGGAACACCCACGCCGCGGAGCTGCGCAAGTTGCCCACGTCCGAGGCCGAGGAGTTCCGTCTGGCCCAGGAGGTGGAGACGATCAGCCTGGTGGGCGATCAGCTCCGGTCCGAGTACCAGAGGGCCAGGGTGGCCGAGGCCGTGGAAGAAGGCCAGGTCGAGATCGTCCAGCTGGCGGGCCGCTCCGAGACGGTGCCGTCGAACAAGCCCATGAAGATGGCGCTGGCCCTGATGCTGGGGCTGATGCTCGGCGGCGGCGGCGCGTTCCTGGTCGAGAACCTCAACACCTCGATTCGACGACGGGAAGACCTGGAAGCGGCGCTGCAGGTGCCCGAGCTGGCATTCGTGCCTTCGATCCAAGCGTCGGCCGGACGCTGGCGCAGGCTGGCGAACTCCCCCGCGATCCGGGTGCTCGGCGGACTTTCGAGAGGCAAGGCAAGGAAGGCCGGGAGCGCGGAGGCCGTGGTTTCGTTGGGGAGCGCCCCGTCGGCGCCCAGCGAAGCGTACCGCACCCTGCGCACCAACCTGATCTTCAGCCAGGCCGCCCAGGCATACCGGACGGTCCTGGTCAGCAGTCCCGGCGCGGGCGAAGGCAAGACCACGACGGCCGTGAACCTGGCTGCCGTCTACGCGCAGCAGAACCAGCGCGTCTTGCTCCTGGACTGCGACCTGAGAAAGCCGCAGGTGGCGCACGTATTCGGGCTGAAGCGGTCGCCGGGCCTGGTCAACGTCCTGGCCCACGGAATCGCCCCTGAGGACGCCGTGCGACTCAGTGGCGTGCACGGCCTGGAGGTGATGACCACCGGTCCTCTGCCCCCCAACCCCTCCGAGCTGCTGGGCAGTGAGGAGATGGGCAAGGTCCTCGAGTGGGCGCGCCAGAACTACGACATGGTGATCCTGGACAGCCCGCCGCTCCTGGCCGCGGCCGATGCGTCGGTGCTGGCCTCCCAGGTCGACGGCACGCTACTCGTCATCCGGGCCGGCAGCACGGACCGGGAAGAAGCGGAGCGGGCCCGGTATCAGCTCGATACCGTGGGCGCACGCCTCCTGGGCGCAGTGCTCAACGACCCGGACCAGATGTCCGACGGCGTGTACGGGGCGTACTACGACCGGTACTACGCCGAGGCGGGATAGCCCGAACGCCGCCGCCGGGAGACGGATCGAGCCGATGAAACCGTCCGCAGGCCCGACAGTCATAGCGCAGCCCGACCGCTTCCGGCGTGTCGGGCTGTTTCTCGTGGCGGTGGGCGTGGCGTGTGCCTCCACCGGCGTGGCAGACGTCGCCGCCCAGAGTGCAGACGGGGCGTCGCGGGCCGAGACCGCTGCCGGGGCCGGGAGCCCGCCGGCGACCGCCCTCACCTCCGGTCCCCCCGTGGGGCACGAGCACTGGTCCTTCGAGCTGCTCGACGCACTGGACATCGCTGGGGTCAGCGACGCCTGGATGGTGACCATGCGGCCCGTGGGTCGAGAAGTCGTCCGTCGGGAGCTGGACCGGACCACGAACGTAGACGGTGCTCCGGGACAGGGCTGGGAACGCTGGCTCGACCGCTTCGATGCCGAGATGCCGACGCGCTTCGGGGGTGCGGGGCCGATGGCCGAGCTCGCCGCATCGGGTGGGACCCGCTCCGGTGACGCCTTCCTCGAACCCGGTGGCGGGGCGTACGCCTCGCTGAACGGGGCCGTCAACGTGGCCGGTGTGGCGTCGGTCTGGGGGCAGTTCGATTCGGGCAGCGGGGAGAGCTTCGACGGCCTGACCGAGGGCGGAGTCACGCTGCCGTTCGTGGGTCCCTTCGACGTGGTGATCGGGCGCCAGCGCATTCGGGCCGGCGGACCGGGGCGGGACAACGTCGTCCTGGGCGGGGCGGTGCCCCTGGACGCGGCTCACCTGGTCAGCACCCGGGCCACCCCGCTTCCCGGCCTGGACTGGCTGCTTGGCCCCATCGGGTGGCAGTTCGCCCTGGCTCCGTGGGGTGGCGTTCGGGAAGGCATGGGAGACCAGGGCTGGCTCGGGCTCCTGTCGGCCGTTGCCGAACCCCACCCGCGACTGCGCCTGGGCGCGGCCCGGGTGGCCCGTTTCGGCGGCCAGCAAACCGAGGCGATCACGGCTGGGCGGGCGGCCCGCACGTTCTTCGCCCTTCAGAACAAGCCCACCAATTTCGACGACCAGATGATGGAGTTGTCGGCCCGGGTCCGCTGGGGGCTGGGCGGCCTGCCCCTGTCGACCTACGTGGTCCTGGCCCAGGACGACTCGCCCATCTGGAAGCAGCCCGGGCTCCGCCTGGGCACCGCTGCCTCAATGATCGGGGACGCCGGGGTGTTACTGGCCCGGTACGAGTACAGCGCCGTGGGACGCCGGGCCCAGTGGTGTCCGGGGTGCGCGTATCAGACCGGCAAGGTGTCGGAGGACGCCGAGGACCTGCTGATCTGGTATCGCCACGTGGCCCACGGCCTCTACGAGCAGAACCAGATCCCGGCCGGTTCGACGCTCGGCGGGTACGGTGCGGAGCATCGGTTGTCGCTTTCGGCCTTCCCGTCCAACGCCCGGATTCGAGGCAAGGCGTGGGGCTTCGTCCAGATCCGAGAGGAAGGCAACCTTCTGTACGAACGCTGGCCGGACGAGCGGGTGGGCGCGGGGGCCGAGCTGTCGTGGATGGCACGGCCGGGTCTGGAGACCACGGTGACCGGAGTGGTGGCCGGCGGACCGGCGATCGCGACCGAGGCGGGGCTCTGGTTCCGGCTGCGGCTCACGTTCCCGAGCCTGGCGAGGAACTGAGGGTGGGTACTCGGAATTGGGCTTCGGCGTTGGGGAGGGCGTGGAGGTCCATGACGGCGGTGGCGATGCTGTTCATCTCGGCTCTGCCCGGAGCGGCTCAGACGCCCACTTCCCAACAGCCAGGCTCGGAGCCAGCCCCGGTCGCGACCCAGAGGGGCGCAGCCCCAGAGTCGGAACGATCCATCGCGAATCTCCCGCCGCTGGAATCCGGCCAGCGCGTCCGCGTCCGGTCACCCCGCCTCGCTCACTGGGAAGCCACCGGCCAGGTGCTCTCGGTCACCGAAGCTGGACTGGCGCTGGACTCCGGTGACGGCGCATCGGTCGAGCTCGCCTGGGACGAGTTGGAGTGGATCCGGGTCGACGAAGGCTCGCGAGGCGCCTACTGGGAAGGTGCCCTGATCGGGCTGCTCACGGGATTGGTGGTGGCCGAAGGGATCGTTGCAGCCGACCGGGACAACGGTCAGGTGGATCCCGATTGCGGCCTCAGCGAGTGTTACGACCCCGGGTTCTGGGTCGCGATGGGGGCGGTTCGGGCGGGGGCCGGAGCCGCGGTGGGCGGGCTGCTCTTCCGCAGGACGCGCTGGCAGACGGTGCCACTGCCGTCCGGCACCAACGTCAGGGCCGCCGCGGACGTGGCCTGGACCGGCCAGCGGGCCGAACTGCGGTTCCGCGTGGCGTACTGAGGCGCCGCCAGCCCTCGTTGGCACGCCCGTACTGGGGTGCGGCGTGACCCCCAGTGCGCCAGCCGACCCTCTAGCGCTCTGGCTGCGGCCCTACCGACCACAGCGGAGACGGCGACACCTCGAAGAGGTGATTCGCGTCCCGTTCCGGTCGGGGCGATTCGTTCTTCACACCCTGGCGCGCTTCTCCCGGCGCCGAAGCGCCGGATCCTTCATTGCTCTCCTCGTCTTCCGGCTCAAACACGGGTTCGGCACCGGGATTGTCGTCGTCCCTCCCGTCCAACCACAGGCCCACCGCCAGCCCGGTCACAGCCGGTGCGATCAGGTCCATCGCCGTGCCCCACCAGGGCACGTCCCAATCGGTGAGCCGGGCTTCCTGGATCTCCCATCCCACCTGGGCGCCCATGGCGAAGGCGTAGCCCCACCACGGATTCCCCGTGATCAGGTCCGAGGCGAGCGTGGCTCCCGCCGTCTCGAGGGAGTGGACCGCCCAGGATCGGGGCTCGGACTGACTGACCCAGGCGTCGGCTTCCTGGACCGAAGCGCATCCGGACAGCGCGCCTGACGCGCCCAGGACGACGACCGTGGCTCGGCGAATACGCTGGATGCGGTGCGCCGCCCACGACACCCGCGGGTTGGCAGTCCTTGTCCGTGACTTCACGCCACCGGCTCCAGCCGAACCAGTCCGGGGACCTGGTCGAAGTCGGGGTCGAACGAGCAGATGCCGTCGAGATCGTGATGGAGCACTACGGCGGCGTGAACCGCATCGCGCGCCATGAGTCCATCGTGGGTTGCGAGAATCGCTCGGCCTCGGTCCAGGACTGCTCCGTCCACAGGGAGCACGACCGGGAAAAGGGTGCGAGCCAGGTCGTAGACCTCGAGCCCTTCGTCCCAACGACCCAGAGTGCGGTACCGGTGCAGGACCTCTTGTAGCACCTCGCCATCGACGACTCCGTCTACCTCTCCGGAGGCCACCCGGTTCAGCGCTGCCAGCGCAGGCTTCTTGTTAGGGTGGGCTTCGCCTGCCGCGTACATGAGCACGCCCGTGTCGATGAGTACCATGCCGCCGCTGCGCCGATCCCCGACGCCACTGCGACGGTCGGCGTGCTTCGCCCGTCGCTCGGCCTGCGGCCCCGCGGCAGCCGCGGTGACCGTGCGACGGTCACTGCCGGTGACACGTCGATCATCGACGACGCTTCGCAGGTCGATGGCGCTGCCGGTGACCGCAGCGTGGCCCGTTTCATGCTTCATTTCGCCAGGCGACGAAACGGGAAGGGAGAGTTGTCCGAGCGAATCCACGGCAGTCAGTCGCTCGTCACTGGCCCCCATCCCGTACTGACGCTCGCACGCCGAGCGAATGAGTTCGCCGACGCTGGTGCTGCGCCGTTCCGCGAGCCGCGTGAGCCGCTCGTGGAGCCCCGGCTGGAGCAGAATCGTGGTCTTCTTGGTAAGCCGTTCCATGGATTCCATATATGGATCCACATATGGAGGTACTGCAAGGGCGATCGACGTGTGGCATCCGTTTCGTGTCACGGGATGGACGCCGAACCCGGCATCGAGTCAGGGGACCGCGTGCCACGAGTAGCCGTTCGCTCACGGCTCCGTAAGCGGCCGCTCCACGTCTTCCTTCGAGTCACTACGGTCCAACAGCTTGGCCACCAGGAATCCGCTCAGAGCCGGCAGCACCAGGTCCGCGACCGAGCCCCATCCGGACCCGGTGCGGCCGGGTCGCCACTGGCTGGCCTCCCAGCCGATGCGGACTCCCACCCCGAAGACGTATCCGGGCCACGGGCTCCCGAGCACCACGTCGGAAGCGACCGTGAACCCAACCGTTTCAGCCGAGTGGGCGACCCACGTCCTGGGGTCCGATTCGGTCAGCCACCCTTCAACCCCCCGGGCCGTCGCACAGCCGGTGAGGGGCAGAGCCAGGCAGACCGCCAGCAGCAACCGGGCGCCCGCCTTCATCGTTCGAAGAGCGACGAACCCAACGGTGCTTTCGTGCTCCACAGCGCCGAAGACGACACGGGGAACAGGTGGTTGGCGTTCCGGGCCGAGGCACCTGTGGCGTCGCCGGTCCCGGCGTCCGACGCCTCGGCGTCGGAAGAGCCAGCGCCGTCCGCATTCGCCGGGTCTCGATCCAGCGGATCCACCGCCTGGCCGTCCTCGGGCTCGAAGACCGGCTCGGCTCCCGGGTTCTTGTCCTTCCGGCTGTCCAGCCACCAGCCCACGGCGAAACCCGTCACGGCTGGCGCGATCAGGTCCATGGCGGTGCCCCACCAGGGCACGTCCCAGTTGGTCAGTCGGGCTTCCTGGATCTCCCAGCCGACCTGCGCGCCCATCATGAACGCGTAGCCCCACCAGGGACTTCCGGTGACCACGTCGGAGACTACGGTGGCGCCGACGGTTTCCAGGGAATGGGCGGCCCATGTCCGGGGTTCGGACTGGCTGACCCATACGTCCACGTCGCGGGCGGTGGCACATCCGTTGAGAGCCCCGATCAGGGGCACGAGGGCCACGAAGGCCCGAAGAGAACTGGGTCGCATCCTTGCGTCTCCCGGTTACGCTGTCGTCCATGGGCGCGTAGGTCACCGGTTCCTTCCGGTGACGTGGAGCTCCGGGCCGCGTCCTTGCAGCTCGGGCCGGAGGGGCGTCCATGCCCCGCCCGACGTCACTCCGCCGTGCTAGTCAGGTTCGGCTGTTTCCGTACCGCGCTGAAGATTCCGACCCCGATCAGGGCGACGATTACGCCAACGGCGTCGGCAATCGCGTCGGCCACGTCGCCCGAGCGGCCGATGGGCAGGAGCTCCTGTCCGACCTCGGATCCGACGATGAGGGCGGCCAGGATCAGCAGCACGCGACCTATGCCCAGACCCGTCCACAGCCAGGCCAGCGTCAGCACGAGGAACAGACCGACGTGGGGCACCTTGTCCCAGACGCTCTCCAGCATCGAGGGCAGGTCGTCGGCGGGCCAGAACAGGGACGCCAGGCCCACGATCGTGACGCCGATCGCGACGATCCAGGAGAGGGTGGAACCGCGTCCGGGCATCCCCCTGCGCTTTGGACTAGGGGCAACCACCTACGGCGTCGCCTCGCCCCGGAACCTGGCCCCCAGCGCGTCCCGGTCCACCGCTTCGCCCCGGAGGTACACGGCGTCGATCATGCGCGTGTTCGTGATGTCCTCCAGGGGATTCGCGTCGAGCACGATGAAGTCGGCGCTCATGCCGGGCGCGACAGAACCGGCGTCCTCCATGTCCAACAGCGTGGCCGACGTGCTTGTGGCGGCGACGATCACTTCGCCCGGCGTCATCCCCGCCCGCACCATGTCCTCGATCTCCTGGTGGATGGCAAACGGGCTGCTGCCGTCGGTCCCGAAGGCGATCGTGATGCCTTCCCGGTTCAGGCGGTCCAGGTTGCGGGCCTGGATGGCGAACGACTCCTGCGCCTGGGGCCGGTCCACCGAGGCCTCCTGCATCTCCGCCAGCTGGTCCGGAGGAACCGTACCGCTGAGCCAGCTGAGGTCCTGGGCGACGCCCGGTCCCGGGAGGTTGGGCACCAGGACCACGTTGGGCCGCTCGAGCCAGAGCGCCACCACCTCGTCGTCGACGTCCTGGTCACGGATGCCGTGGGCGAACGCGTCGATTCCTGCCAGCAGCAGTCCCTTGGCGTCCTCCAGAGTGAAGATGTGGGCGGTGACCTTGAGGCCGTTGGCGTGGGCCTCGTCGATGACCGCCGTGTACAGGGGCTCGGTCAGCTTTTCGTACTGTCCGCCTCGGTCGTCCACCCAGATCTTCACGAAGTCCACGTTCTGGGATGCCAACTCCTGGACCGCGGCCCGTGCTTCGTCCTCGGTATCGATCCAGAAGGGCGCGTCGTTCCGTCCCGGCTCGGGCCGGGTGATGCCCCGACCCGCGGTCAACGAACGGGCGCCGTCCGGAACGAGCTCGTTCCGCATGGCGAAGGGGGCATCGCCCACGTCGTGCCCCAGGCTGATGACCACGCCTGTGCCGTAGTACGCCATGTGCTGGAGTAGCTCGGTCCGTGCGTCCCGGTCCGGGGCCAGGTGGGCGTGGGCGTTGACCACGGCGGGCATGACGGTCTTGCCGGTCAGGTCGACGTGCTCGATGTCGTCGGGCAGAGTCATGGACGCTGTCGGGCCCACGGCCGTGAACCTGCCGTCCTCCACCACGAAGGTCGCGCCCTCGATCACGCCGCCGTCGCCCGTGATCAGTCGCGCGCCCGAGTAGGCGGTGGCGTCGGAAGGGGGAGCCGCCTCGTCACCGGCATCCGGCGAGCCGCAGCCTCCAGCCATTGTGGCGGTCAAAGTGCCGAGAACGAGACCGACGAAGCGGCGACGCGTGGCCTGGGAGTCGCTGCACATGGGAAACCTCACGTCCAGAGTGTGAATACAGCCTCAGGCGTATCATCCGAGCACCCCTCGGGCAAGCGATTCGCTCGGAGGGCGGTGGTCTGTTGCCGCCGGGCGGCGGCATCGCTAGCATGCGTCCGCCCCGTCACCGGGGCGCAGCGATTCCCCCACGAACAGACAGTCCCCCTGCAATTCGCGGATCGGCGTCCCCCTCCGACACACGCCGCGTCGCACCTACCCTCGGGCACCGGCAAAGCCTGCAGTCCGCCTGGAGATGAACCTGATGGCAATGGGATCCCGACAACCCGCCGGGAAGGCGGCTGGGACGACTCGACCCGCACCACGCACGTTGCTCCGGGCGGCGGCCGCTTTGGCGGTTGCCGTCGGAGCAGGGTGTGGACCGACAGCCGATGCCGGACCGTCGGAGCCGCCCCAACAGGCGTCGTCCCTCGAGTCCTGGAACGAAGGGCCCGCGAAGGCCGCGATCGTGGACTTCGTGGGCCGGATCACGGATCCGTCGAGCGCCGACTTCCGACCCGAAGCCGAACGCATCGCGGTCTTCGACAACGACGGGACGCTGTGGGCCGAGCAGCCGATGTACTTTCAGCTGATCTACGCCCTGGACCAGGTCCGGGAGATGGCGCCGGAACACCCCGAATGGGTGACTGAGGAGCCGTTCGCCTCGGTGATTCGTGACGACCAGGAGGCGTTGGCCGGGTTCGGATTGCCCGAGCTCATGCAGATCCTGGCCGTGTCCCACGCGGGCATGACCAAAGAGGCGTTCGACGCCCGGGCCCGGGAATGGCAGCAGACGGCCCGTCACCCCCGATTCGATCGGCTCTACTCGAGCCTCACCTACCGGCCCATGGTGGAGCTGCTCGAGTACCTCCGGGCGAACGGATTTCAGACGTGGATCGTGTCCGGGGGCGGAGTCGACTTCCTGCGCAACTTCTCGGAAGAGGCCTACGGAATCCCACCCGAGCAGGTCGTCGGCAGCAGCCTCAAGTCCGAATACCGTTCGGACGCATCGTCCCCTTGGATCGTGAAGGTGCCCGAGCTGGGCAGCGTGGACGACAAGGCCGGAAAGCCGGTCAACATCGACTTGCACATCGGGCGGCGCCCCATCCTGGCGTTCGGGAACTCGGACGGGGATTTCGAGATGCTCGAGTACATTACCACGGGCGACGGCGCACGACTGGGCCTGATCCTGCACCACGACGACGCCGATCGAGAGTGGGCCTACGACCGGGATTCGCACGTGGGGCGTCTGGACCGGGGGCTGGACGAGGCCGCGGCTCGCGGGTGGGTGCTCGTGTCCATGGCCAGGGACTTCAGCGTGGTGTTTTCCGAGCAACAACGGTGACGCGGAAGGACGCCGGCTGACCCTCCCACTCCAGCGCCTGCTGCTTCCCGGTGAAGGCGGCGACGTGGCGATTCAGGAGTTCCTGAGCGACCATCCCGATCGCGTTCCAGGGTGCGCGGGACGTCAATCGCCTGGCCGCCGAGCGGGGCTGCTCGACGGCCTTGAGCGATCTGGCGGGATGGCAGGCTCTTCAGGCCACCTACCCTAGTTCTCGGGGCAATTCACCAGTTGGCACAGCTCATCCGGGTCGTCCGGCACCGGATAGTCGACCGCCAACAGCTCCGCCGATCCGGTGATGGATCCCATGGTTGCGATGATGTGCGCCAGCCCTTCGTCCTGTGTGTAGGCCTCCGCTCGGTTGGGTCCGACCGACTTCAGGAGCACGATCTCCGGTTCCAGCGTGCTCCAGGTGACAGCCGCGCCGGGCACCACGTGCCCCGTTCGATCCTCGACCCTGGCGGCGTAGATGACGGGGTCGTCACTCACCTGCACCCTCTTGAATGCCGGACTGATCTGGATCTGGTACGGCGTCTGGAGCACCGTGACCTCGATGACCGCCTGTTGCTCATCGACGAATGCCGACACGACGGCATCCCCGTTGGCCATCGCACGGATCAGCCCGTCCTCCACCGTGGCTACGGCGGGGTCTGAAGAGCTCCACTCGGCCGCCGTCTCGGGCAGCGGGTACCCGTTCCGGTCGACGGCGTCGGCCTTCACATAGCGCTGCTCCAGGATGGAACTCATGAAGACCGCGTCAGGGGCCACAGAGAGATCGACGGCCACCTGTTCAACCGCCACCAGCGCTTTGCCGGAGCTGCCTCGATACGAGGCGGTGATCGTCGCATCGCCGTTGGCCACGCCGGTCGCGACGCCGAACCGATCCACTTTGACGATTGCCGGGTCCGAGCTGGACCAGTGGACTTCGGTGATTGCACCACCGTCGAGGCGTTGGGCCTTCAATTGCACCGATTCACCCAGCGCATCGAAGCTGACCAGTGCCGGTGCGACCTGCAGATCTCCGGGCTCGGGGACATCGCTGCCGCTGTCGCCGCACGCGAACAGGGCCGCGCCCAGCACCAGCAGGAGCGGGACCTGGATTGTTCTTCGTTGGTGTGACATGATCGCCTCCTTCCGTCCTGCGGACGCGCGGCTTCGACCGACTCGAACCGACGAAGCGCGAAGAAACGCGCATCCACTGAACAAGATGAGGCGGGGACGTCATCCCCCTCGCTTGTCTACGTCATCTGAACGTCATCTGCGTGGCTCGGCGTGGCGCGAGGGGCTTCAAACCCTTATCCGCCGGGCCCATCCGACATCGGCGTCCCCAGCCGCACCGCCTCACCTTCCCGACCTCAGTCGCCGCGCAGCACCCGTGCGGGATCCACGGAGGCGGCCCGGCGGGCCGGGATCAACGCCGCCAGCAGAGCCGTGGCCAACAGAACGGTTCCGGCGCCCGCCAGGGTCAACGGATCCCCGGGCTCGACGCCGTACAGCAACCCCTGGACGCCGCGGCCCGTCGCCAGCGCCACACCCAGCCCCGCGATCACACCGACGAGGCCGATGAGGCCCGCACGTCCGACGACCATCAGGACGACCTGCCTGCCGTCGGCCCCGAGGGCCATTCTCAAGCCCAGCTCCCGGGTTCGTGAACCCACCGCATGGGACATCATGCCGAAGACTCCCGCGCAGGCCAGCAACAGCGCGATGCCGCCGAAGGTGATCATGAGCACCAGGAGGAAGCGTTCCGTAGCGACCGCGTCGCCCAGAAGCTCCTCCGTCGTGACGAAGTGATGGGCCGGCTGGGAGGGTCCGTAGGCGGCGGTAACCCTGCGAGCCGGAGGCACGAGTGCCCCGGGGGCTCCGTCGGTGCGCAGCACCACGGACATGGCCAGGTACGGCGACTGGCCATGATCCAGGAAGACCTCCGGACGAGACGCGGCCCGGAGGCCGTAACCCCGAGCGTCGGCGACCACGCCGGTGACGCGGTACGGCAACCAGCCGTCCCGGAAATCCAGCTCGAAGGACTGTCCGACCGGATCGATCCCGGGCCACAGGATCCGGGCCAGCGTCTCGTTCACGACGGCGACCCGGGGATCATCTGGTCCTTCGGCGCCCGAAGGAGGCCCACCCGCCACGATCCGGTGGCCCATGGCCTCGAAGTAGCCAGGGGTCACGATCCGCATCTGCACCGTGGGGGCTTCGGCGGAGGGCGTGGCGTCGCCCGTGGGCCGGAAGGGGCGGGTGAAGTCGTTCCCCACGGGGTTGAGGGGCAGGGTCTGCGCTGCGCCGGCCGAGACGACACCGGGGATCGCAGCCAACTCGCTCAGGAGTCCGTCGTAGTACGACGCGACATAGGACTCCCCCTGGCCCTGGGGGTCGAGGGACACCCGGAAGGTGACGGCGCCTCGAGCCTCGAATCCCGGATCCACGGCTCTCAGGCCACGGAACGTCTCCGTGAACAGTCCGGCGCCCACCACCAAGACGACCGCGACGGCGATCTGCAGTGCGACCAGGCCCTGCCGCACGACGCCTCCCCGGCGTGAGCCCGCGGCGCCCCGGCCCTGCTCCCTCAGCGCTCGGGCGGGTGCGGTCTGGGTGGCGTGCACCATCGGGACGAGCCCGAAGAGCGCCGCCGTGGCCAGGGAGAGCGCCACCGCGAATCCGAGCACGGGAAGCGACAAGCCCACCGAATCCAGCCGTGGGATGCCGCCGGCGTCGAACGCAACGACGGTCTCGATCAGACCCCACGCCACGCCCAGACCGAGCGCTCCGCCGAGCGCGGCCAGGACCAGGTTTTCGACCAGGAGCTGACGGAAGATGCCGGGTCCGTCTGCGCCCAGGGCTCGACGCACGGCCAGGTCCCTGGCCCGAGCCGGAGCCCGGGCGAGCAACAGGTTGGCCACGTTCACGCAGGCCATGACCAGGAGCAGCGCTACCGCCCCGAACGCCGCCCAGAGCACGGGGCGGACGGCGCCGACGGTGTCCTCGTGGAGCGAGCCGGTCTGGACCGACCATCCGCGGTTGGCCTCCGGATACCGTTCAGCCAGGCTCGCCGCTACCCGGGACAGATCGTCCTGGACCGCCCCGGTCTCCAGGCCGGGTTCGACGCGGCCAATCACGTCGAGGAACCGCCATGTCCTGGAGCCGGGATTGTCGCTGTAGACGTCCCTCAGGTCCCAGGCCATCCAGAGTTCCACTGAGGCGTCGGGGAACTCGAAGTCGGGGGGCATCACGCCCGCCACCTCGTAGCTGACGCCGCTGATCGTGATCCGGCGCCCGATGATCGTCGGGTCCGCGCCGTACCGGCGGCGCCAGAGGCGATCGCCGAGCACCACCGGGCCGTACCGGTCCACCTCGGCCGGCAGAGGTGCCCTGCCCAGCGAGGGCGTTCGCCCCAGAACGCGGAAGAAGTCGGGGGTGACCTGGGCCCCTCGGATCTCCTCGGGCGGAAGGTCGTCGCCCCGGTGCGTTCCGGACGTCAGGTACCAGGCGGCGACCCCGTCCAACGTCTCGTTCAGATCGGCCCAATCCGCAACGTTGAGCGGGGACGGTCCGGCCAGGGCTCGGTCGGCCTCCAGGTTGGACTCCCAGATGCGCACGAGCCGGTCGGGCTCGGGATAGGGCAGGGGTTGGAGCAAGACCCCCTGGATCAGGCTGAACAGCGCGGTGGTGGCGCCGATGCCGATCGCCAAAGACGCCGTCCCCACCAGAACCAGCGCCGGATCCCGCCGCAGTCGCCGCACCGCCTGCCGCGCGTCGACCCCCCACAGTCCACGGCGAAGGGCCCCCGCGCGCTCCAGCGGGCCGTGGAGGAGCACGTTGGGAAGGGTCAGGATCCAGAGTCGCGCGATGCCTACGAAACCACGTGCCTCGTACTCCTCGTGGTACCGCTCCCGGAACGTGTCGACCGCTTCCTCGCCGTACGTGGCACGGAAGTCCAACGGGTAGAGGTGCAGCAGTCCTCGGTACAGGGCCTGGGATATGCCCAGCAGCGGGGGCGGGGCCACCGTCACGTCGCCTGCCTCAGATCCGTTGGCGATGCCTTCAGCCGAGCCTCGGCACTGGCCACCAGTCCACGCATTCGCTCGACCTCGGACGCGACGGCCTCCCGACCGAGATCGGTGACCTGGAAATAGCGCCGGCGTTCGTCCTCCGATTCACGGCTGGCGCGGTTCGCACGGGCCACGAGACCGTCGCGCTCGAGCTGACCGACGTAGCGGTACAAGTTGCCCGGCTCGAGCCGCAGCTCGCCCCCCGTGGCCGCGTCGATGTCCTTCACGATGCCGTAGCCGTGCCGGGGCCCGTCGAGAAGCACGAGCAGGATGTGTAGGTGCACGCTCTTGAGTCGGAGGGCGGGAGGCATGGGTTCGGCGGTCCGGCTGGGAGTATGATTGAGATGTATATAATCAAGTTGATCATACTGTGGCGGCCGGACTTGCCGCAACCGAAGCGCCTCCTGGACCGCCTGGCGTCGGGCACGACCTCCACGCCCAGGGACGCACGCCGGCCCGGATCGACGTATCTTTAGGTGGTAGTGCTGCACCGCCCTCAGACCGGCATAGACCCGCGGCGGAAGTCTCCATCGGAACCGGGAGGCCGACATGCCCGAAGCCCGTCTCGACGCCCCGCTGAGCGGCAACGCCGCGCCCTCGAGGCCGGCCTGGCCGCGAATCCTGGGCACCCTTGGCGTGATCCTCGCCGCGATCATTGCGGTGGATCAGCTGGACGACCTGCGCGTCGTGGGCTGGACCGTCGAAGACTGGTCCAGCGTGCTCGGCCCCGAGCTGGGGGCCCTGGTGGCGGCCTCCATGCCTCCGGCTCTGGCTACGATCCTGTCCGTGGCCGTTACGCTGGCCCTGGCACTGATGCTGGGATCCGGCGGCCTCCAGCTCCGCAGATACCATAAGCGAGGCGCCCAGCGCCTGGTCACCTGGGCGTGGCTGGCCATCGTCTGGACTGTGGCGAGCACGGGTGGCGGCCTGTGGTGGTTCAGCCGGACCACGACGGGCATCAATACGCTGGCCCCTGGTGGCTGGACCGAAGCGGCCGTCTTGGGAGTGCTCGTCGCGCTGGGCCTGATGCTGGCGTTCCCGGTCTTCGTGCTGCTCTGGATGAACCGGTCGGACGTCCAGTCGGAGGTGGCCCGGTGGGGGTACTAGTGGGTGCGACTCTTCAGTTCCCGTGACGGCACTAGGACCATGACGGACGCACCCACCCGCCGACTCGCCGCCATCATGTTCGCCGACATGGTGGGATACACGGCCCTGATGCAGTCGGACGAACAGGAGGCACGGACCCAGAGGGACCGCCACCGGGCCATCCAGATCGATGCCGTCGCGGCCCACGAGGGCGAGATCCTCCAGTACTACGGCGATGGCACCCTGAGCGTCTTTCCCAGCGCCGTGGAAGCCGTCCAATGCGCGGTGGAGATCCAGGGGCGAGTCGGGGAAGAGGCGCTGATTCCGCTGCGGATCGGGGTCCACACGGGCGACATCGTCCAGGACGAGGGCGGGATCTACGGAGACGGGGTCAACGTGGCGTCCCGGATCGAGGGCATCGCCGCCCCGGGCGGGGTCGTGATCTCGGCCAAGGTGGTCGACGAGATCAAGAACCACCCCTCGATTCAGACGGTGCCCCTGGGTGAGGTACGGCTGAAGAACGTGACCCGCCTCACCTCCGTCTTCGCGATCGCGAACGAAGGACTGACCATTCCGACGGAGGAGTACGTCCAGGCGAAGGCGGAAGGCAGGAGCGTACCTCAGGCTGCCACGGAGGCAGAACCCCTGACGACGTCGCTGGCGGGGGCGGGAAGGGACAGTGGCCCGGAGGGAAGAGGACCCAGCGCCTGGCTCGCCAGCCATGGCGCTCTGGCGGCCGCGCTGGTCGTGGGGGCCGGAATCGCGGTCGGCGCGATTCTTCTCTCGGGCGACCGGGGCGAAGAAACGGCGTCCCCGGATGCAGCCACCGCGCCAGCCGTGACGACCCGTCCCGCGATTGCGGTCCTGCCGTTCGTGAACATGAGCACCCAGGACGAGGACGACGCGGCCTTCCTGGCCACCGGCCTTCACGACGAGCTCCTGACCCAGCTAGCCAAGATCGCCAGCCTCGACGTGATCGCGCGCACCTCGGTGATGCAGTACGCCGACACCGAGAAGACCGTGTCCGAGATCGGCCGCGAGCTCGGGGTGGGCACCGTGCTGGAGGGCAGCCTGATGCGGGCCGGTGACCAGGTGCGTTTGAATGTGCAGCTGATCGACGCCGAAACGGATCGCCACCTGTGGGCGGATACGTACGACCGTGAATTCACGGTCGCGAACGTGTTCGAGATCCAGAGCGATTTGGCGCAACAGGTCGTGCTGGCGCTGCAGGCCGAGGTGATTCCCGATGAGCAGGCCCGAATCGCCATGGTGCCCACCGAAAACCTGGACGCGTACACGCTCTATCTCCGGGGCATCGAAGCCGACAGTCGGGCGGGTTGGGAGCCCCAGGACCTGGAAGCGGCAGCGGAGCTGTTCGCCGCCGCCGTGGAGGCGGACCCCGAGTTTGCTCTGGCCCATGCCGCGTTGTCGAGCACGGAGAACTTCCTGTACCTGTTCTACGACCGGTCGGAGGAAAGGCTCGCCCGGGCCTGGGCGTCCGCCGAAGAGGCGCTTCGACTCGACCCTGATCTTCCGGAGGGACACCTCGGGAAGGCCTTCTACCACTTCCAACGCTACGAAAACGAGCTGGCCAACCAGGCGCTGGCCGTGGCCGAGGCGGGACTACCGGGATCGGCGAACGTGCTGACCCTCAAGGCCGAGCTGCTGAACCGGCAGTGGCAATGGGACGCTTCGCTGGCCGCGAGGGAGCGGGCCGCCCTGCTGGACCCCCTCAACCCGGAGATGGCCGTGAACCTGGCGGGTGCGTTGGCCGAGCTCGGTCGATGGGAAGAGGCGGAAGCGGTCTACGATCGGCTCGCCGAGGTGCACCCCACGTTCTACGAGGCCGCGTTCATCCGGGGTTGGCTGACCTGGCGGCGCACCGGGGACGGGGCGTCCGGTCTGGCTGCACTGGCCATGGTCCCGCCCGAGGTCGAAGTGTTCGGCCTACGACGGTTCTTCGAATGGCTCATGACCAACGACCCGGAAGCGAAGATCGTCGCCCTGGAGAAGATCGATCAGCCGGTCCTCGATTTCGGGGGCTTCTGGTGGGCCCCACGGGAGCTGCTGGAGGGGTGGACGTACCAGAACATCGATCCGGAGCGAGCGGAACGAGCCCTCAGGGAGGGGGTGGAGGCGTGCCTGGCGGCCCTGGAGCAGGCCCCCGACGACCCCCGGATCCACGCTTCGCTGGGCCGGGCCTACGCGGCGCTGGGCCAACGGGACCTGGCGGTCCAGGAAGCCGAACGCGTGGTCGAGCTGCTCCCGATCGAAGTCGATCCGGTGTTCGGACGGGACCTGCTCGAGATCGCCTCGCTCATCTACGCGGAGCTGGGCATGGCAGACGAGGCCGTGGCGGCCCTTGAGGGTGTGTTCTCAGTGCCCGGGGTACGGCCCATGGTGTTCCTGCTCGGGCCCGAATTCGACATGATCCGGGACGACCCGCGGATCAAGGCCCTGATCGAGGAGCACCGGGTCAGCCCTCCAGGTCCCGCAGGTCGCTCCGTAGGCGGTCCGTGATCAGGTCGGCGCAGTAGTCGCTGATCCGCTCGAGGGCGGGCACGAGGTCTTCGACCGACGTGTCCGCCAGGGCCGCCGCGGTGACCACGTCCCGAGTGGGGGTGGCGCCGCCTTCGAGGATCGGTGTGATGGGATCCCGTCGTGTCACTCGGGCACTCCAGATCTCCTGCCCCGTCGGGGCGTCGATCAGCGTCACTTCGGCGTCGATGAATACATAGGCGGCGTCTTCCCACTGACGGGCGTCGATGCCGTAGTCGTGCATCACCAGCTCGAGCAGGTACACCGCTGTCTCCGGGTCTGGGACCGGGGTCGCTCCCAGGTATCGGGCGCTTCGATCGAGCGTCCGGTCGGCGATGCGGGTCTTCACGTCGACGATCACCGCCGCGCTGTCGAGCTTTTCGGCTACGGAACGGGCCGTGACGTCTCGGGCGATCTGCCCACCGGTGCTCAGGACCTGCGACACCGGGTCGCCCTGGTATTCGGCTGAATAGGCGCTGGTCAGGACCGACGGTTGGGCCTGGAAGAAGGACTCGATACCCAGGCTCGCATCAGCAAAGGGATACTCTGCCAACCGGTGCTGGGACCCGCAGCCCGCGAGGACCGTCGGTACAACAGCCACGAACAGGAGAATCGGGATTGCCGGACGCATGGTAGGCCTCCCTTCTGGCCGCATCGCCACCCCATGCCGCCATTAGAAAGGTCCCGATTCCCGGAGTCCGCGTCAGTCGGGAGCTTCCCGCTCGGTCATGTCCGGCATCCGAGTCGCCGGGACGCCGACCGACGGCTCGGCCTGGAGGTCGCGAGCGCCGCGGGCCCGGACGAGCGTCAGCCTCGCGCCCCCGCCACGCGGTACACCTGCACCGGCTGATCCACGCCTTTCACCTGGATCGGGTCCTTCGGCTCGCACTTGAAGTCGTCGCGCACCAGCAGGTAGGTCTCGTGGGCGATCTGGACTTCGTCGACGTCGGCGCTGGACTCGAGCCGGCTGGCCAGGTTGACGGTCTTGCCCAGGATGGTGTAGTCCATCCGGCTTTCGCTGCCGAAGTTGCCCACCGTGCAGAACCCCGTGGTGATGCCCACCCGAACCCGGATCGGCGCGTCGATGCCGTTGGCGATGATGTCCTGGTTGAGCTCCGCGACGGCGTGCCTCATGGCCAGGGCCATCCGCACGCACGCCCTGGCGTCCTCACCGATCCCCCGGCTCTCGGGATCGCCGAAGAAGATGACGACCCCGTCGCCGATGAACTTGTCGAGCGTGCCCCCGTGCTCCACCGCGATCGTGGCCATGCGGTTCAGGTACGAGTTGATGACGTAGGACAGATCCTCGGGGTCGAGCTGCTCGCTGGTGGCGGTGAACCCCACGATGTCCGAGATGAAGACCGTGAGCTTCTTGCGGGCGCTGCCGACCTTGACCTCCTGGGAGCCCTCGAAGATCGATCGATAGACTTGAGGAGACAGGTACCGGGACAGCTTCCGGGGCAGTTCCTCCAGCATGGACTCGGCCGCCTTACGATCGGTGATGTTCACCATGACGCCGTCCAGCAGCAGGACCTCCGAGTCGTCGCGCTGGATCACGGAGCCCTGGTCGTGGATCCAGCGTTCGCTTCCGTCGGCGTGGAAGATCCGGTACTCGAAGGAATAGCTGTGTCCGGGTCGCAGGGCCTCGACGCCCCCGGCTCGGCGGAATATCTCGATGTCGTCGGGGTGCACGATCTCGGCGAAGGTCCGGTTCCCGCCTTCAAGGAAGTCGGCTGCCGGGTGACCGGTGATCTTCTCCAGGCCGTCGCTGGCGAAGCGAAAGCGCCTCCTCTCGTCCAGGTCGGCTCGATACACAACGCCCGGGATGTTCGCCACGAGGGTCCGATACTCCCGCTCCCGGTTCCGAATCAGGCGCGACGACTCGTACACCTGGCTCAGTAGCGGCGAAATGGTACGCAAGTTGAGGAGCCCTGCGACGGCCACCAGCACGCCCGCCAGGGCCAAAGCGATGAGCCCCGATCGGATGAACGGGGCCCGGACCTCGCTCATGTCGATCTTGGCGACGAGGCCCATGTCCATGAAGGGCAGGTACTCGTACGCGGCCAGGACCTCGACGCCCTGGTGGTCCAGGGCGGTGGTGGTCCCCGACTGGCCGCTGAGCGCCAGGATCATGGGCCCTGCCCGGTCCGCGTCGAAGGGCACGGGATCGGGCACCTGGAAGTCCCGCTTGCGAGTGGGCAGCAGGAAGACCACCTGGTCGCCGACCCGCTCGGCGAGCACGATCTCGCCCGTCTCTCCGAAGCCCTCGTACTGGCGGTGGGACTCCTTGATCTGGCTCACGGTGGCGGAGCGGGCCGCGCCCGGGGTCGCGCTGCTCTGGAAGAACGCGTCGAACTTGCCCACGGACTCGATCAGGCGGGCCTGGCTCTGCGCCATCTGCTGGAGTCCGTCGACCCGGCCGGCGATCGTGAGGCTGTACAGAACGCCGTACGATACCACCGTGACCGCGAGCACGACCACGCTCACGATCACGATGAAGCGACCCTCGATGCTGCGGCGGCTGACGGGGGTCGGCTGTGCGCTCACGAGCCTTCGCTCAGCTCGGCGTACAGGTCGTCCCGGATGCGGCGGATGGTGCCGTCCAGGAGCATCTCTTTGAGTACCCGGCTCAGCTCGGGCACCAGGTCAGCATGGCGACGGTGCAGGTAATGGTACAGGAACAGCGTCTCCAGCACGCCCTCCATCTCGACGATCGGACCGGACGGCCCCACCGGCCGTTTGAGCACGGCTTCCAGACCGTTGATCCTGGGCGTTACCGCCACGTCGATCCGTCCCTGCTCGAGGAGCCCGAAGAGCTCGTCGTAGGTGTCGGCGACGGTCACCTCCATGCCTTCGGTGCCCTGGGCCGCGAAGATGATGCCCCGAACGATTCCGATGCGGTAGGTCTGGAGGCTGCGCCACCCGGTCGCGGGGAAGTCGTACCGGATCGAGAAGGCAGTGCCCTGCAGGTAGTTGATGGGAATCGGGACCTGCACCAGGTCCGGGAACTGGCGCTCGATACCGTCGATCCGCTGCAGCTCGCCGTCCACCTCTCCGGTGCTGGATGCCTCCAGGGCGGCCGCGCCGTCGAAGCTACGGAACGTCACCTCCACTCCGAGCCGTGCGTAGGCCTCCCGGAGCACGACCTCGCCCACACGGGCATCGGTGGAACCCCGAATCGAAGCGACGACCAGTTCGGACGGGGGCGTCTGCCCGGCCGCCACCCCGGCGACCAGCACGGAGGCGGCCAGGGCCAGCGTAGGGAGTGTCACCGGTATTCGAGCACTGCGGCTCATACCGAGATGCTGAGGTCGCTGCATCGGGCGCTACCGGCTCTCCAGCGTCTTCTTCAGCTCCGCCAGCTGTGCGTGCGCTTGATCACGGATGCCGCGCTCCGCCATCGGCCGCTCGATGAAGCTGAGCTTCGCGTCGAATCGCCCCCGGGAGACGACCAGGACATACGTGTCCGCCTCGGGATCGTCGGGATCGAGGCTACCCAGGTAAATGATGTTGGTCGAGCTCTGGTAGTAATGGGCGGCGTACAGCTGCTTGATGGCCACGGTGGCCGTGGGTCCGCCATCGGGTGCGGTGGCGGTGGCGAGGTGGTTCAGCGTCAGCGTGGGTTTCAGGCCGAATTCATCGATGGACCAGAAGAACAGGTCCGTGACCCGGTCATCTTCCGTCGGGAAATTCAGGAGGTAGGCCTGGAATGCCGGATCCCACTCGGTCAACGTTCCCGAGTCTCTGATCAGGGCCTGGATGCCCTCCCCGGCGCTCTGGGGCTCCTCCTTGTCGTGGTATGTCATCAACGCGGCGTCGCCCCCTTCGTGGTACTGGGCGAGCAGGTCCGTGAGCGTGCGCTCCATGAACGCGTTGGCCGTGGCGGTCGCATCGGACCAGTCCAGGGTGGCCAGCTCCTCGATCAGGGCGTCCGAGAGCTTCATGTCGCATTTCCCGACGGTGCACTTGGGGAACGCCTCGAAGTCCTTCTCTGGGAGGCTCAGCCAGCCCGGAGCGGGCGGCGAACCCGGCTCGGGCAGGCCGGCTCCCTGGGTCATGCCGCCGCGGACTGCTCGCAGCACGTCCGGAAGGGCGTCGAAGACGTCATGGAAGGGCGCCGCGATACGGACTGCCGAAGCCAGATTCACGTCCTGCCCTTCGGACTGGGGGGTCCGGGCGACGACCTTGCCTTCGTGGAACGCCTTGAGGTCCTTGTCCCGCAGGTCCAGGAGCTCGCGCACCTCCGGGGAGAGGCCGACCTCCTGGGCCGCGGCCGGTGCCTGGGCTGGGCCGATGCCGAGAAGGGCGACAAGGGCAGTCGGAATCGGCGCGAGGCTCGATGTCATGGTGTTCCTTGGGGTGGGGGCACGGCGTTGACGCCGGTCGAGACGGGCCACGGCGTGGGATCGCGGGGGGTGCGCGCCGGAAAGGGACCGTCGACTGCAGGCGAAGCGTAGCCGACTCCGAAGGACCCACGCAAGCGGAAGGCGGCCAATGCACGCGAACGGGTCATCCGGGGCGTCGTCGATCGGACCAGATACCGGCCGGCGCGCTACATCCGGACCTCGTTGCCCGACGGGTCAGTGGTATAGACCGTGCCGTCGGCCACCGTGTGGGGAATCTGTTGCGACCGGAGGCGCTCCACGAGGCCCTGGCGAGCGGATGAATCCTCGACGTCAAGACTGAACCATCCGAGCCCCAACGCGCCTTCCGGCGGGGCGTCCGAGCCCAGGGTCCCCCAGGTGTTGACAGCCACGTGGTGGTGATAGCCGCCGGCGGAGAAGAACGAAGCGCTTTCCCCGTACCGCTGCATGAGATCCAATCCGATCACGTCCCGGTAGAACGACTCCGCCTCCGGCACGTTGGACACCCGGAGGTGCACGTGGCCGATCCGAGTGGTGGGTGGTGTGCGCCACGTCTCTGAGTCCGGGGCCTCGGACAGCAGCCCTTCCAGGTCCAGGGGAAGGGTCTGCATGGCGAGCAGGCCGTCGTCGGTTGGCCATTCGTCCGGTGTCCGGTCCCGATACACCTCCAGCCCGTTCCCCTCGGGGTCGGCCAGGTACACGGCCTCGCTCACCCCGTGGTCGGACGCACCCTGGAGGGGAGCGCCCAGGCCAGTGAGTCGATGGACCACGGCCGCCAGGTCGGTGCGGGTTGGGTAGAGGAGGGCGAGGTGGAACAGTCTCGGCGCCCCTAGCGTCCGCGGCGCGTCCGGCGTGTGGACCAGCTCGAGCAGGGGCGTATCGCCCATACCGAGCCAGACCCCATTGGGCGTCCCGTCCACCTCGTCGAGTCCCAGGATGCTGCTGTAGAAGCGAAACGTCCGTTCCAGGCTCTGGACGTTGATGGACGCCTGGGCAATGGCGGTGCCCGGGGGCAGTGGGGTGGGGGCGGGGGATCGTGGGCGGACGGGGCCGGACATTTCGTTGCTTCACCTTCTGGTGCCGGTGGACCGGCTCGATTCGGCTCGTTCAGGTCTACCCCCCGGGCGCGCTCTAGCTCCCCGCGCCGCGATCGATGATCCCCTTCGAGATCCGGCTGCGTATCCCTCAGCGGCCGGGTGGAGACGGGAGACCGCCTCCACTCCGCCTTCGCAATCGACTCGACCGAGGAGGCCGGAATGGAACGCTCGACGCAAGGCATCGCACGGAGACGGCCACATCCGGCCCTACGGGCCTCGATGGTCACCCTGATGGCACTGCTTGGCGGTTGCGCGGACGACATCACAGGTCCGAATGCCGCAGAATCCATCCCTGATGTCGAACCCTTGTCGGGATCCGTACCGGCGAGTGTGCTGCCTCCCGGGGCAGTCAGCGCTGCCGCCCTGCTCGACGGGGCTTTCAGCTTCAAAGCGCCCCTCCCGACCACACCCACCGACGGTCCGTTCGAGCCGGACGCACACCCGGCATTGGTCGTCGAGGTTTGCATCCCCGAGGACTGCGGACAGTCCCATGTCGCCCGCTTCTGGCCCGACGGCCCGATCGGGTCACGCGTCAGGTTGCGGGCGCGCCTCGAGTACTTCGCGGCGACCTGGCTCCCAGGCCCCTCCTACGAAACCGACCGCCCCTACCGCATCCGGGCGATGCTGGGTGAGATCGAGCTCGGGAGCCAGGACGCGTACCTCTATCGGAGACTCCGACAGGTCCGGGACGCGCGGCGAGCCGGCCGGTTCGCCTGGCGTCTCGGTGTGCCTCTGAACGTCCGCTTCTCGGTGCATGAGAACCCCTTGGTCGCCGGCGCGATCATCCGGGCGGCCGGTGGGTCCGTGGCGGATGTCGCGGACCACCTTGCGATCGAGTTCGGTTCGAGCCCGTTGGAGGTGGCCGAGGTTCTGGCTGCGCTGGGGTATGGGGCGGCCGACCTCGTCGCGGCGCTGGCCGGATCGGGCGCTAGCGCCGCCGAGGCAGCCGCGGCGCTGGCGGCTGCCGGACTGGGCGGCGGCACTCAGGAAACGGTCGACGCCCTGGCAGCCGGTGGCTATGGGGCCTCCGACATCGCCGCGTGGCTGGTCGACGTCCTGGCGGAGAGCGTCGAGAGCGCATCCGCCTTCCTGGCCGGGGCCGGCTTCCCGGCCTCCGAAGTGGGAGACTGGGTCTACGGCCAAATCGGGGGAGACGATGGGGCGCTCCAGGGCGCGGCGGAGGCGATCACCGGAGCCGGGTACTCGTTCGAGGACGTGGCCGACTGGGTCGCCGAGAAGGGTGGGGTCGACACTCCGGAGAAGATTCTCCTCGTCTATCAGGTGCTGATCGCCATCGAGCCGACCCCGGGTCAGGCGATGGTCTACGTTCAGGGCACCCTGGAGATCGGATACCAGGAGCTGGCCGCCCTGATGGTGGAGACGGGAGCGGAGGGGCCGCAGGTCGCGGCGGCGCTCGCTGACGCCGGAGCTGGAGCCGACGACATCGCCCAGGCCCTGGTCGAGCAGGCCGGAGAGAGTCTGGCCGCGGTGGCTGATATGCTCGGCGCCCACGGATTCGACGGCGTTTCTACGTTCAACGCGGTATATCGCACCAGCAGGGAGATCCTCGGCAACCCCCGTGGAGTTCTCGCTGAATGTCGCCGTCGGCGTCATGAAGGGCGCGGGGTATGCCTTCGCCGATTTCAAAGACGCCCTGGTCGGCGGCACGCTCGAGTGGACCCTGGATCAGCTCGCAGACGTGCTGGTGCTGCCGTCGGGTTTCGGTTTGGCCGACGTGGCCGGGTTCCTCCTGGACGTGGCCGGGTTGACTCTGGAGTCCCTGGTTCAACGGGCGCACGGGCTCGGCATCCCCGTCGAGGACGTGATCGCAGCGGTGAAGGGCAGCGTGGCCACCTCCATCGACAGCCTGGTCGACAAGGTGACGACTATTTACGGACTCACCGTCGACCAGCTGATCCCGGCCATGAAGTCGGCGGGGTACGAAGTCGCCGAGTTCGCCGACGCGGTGCTGAGCCGCTTCGAAGGGTTGACCATCAATGCAGCGGCGGCGGCCCTGAAACTTGCGGGCTACACGGCCCACGCAGTGGGCGACTGGGTGGTGAGCAAGCTCTCCGCCTTCCCGGACAAGTTGGAGCGGGCCGCGTTGATCCTGGCCGAGGCCGGGTACGTGTTCGAGGACGTAGCCGCCTGGGCGTGGGACGCGTCTGGACGGCTCGTGGACAAGACGGCCGGCATCCTCGAGTTCGCCAACTACACGGCGAATCAGGCGGCGCGGTTCCTGGTGGGCACTGCGGGCAATGCGGCCAGGACGGTCTTCGACGCGTTCGAGGCCGCCGGGTACAGTGCAGCCGAAGCGGCGACCGCCATGATTCTCGAGTCGTACGCGGAGCAGGTCGAGACCGCCCAGTGGCTGAAAGACACCTATGAGTCCGATATCGCCGAGGTCTTCGACATCCTGCTGGACCTGGGCGCGGACCTACAGACGCTGATCAAGGTCGCCCTCGAGACCTATCAGGCGACGCTCGACCAGGTGCTGGCGCTGTTGAACGGTATCTTCACGACGGCGGAGATCCTCGCCGCCTGGACGGGATGACCGACGGCGGTGGCGGACGGCCTGGCGCATCGTGCGCGCCGAAGGACCCCCTGGGGGCGCCGCGGTACCGCGGCGCCCCCGCCGATCGCGGCATTGGCGACAAGCCGGTGGGTATTGCATCGTGTAGTCATGACCGCGACGAAGACCGCAACCGTCCAGCTCATCGAAGCGGCCCGCCAGGGCGACGCACGAGCGATCGACCGCCTCTACGAGCTCGCGTACGACGAGCTCCGCCACCTCGCTCGGGTGGTGCGGCGGAGGGGTGCGGGGGAGACCCTGAACACCACGGCACTGGTGCACGAGGCCTACTTCAAGCTGGCTCCCGGCAGGGAGCTGGCCATACGAGATCGGGCTCACTTCACGTACATCGTGGCCCGGGCCATGCGCCAGGTGCTCATCGACGAAGCACGACGGAAGACTGCTGCAAAGCGTGGTGGGCAGCAGGACTGGCTCACGTTGCAGGACGACGCGAACGCGGCCCCGATTCGGCCCGAAGAGCTCGTTGCGATGGAGGAAGCGCTGGTGGATCTGGAGGCTTTCGATCCACGGCGGGCGCAGGTCGTGGAGTGCCGCTTCTTCGGGGGCCTGAGCGTGGAGGAAACGGCGGAGGCGTTGGGGGTGGGAAGCGCGACGGTGAAGCGGGACTGGCGGGTGGCCCGGGCATGGCTGGCCGACGCTTTGAAAGACTAGCAGGACGACGAGCAGACCCGACCAGGGGGCTTCGTGGACGCTGATCTCTGGGCACGAGCGGTGGACGTCTTCCTCGAGGCCGTCGAGGTGGAGGGCCCCGAGCGGGAGTCCATCCTCGAACGGACCTGTGAGGGATCCCCCGAGCTACGAGACCTTGTGGATCGCCTGCTGGCGGGCGACGTGGACCAGGCCACCCTGCTGGACCAGGGTCCCGGAGCGCTGGCCCAGGTGCTGGCACCGCCCGAGGAGAACGAGCCCACACGGATCGGCCCGTACCGAGTGACTCGGGAGCTGGGGCGGGGCGGCATGGGGACGGTGTACCTCGCGGAGCGAGCGGACGGCCGCTTCGATCGCACCGTGGCCATCAAGGTGGTAAGGGGGGGCTGGGGCGATCCCCGTACGGTCGAGCGTTTCCGATCGGAGGTGCAGATCCTCGCGGGGTTGGAGCACCCGGGTATCGCCCGACTGTACGACGCGGAGCTGGACGAGCAGCGTCCGTACCTGGTGATGGAATACGTGCGGGGTCGCCGGATCGACCGGTTCTGCGACGACCGGGGCATGACTCCCCGTCAACGCATCGAGCTGTTCCGCGACGTGTGCGCAGCGGTCCAGTTCGCGCATCAACACCTGGTGATCCATCGGGACCTCAAACCCTCCAACGTGATGGTCTCGGAAGAGGGAGGCGTGAAGCTCCTGGACTTCGGCATCGCCCGCCTGGTCGAGGACACCCCTGCCGGCGACACCACGGTCAGTCCACTGGCCTTCACTCCGGAGTACGCATCGCCGGAGCAGCTCGTGGGCAGGACACCGAACACGGCCTCCGACGTCTTCTCGCTGGGCGTGGTCTTGTATGAGATGCTCACGGGGCACCGGCCCTTCGACGTGCCAGCGGGAGACCTGGTTGCGCTGGCCGAACGCGCCCACACCGAACCACCCGCGCCCAGCTCGGTGGTGACCGAGCCCGTCACCGTTCGTAGGCCTGATGGCTCGACGGAGACGATCACTCCAGACGAGGTGGCGTCGCGTAGAGGCATCGATACCGAGACCCTGCGTCGGCAGCTGAGGGGCGACCTCGATCACATCCTGATGAAGGCGCTGCGGTCGGATCCGGGCGCCCGATACGCCACCGTCGAGGCCCTGTCGGCGGACCTGGGTCGCTATCTGGAAGGACGTCCGGTGTCGGCGAGAGCCGACTCGTTCGCCTACAGGGCCAAGAAGTACGTCGGGCGTCACCGGGCGGGTGTCGCGGCGGCGGCAGTGGCGGTGGCGGCCGTGATCGGCTTCGGAGCGATCTACACCACGGGCATCACCCGGGAGCGGGACCTGGCCGAGGATGAGGCGGTGAAGGCTCAGACGACCACCCGATTCCTTCAGCGGCTGCTGGGCGACGCATATCCAAGCGTGGCCCTCGGCGACACGTTCTCCATGGGTGAGCTACTGAGTCGGGCCGTCGTGCGAGTCGACTCGTTGGACGATCAGCCGGAGATCCAGGCCGAGCTGCTTCGGACCCTCGGTGACGTTTATCGCGAACAGGGCCGGTTCGAGGAGGCGCTCCCGCTGCTGGAGCGATCGGTGTCGCTTCATCGGAGCAGCGGGGGCCCGATGACGCCTGAGGTCGCCCAGGCCCTTAGCGCGCTCGGGCACATGCACCACGAGGCTCACGACTACGAAGCCGCACGGCAGGTGCATAGGGAGTCGCTCGAGGCTGCAGAGGCGATCTACGAGCCCGACGACTCGCTGGTGTTGTACGCGCTGAACAATCTGGCGGCTGCGGCACAAGCGATCGGGGACTACGAAGAGGCCATCGCAGCATACGAGGCGATCCTGAGCCGGCACGACCGCCTTTTCGCGGACACGAGTCAACTCGTGATCGTAACCCGGGGCAACCGGGGCCAGCTCTATCACGCGATGGGGGACTACGCCGCGGCCGAGGCCGAGCTTGGCGAGGCGCTCCGTCTCAAGCGGGAGGTCTTTCCGGCCATGCACCCCTCCACTGCGTTGACCTTGAACAACCTGGGTGCGGCGATCGAGAGGCAGGGACGGCTCGAAGAGGCCGAGGCCGTCCACCGGGAAGCCCTGGACATGTTCCGGCAGGTCTTCGGGCCCGATCACCATCGGGTGGGCATGTCGGCCTACAATCTGGCGACGGCCCTGCGGCTGCAGGGCAGGTTGGAGGAGGCGGATAGCCTGTATCGGCTGACACTCGCCATCGACCGGCAGACGTTCGGCGAAGAGCACGAGGAGGTCGGTCGGAGTCTTCGGGCGGTGGGACGGCTGGCCGTGGAGCGGGAGGCGTGCGACGAAGCGGTAAACCTGTTGACCGACGCCGATCGAATCCTCCAGGACAACGAGCGGCCGGTCACGCACCGGTGGCGGCTGACCACCCGAGCCTCGCTCGCGACGTGCCTGATCCGGATGGAGCGCTATGCCGAAGCCGACGCCCTGCTGCTGGCGGGGGTGGACTCCCTGGTGGTTGCCGACGCAGAGGCCGACTCCGCGGCTTTGGCCGAGACACTGGAGAGCCTAGACTCCCTTAACGTCGCCACGGGCCGTGACGGAACAGGGGATTCGATCCGCGCCGTGCTGGGGGTTTCGGACCAGTAGAGGCCTGGACTCAACCGCAGCGTTCCGACAGTCTCACCGTCGATGGACACCCGGTGGCGCAGTCCGGGCCATGGGTGGTAGATCAGGGGGACGCCAAACCCCCGGTCCGGAGCCCCCATGCAAGAATCCACCGCCCTGATCACCAACGACGCCGCCGTCCTCGGCCTCCTGGCCGCGACCCTGGGCGCGATCTTCTGGACGGCTGCCCACCCGAAGTACGGCAAGATCTACAAGTACGTGCCGATCATCCTGGCGGCCTACTTCATTCCGTCGTTGTACAACACATTCGGACTGATCGACGCGAGCCAGTCCCGCCTGTACTTCGTGGCGTCCCGGTATCTGCTTCCGGCCACCCTGGTGCTGCTCACGTTGAGCATCGACCTCAAGGGGATTCTCCGCCTCGGTCCCAAGGCTCTGATCATGTTCTTCACGGGCACGGTGGGAATCGTCCTGGGCGGGCCGCTGGCCATCCTGCTGTTCTCCTCGATCAGCCCGGAAACGGTGGGTGGCGTGGGTCCGGACGCGGTCTGGCGGGGCCTGACGACCGTGGCAGGGAGCTGGATCGGCGGCGGCGCGAACCAGGCGGCGATGAAAGAGGTGTTCGAAGTCGGCGACGCCAACTTCAGCGCCATGGTGGCGGTGGACGTGGTCTGGGCCAACATCTGGATGGCCGTGCTCCTGTTCATGGCCGGAGACGCGGACAAGATCGACAAGCGCCTGGGGGCCGACACCACGGCCCTGGAGGCGTTGCGCCTCAAGGTGCAGGAATTCCAGGACAAGGTCGCCCGGGTCGCCACCATGACCGACATCATGATGATCATGGCCATCGGGTTCGGAGTCACCGGCCTGTCCCAGATGCTCGCGGCCGTCATCGCGCCGTGGATTGGCGAAACCGCCCCCGCTCTCAGCCGCTTGAGCCTGGACAGCCAGTTCTTCTGGCTCGTGGTGATCGCCACCACCATCGGCCTGCTGCTCAGCTTCACGAAGGTCCGCGAGTACGAGGGGGCCGGGGCGTCCAAGATCGGCTCGGTCATGCTCTACATTCTCATCGCCACGATCGGCATGGGGATGGACTTGGGCGCCATCTTCGAGCGCCCCGGCCTCTTTGCCCTGGGCGGCGTGTGGATGGCGTTCCACGCGATCCTGCTGCTGATCGTAGGACGGGTGATCAAAGCCCCGACGTTCTATCTGGCGGTGGGCAGCCAGGCCAACGTGGGAGGGGCGGCCTCGGCGCCGGTGGTGGCCTCCGCGTTCCACCCCACGCTGGCGCCCGTGGGGGTGCTGTTGGCCGTGCTGGGGTACGCGGTGGGCACTTACGCCGCGTGGCTGTGTGGTCAGCTGATGCGGGTGGCGGTGGGGGGGTAGGCGGCTCGTGCCTCGCGGGTCCTCCTTCCTAGTCTTTTCGGTGTGTGGAGGTGCTTTTCCATGCGTGGAAGTGCTTTCCTGCCACGGTGATACACGGGGGAGGTCATGATGACGATGCGAGTGTGTGCGCTGCTGATCGCGCTGGTCGTTGCGTTGCCGGTGGTGGCCGAAGCGCAGGCCGATACGGAGCCGGAGGGAACCCCGTCCATCTATGGCTCGGGGGCGGAGGACGTGCGCGCCAGGGAGATCGCGTTCGCGCAGACCATGGCCGACCGGGACTTCGAGGCGTTCCTGACGTTCGTGTCGCCCGAGGCCGTGTTCTTCGCTGGGAACACACCCCTTCGAGGCAAGGAGGCCGTCGGCGAGTTCTGGGCCCGGTTCTTCGAAGGCGACGCGGCGCCGTTCTCGTGGAGTCCCGACGTGGTCCAGGTGCTGGAGTCAGGCACCTTGGCCCTGTCGTCTGGCCAGGTCCTCGGACCCGACGGCCAGGAGGGTGGCCGCTTCAACTCCATCTGGCGTCTGGAGGACGACGGGCAGTGGTACGTGATCTTCGACAAGGGGTCGTGACGGGACCAGGCCCGTCCGAAATCAGCCCCACGTAGCCACCCTGCACGGCGCCCGATCAGGGGTCGTCGGACGCCGATTCCACACGCAGCGCATGATTCCCGCTACCTTTCCAACTGCGTGATCCCACCTTGAGCCCTCGGTTCCGGGGGCCTTTGCTCGCAAAAAACACCGCGACAGCTTATCGAGCCGGATGGTCCGGCCGGCCTGCTGATCGCCGATGACCGGACAAGAATCTTTGGCATTTTCTGCCCTCAAGCTGCATCCGACGTTGCACAGAAGCGTTCAGGATCTGGGCTTCGTACGCCCTACTCCGATCCAGTCGCTCGCGATTCCCAAGGCCCTTGAAGGCCGTGATCTCCTGGCGTGCGCTGCCACCGGCAGTGGCAAGACCGCCGCATTCCTCCTCCCGATTCTCCACCAGCTGGTCGAGCAGCCCAAAGGCAAGACGCGCGGCCTGGTCTTGGCTCCGACTCGGGAGCTGGCGCTCCAGATCCTCGACGACTTCAGGGGACTGGCAAAACACACGCGGCTACGGGCAGCCGCGGTCCACGGCGGCGTAGGCATGGGTCGCCAGGAGAAGGCGTTCCGACAGGGCGTCGACCTCATCGTGGCCACCCCGGGTCGTCTTCTGGATCACTTCCAGCACGACTACGCGAAGGTGGCCGGGCTCGAGTACCTGGTGCTGGACGAGGCCGACCGCATGCTGGACATGGGGTTCCTGCCCGACATCCGGCGGGTGCTCCGTCACATCCCCACGCCCCGCCAGACCTTCTTCTTCAGCGCCACGATGCCGCCACCCATCGAGGCACTGACCCGCACGATTCTGCGGAACCCCGCCCGGATCGCGCTCCAGCGGCGGGCCGCGCCGGCGAAGGGTGTGAACCAGACGCTCTACCCCGTGTCCGAGGGCCTGAAGCCCACTCTCCTCGTGGAGTTGCTGAACAGCTCGGAGATGTCCGATGCCCTCGTCTTCACCCGCACCAAGCACCGGGCCGATCGGCTGTCCCACTTCCTGAACCGGCACGGCATCTCTGCCGAGCGGATCCATGGAAACCGGTCCCAGGCCCAGCGCACCAGGGTGTTGGCCGGATTCAAGGCCGGCGAATACCGGGTGCTGGTCGCAACGGACATCGCCGCGCGGGGCATCGACGTGAGCGAGCTCGGGCACGTGGTCAATTTCGATGTGCCGTCCGTGCCCGAGGACTACATCCACCGGGTCGGTCGCACCGCCCGGGCCGAGGCCACCGGGGACGCATTCACCCTCGTCGCCCCTGGAGACGAAGCGGACATGAAGCGCATCGAGCGCACCGTCGGCAAGAAGCTCCCCCGGGTCCAGGTACGCGACTTCGACTACCGCGCCAGAGCCACCGAGCCGCTCGAGGTGCCCCGCAGAAAGCGCATCGCGGCGATCCGCGCCCGGAAGGCCGCCGATCGTGCGCGCACAGCGGCGAAGGCCGAGAGAAGCGCATCGAACCCTCCGAAATCCAGAGGGGCGGCAAAGACAGGGACGAGATCCGGCGCAGACGGCGACGGTGCGCATAAGGGCGAGCGGCCCCGCCGTCGACGCTACGGGAGGCGCCGGGTTCGTTAGGCGTCCGGCCCGGCGACGAGGGGGCCGGACCCCGCCACGCTCTGACCTCGGAGGCGCCCGGACTCGGTCGGGCGCGTCGCTACCCGCTCAGGGCTCCTGCGTCATCAACTCCCGCACCGGCCCCTCCAGCCGGGTCATCCCGGCGCTCTGCCCCAGGGCCAGC
>CAJIAX010000103.1_pt1 | contig 50137 bp, 45 predicted proteins | sample 9199251 | NCBI WGS metagenome assembly CAJIAX01 (sample SAMEA7708287, study PRJEB35096) | sediment metagenome | biome: marine neritic benthic zone biome [ENVO:01000025]; feature: sediment [ENVO:00002007]; material: shallow marine sediment [ENVO:03000034] sea grass bed [ENVO_01000059] ... | reverse complement strand
TGACCCGCCACCGGGTCTCGAGGATCGCATCGCGCAAGCGGTGCGGGCGGACGCGGATTCGCCGCCGTCGAGCTCTCGAGGTTCCGGAGGGGCGTTGTGGCCTCCGCCCCCCAGCTGGGGCCTGGCCGCCGCGGCGGTGCTGGTGCTTGCGCTGGGTACGGCCGTGATCTGGCCCCAGGTCCGCCAACCGCTGCCGAGAACGCCCGACCCGACCGTTACGGAGGACGCCCTTTTGCTCGACGAATGGGGTCCGGACCGAGGGATCGTGGCCGGGGCTCCGGTGCTCGAAGCGCTGTCCGACGAGCAGTTGCTGACCCTCCTGGAGGAATTGGGCGGATGAGACCACGCGGACCAGGGCTGTGGCTGATGAGTGCGGTGGTGTTGAGCCTGACGGCGTTGCCGCTCCAGGCCCAGCAGCCGAACCGTATGCAGCGAACGCCGCTGACCCAGGAACAGCGCCAGGAGCTGGAGAGACGGGTGCGTCAGCAGTTCGATCAACGCATGCGGGAAGACCTGGGGCTCAACGCCGACGAGCAGGCCCGCTTCCAGCGCCTCGTGCAGGATTTTCGCGATCGACGCCTCGAGCTCAGCCTGGAGCGTCGCCAACTCCAGGTGCGCCTGCGCCGGGAAGGGCGCAGGGAAGACCTGACCGATGACGAGGCCCAGGAGATGTTGGACCAGACCCTGGAGCTGGCCGATCGCGAAGCCGCCCTCTTCCGAGAGGAGCAGGCGGCGTTCCTGGAGATCCTCAGCCCCGCCCAGCTGGTGCAGCTCTATGAATTGCGGGAAGCCCTGACCCAGCGCCTGCGCCGGTTGCAGGGTAGCAACCAGAACCAGCAGCAGGGCAACGTCCCCGGGGGCATGCTGGGCTGGGCCGGCTGAACGCCCGGCCCGCGCCCACCTCGGCCAGCCGGCGGTTGACGCGGGCTCGCGGGTTGACCAACCTACCTTTGTCTCATCGCCTTCTCTTCCCGGAGCACCGAACCCGTGCGCGTCCAGGCCCGCTTCTTCGCCATCTACCGCGATCTGGTCGGCACGTCCGACCTGGGCGTGGACGTGGCGGACAACGCCCGTGTTGCGGACGTGGTGTCGGTGCTGAGGGCCCGGGGTGGCGGATTCGCGGCGTTGCCCGAAGACCCGGCGGTCGCCGTGAACATGGTCTACACGACCGTTGAGGCGGCCTTGTCCGACGGAGACGAGGTCGCGTTCATCCCGCCGGTGGCCGGGGGCTGACGGATGTACTCGGCCGTGATCTCGGGCCCCATCGATCCGGCGGCCCTCACCGGCCGGGTCGGAGCCGCCGAAGACGGTGCCGTCCTTCTGTTTCTGGGCATCGTTCGAGACCACAACGACGGGCGTGCCGTGTCGGGCATGGAGTACGAGGCCTACGCCGAGATGGCAGAGCGCGAATTGGGTCGGATCGTGACGGAAGCGGCGGAGCTCCTGGGCAGCGACCGGGTCGCTGTGGCCCACCGCGTGGGTGTCCTGGCCATCGGCGAGACCAGTGTGGCGGTCGCCGTCTCCAGTCCCCATCGTCAACAGGCGTATGCCGCGTCGCGCTACGTGATCGAGGAGATCAAGAAGCGCCTTCCGGTGTGGAAGCGCGAACACTACCTGGACGGCGAGCGGAGTTGGCTGCCGGGACATACGCCCCGACCCGAGACCGTTCCCCAGCACCCATCTGCCGCTACGGCGCCTGACGGAGGGCGGCCCGAGTGATCGACCAATTCGGCCGACGGATCGAGTATCTCAGGATCTCGGTCACGGACAAGTGCAACCTGCGGTGCGTCTACTGCATGCCCCTGGAGGGGCTGCCGTGGCTCCGCCGCGACGAGCTGCTGACCTACGAAGAGATCGCGGCGATTGTCCGGGTCATGGCACCCATGGGCCTTCGCCGGGTCCGGTTCACGGGAGGCGAGCCGCTCGTGCGTCGCGACCTGGTGGACCTCGTCCGGATGGTCTCGTCGGTGGACGGGATCGAGGATCTTTCGTTGTCGACCAACGCCGTGCTGCTCGAAGAGCACGCGGAAGACCTCAGAAGGGCCGGCATCAACCGCGTCAACATCTCCCTGGATTCATTGATCCCGGAGCGGGTCGACGCGATCTCCCGGCGTCCCGGGTCGTTCCCCCGCATCATGGCGGGGCTGGATGCGGCCGAACGCGTTGGCTTCGATCCGATCAAGATCAACGTCGTCCTCATCGGTGGGGAAAACGACGAGGAGATCCCGCAGTTCGCAGAGCTCACCCGGGAACGCCCTTGGCACGTCCGGTTCATCGAGCTGATGCCCACCGGAGCCAATCTGGACATGAGCGCCCAGCAGTACGTTTCCTGCCGGGAGGCGCTCCGCCGGATCCGGGCCGTGGGTGAGCTCGAACCGGCCAGCGGCCCGACGGGGAACGGACCGGCGACCTACTACCGATTCCCCGGAGCACCGGGGAGCATCGGCGTGATCACCCCCATGAGCCACAACTTCTGCGATCGCTGCAATCGCATGCGGCTCACCGCGGACGGCCAGCTCCGCCCGTGCCTGTTCGGCTCCATCCAGACCAATCTCCGCGACCCTCTCCGCGCCGGTGACGACCTGCGGCCACTCGTCGAGGAGACGCTCGCCATCAAACCGGAGCGCCACAACCTGGTGCAGGGAAGTGACGTCGGTTCAGGTGGTCTGGTGGCCCTGTCCCAGACGGGGGGCTGAGGAGCCCGGAAATCGGGCTCGGGGGCCCCTTTGGAACCCCTGAAGGGGTTGAGCTTGAGGTGCCACTCGGGTAGCTTCCTGCCGCCCGACCGAACCCCCTCGAACTCCCTCAGAGACCGAAAAATATGAGCGCCAGGAAAGTCACTGTGGTCGGCGCCGGACACGTAGGCGCCACGTGCGCGCAGCGCATCGCCGAAAAGGAACTGGCCCGCGAAGTCGTTCTGATCGACATCGTCGAAGGAATCCCCCAGGGCAAGGGCCTCGATCAGTGGGAAAGCGCACCGATCGAGCGCTTCGATTCGAAGATCATCGGGGCCAACGACTACGAGGCGGCGGCCGGGTCCGACATCTTCGTCGTCACCGCCGGAATCGCCCGCAAGCCAGGCATGAGCCGGGACGATCTTCTCAAGACCAACGCCGGTATCGTGCGGTCGGTGTCGAGCGAGATCGCCCGGGTCGCTCCGGACTCGATCATCATCATGGTCTCCAACCCACTCGACGTGATGTCCTATGTGGCCCGGGAGACCACGGGATTCCCCCGGGAACGGGTCATTGGAATGGCCGGTGTGCTGGACACCGCCCGGTACCGTTCCTTCATCGCCCTGGAACTGGACGTCAGCGTGGAGGACATCCAGGCGCTGGTCCTCGGTGGCCACGGCGACACGATGGTCCCCCTGGTCAGCACCACCAGCGTGAGCGGCATCCCACTGACGCACTTCCTTCCCGAAGACCGGATCGAAGCGCTGATCGAGCGGACGCGGAAGGGCGGCGCGGAGATCGTCGGCCACCTGAAGACCGGGAGCGCCTACTACGCACCCTCCGCCGCGGCCACCCAGATGGTCGAAGCCATCGTGAGGGACAAACGGCGTATCTTGCCGTGCGCCGCCTGGCTCGAAGGAGAGTACGGCGAGGAGGGGATCTTCCTTGGCGTCCCGTGCAAGCTGGGCGAAGGCGGCCTGCTGGAGATCCTCGAGGTCGACCTGACCGACCACGAGCGCTCGGAGTTGGCGTCCAGCGCCAACGCGGTCCGCACGACCATGGGAGCGCTGCAGGCGGCGGAAGCCGGAGCCTGAATCTGACACGGCGCCCCTCTCGGACGCCCTGAGCCAAGCGGAGAAGAGCGATGCGCGGCATACCGTCGCTGTGGCGGTCCACCGTGGGGATCAAGATCCTGATGGCGCTGTCCGGAATCCTGCTGGTGGGATTCGTGGTCGGGCACATGGCCGGAAACCTGAAGGTGTTCCAGGGCGCCGAGTCCTTCAACGGCTACGCCGAGTTCCTGCGAGACGTCGGATACCCCGTCCTACCTCACACCGGGCTGCTCTGGATCATGCGTGTCGGCCTGCTGGCCGCGGTGGGGATCCACATCTGGTCGGCGTTCAAGTTGACGCGGGTCAGCCAGACGGCTCGGGCCGTGGGGTACCGGAAGGTGGAGTCCCAGGTCTTCAGCTACGCGTCCCGGACGATGCGGTGGGGCGGTGTGATCATCCTGGTCTTCCTGGTCTACCACCTGGCCCACTTCACGACCGGACAGGCTCATCCGTCCTTCGTGCATGGTGACGCCTACGGCAACCTGGTGGTCGGATTCCAGAACCCGCTGGTCGTGGCGTTCTACCTCCTCGCCGTGACCATGCTCTCTTTCCACCTGTATCACGGCATTTGGAGCATGTTCCAGACACTGGGCGCCGACAATCCCACCTACAGCCGATATCGTCGTCCCCTGGCGGGGATCATCACGGCCGTGACGTTCTTCGGCTTCATCTCGGTGCCATTGGCGGTGCAGATGGGGGTGGTCTCGTGAACCTCGACGCGCGCATCCCGGGTGGGCCCATCTCCGAGAAATGGACCAGGCACCAGTTCGACATGAAGCTGGTGAACCCGTCGAACAAGCGGAAATACAACGTCATCGTGGTGGGCACGGGTCTGGCCGGGGCCTCGGCGGCGGCCACCATGGCTGAGCTCGGCTACCAGGTGAACGCGTTCACCTTCCACGATTCACCCCGGCGGGCCCATTCCATCGCGGCCCAGGGCGGTATCAACGCCGCCAAGAACTACCAGAACGACGGCGACAGCGTCTTCCGCCTCTTCTACGACACGGTGAAGGGGGGCGACTTCCGCTCGAGGGAGGCCAACGTCTACCGGTTGGCCGAGATCAGCCTCGAGATCATCGATCAGGCGGTGGCCCAGGGCGTGCCGTTCGCCCGGGAGTACGGCGGGCTGCTGGCCAACCGCTCCTTCGGCGGGGCCCAGGTGAGCCGCACGTTCTACGCCCGGGGCCAGACCGGTCAGCAGCTGTTGCTGGGCTGCTACCAGGCCCTGGAGCGACAGGTGGCGGCTGGCGGCGTGACGCTACACAGGCGCCACGAGATGCTCGACGTCGTGGTCATCGACGGTGTGGCCCGGGGGGTCATTACCCGGGACCTGGTCAGTGGTAAGATCGAATCGTGGGGAGCCGACGCGGTGGTGTTGGCCACGGGCGGGTACAGCAACGTCTTCTTCCTGTCGACCAACGCGAAGACGTGCAACGTCACGGCCACCTGGCGGGCCTACAAGAAGGGGGCGGGCTTCGCCAACCCCTGCTTCACCCAGATCCACCCCACCTGCATTCCTCCCAGTGGCGAGTACCAGTCCAAGCTCACGCTGATGAGCGAATCGCTTCGGAACGACGGCAGGATCTGGGTTCCGAAGCAGGCCGGGGACTCCCGCAGGGCCGCGGACATTCCCGAGGACGAGCGGGACTACTACCTGGAGCGCTTCTATCCGAGCTTCGGCAACCTGAGCCCCCGGGACATCTCGTCCCGCCGGGCCAAGGAGATGGTGGACGCGGGCCACGGTGTGGGGGCCATGCACAACGGCGTCTACCTGGACTTCGCCGACGCCATCGGTCGCCTCGGGCAGCCCGCGATCAGCGAACGGTACGGCAACCTCTTCGCCATGTACGATAAGATCACCGGCGAAGACCCGTACAACGTTCCGATGCGCATCTACCCGGCGCCCCACTACACCATGGGTGGGCTGTGGGTGGACTACGACCTCATGAGCACCGTGCCGGGCCTGTTCGTCATCGGCGAGGCCAACTTCAGCGATCACGGCGCCAACCGCCTGGGCGCGTCCGCGCTGATGCAGGGCCTGGCGGACGGATACTTCGTGATCCCCCTGACGATCGGAAACTACCTGGCCCGGGTGCAGCCCCAGGGGACAGGCACGGACCACGCGTCCTTCGCCGACACCGAGCGGGAGGTGAAGGCCAAGAACGATCGCCTGCTCTCGGCCAACGGAACCCGCTCGGTGGAGTCGTTTCACCGGGAACTGGGCAGCCTCATGTGGAATCACTGCGGCATGGCGCGAAACGCCGACGGGCTCAAAGAGGCGTTGGTGCGGATCCCGGAGCTCCGGGAGGAGTTCTGGCGGGACGTGCGGGTGCCTGGGGCCGAGGCCACCCTGAATCAGTCCCTGGAGAACGCCGGGCGCGTCGCCGACTTCCTCGAGTTCGCCGAGGTGATGTGCCAGGACGCCCTCACCCGGGACGAGTCGTGCGGTGCCCACTTCCGGGAAGAGCATGTCACGGAAGACGGCGAAGCGAAGCGGGACGACGAGCACTACGCGTTCGGATCGGTCTGGGAATTCAATGGCGTGGGGGAGGAGGCGACGCTCCACAAGGAGCCGTTCACCTTCGAGTACGTGCCCCTTTCGCAGAGGAGCTACAAGTAATGCGGCTGACCCTGCATGTCTGGCGACAGGATGGCCCCACCGGTGACGGGCAGTTCGAGACGCACGTGGCCCCCGACGTGAGTCCGGACCAGTCGTTCCTCGAGATGCTCGATGTGGTCAACGAAGAGATCACGAACGACGGAGGGGAGCCAATCGCGTTCGACCACGACTGCCGCGAGGGCATCTGTGGGACTTGCTCCATGATGATCAATGGCGTGCCCCACGGACCGAAATCCCTGACGACCACGTGTCAGCTCCACATGCGGGAGTTCGGGGATGGCGACGAGGTGTGGATCGAGCCCTGGCGGGCGACCGCGTTTCCCGTCATCCGGGACCTGGTGGTCGACCGGACCGCGTTCGATCGCATCATCGAGGCCGGTGGGTACATCTCCGTGCGCACGGGGAGCGCCCCCGACGCCAACGCCATCGACATCCCCAAGCCCGACGCGGATCTGGCGTTCGACGCCGCGGCCTGCATCGGATGTGGAGCCTGCGTGGCCGCGTGCCCCAATGCGTCGGCGATGCTGTTCACGGCCGCCAAGGTCGCCCACCTGGGACTCCTGCCCCAGGGCCAGGCCGAGCGGTACGAGCGGGTCGTGAGCATGGTGGAGCGCCAGGACCTGGAACACTTCGGGAACTGCACCAACCACGGCGCCTGTCAGAACGCTTGCCCCAAGGGGATCAGCGTCGATTACATCGCCCGGCTGAATCGGGACCTCCTGGTTTCCACGTTCCGGCGGGGGGACTGAATTCCCCCGCGCCCCCCCCGGGGCGCGCAGCGGATCACGGAGGGCGGCGGGAACCGAAGACGCCCGTCGTGGATTTGACACTCCAGTACCGTCCTGGAGACCGGAACGGCGGACGACTGAACGCACCGAGAAGAATGCTCGCCTACAGCCACAGCACCTGTTGTTGTCCCTGTTGTCGCGGCCTCGAGGAGGCTGGGGGGGCGGGCGCGCGCACGGGAGCCGCTTCAGGCTGAACCCGGCGAAGGCCCGGCGGACCGACGAGACGGCCGCGATTCCCCCAGGGGAGTCGCGGCCGTTTTCGGTTCCGTCAACGTCCGAACGAACGACCCGCGACGAAGACGCCGCCGGGGCGGGACCCCGGCGATCCGAGCTGCCGGGCGGGACGCCGGCGATCCGACAAGAGGAGAATGGGACGATGGGACGTGAAGCGGCAGGCATCTCGATCTATCACGAGCACCCGGAGTGGTTCGTGCCCCTGTTCGAGACGCTGGAGCGGAGGGGAGTGCCTTTCGTGCCGGTGCGCCCGGGCGACGAAGTCCTGAACCCCGGGGGCGGCGATTGGCGGTTCCCGGTGGTGTTCAACCGAATGAGCCCGTCGGCCCACCTCCGGGGCGGCGGCCCGGCCATCCGGTACACGCTGGAGTATCTCCGCTTCCTGGCCGAGCGGGGCGTCCGGGTCATCAATGGGTTGGAGGCGTTCCAGTACGAGGTCTCCAAGGTGCGCCAGCTCACGCTGCTCGAGGCCATGGGCGTACGGTACCCCAAGACCCGGATCGTCCATGATCCGGAGCGCCTGGTGGAGGTGGGGCGGCATCTCCGGTATCCCCTCGTGGCCAAGCCCAACGTCGGGGGCAGCGGAGCGGGCATCGTCCGATTCGATTCGGAAGCGGAGCTGGCCGAAGCGGTGGCGGCGGGTGGGATCGAGCCGTCCCTGGACGGGACCCTGCTCCTGCAGGAGTACCATCGTCCAGCGGACGGCCACATCACCCGTGTCGAGGTGCTGGGAGGACGGTTCCTGTATGCGATCCAGGTCGAGACGTCGGGCGACGACTTCAACCTCTGTCCGGCGGATCTCTGTCGCACGGATTCGGCGGCCGGCGGACTGGCGGCGTGCCCCACCGTGGTACCAGCCAGGGGGTATGTGCCGCCGGCCGATCTCGTCCGCACCGTCGAGCGCATCACCCGGGCGGCGGGCATGGAGATCGGTGGGGTCGAATACCTGACCTCGCTGGACGACGGTCACACCTATGTCTACGACGTGAACGCGCTGTCCAACTTCGTCGCCGACGCGCCCCGGGTGGTGGGGTTCGATCCCTTCGAGCGACTCGTGGACTTCCTCGTCACGGAGCTCGAGGCGGTACGCTCGCGCCGACCGACCCGACTCGCGGCTGTGGTCTGAGCTGCGGACCTCGGTGCCACAGGAGCGAGGGAGTCGGGCGCCCCGTGCTCGGCTCCCTTGCTCGTGATCGGGCGGGCTCCGTACTGTCCCTGCGCCACCGCGTTGCCGGCCTCGAGGGTGGGGCTCCCGCTCTTGTGGCCCGTCCGGCGACCCCGAACTGCGGGCGCCGGTCCCCGATCCATTCTTCCCCCAGGAGTTGGTGATCATGTCTCCAGTGCGGCCGTCGCGTTTGACGCTCCTTGGATTCGCCATTGTGGTGACGCTGGTGGCGGTGGGTGTGGCCGCCGCCACGAGGGTCCAGGAGGCCGAGACGGCCGACCTCATCCTGGTGGGCGGCGAAGTGTGGACCGGTGAAGACGGAGCGGAGCTGGCCGAGGCGGTGGCGGTGCGCGGAAATCGCATCGTAGCCGTGGGCACGGACGCGGAGGCGCTGGGGCATCGTGGTCCGGACACCCGCGTCGTGGACCTGCAGGGTCGCTTCGTGTCGCCCGGATTCATCGACAATCACACCCACTTCAACCGGGCCGGATCCCTGCTCCTTGGCATCAACCTGCTGGAGGTGGCGGACGCCGACGGACTGGTGGCCGCCGTGGCCGAGACGTCGGCCCGCTTGCCGGAGGGGGCATGGATGGTCGGGGGCATGTGGGGCGCCTACGAGCAGTGGGCGATGGGGTCCGCCGGTGACGAGAGCGGCCCGGAGCGGGATCCGTTCCGGCCCGACCGAACCCTGATCGATCCGGTCTCCCAGGACACCCCGGCGCTCCTGTGGAACTGGGATCGGTCCCAGTACCTGGCCAACGAAGCTGCGTTGGCCGCCGCAGGAGCGGACTGCGGCTGGGTCGGCGTCGAGTGTCTCGACGGCGTGCCGACCGGCCGCCTGGACGGGGACGCGGCCACTCGCCTCCGGTCTACGATTCCACCGAGGACGCTGGAGCAAAAGCTGGCGGAGGCCCGGGTGGCCCTGGCCCGACTGCGGGAGCATGGGGTCACGACCATCTTCGACATCACCCCGCCCGACCAGGTCGAGGTCTATCACCGACTGAAGGAGGCCGGCGAGCTGACCACCCGGGTCAACATGCGCCTGGTCCTGGATACCTGGGACGAGATGCGGGACGCCGGCATCGTCGAGGGATTCGGCGACGAGTGGGTCCGGTATCAGGGGCTCAAGGGCTTCGTCGACGGCATCATGGGCAACTCGAGCGCCCGGTTCTACGAGCCGTACCTCACGACGGGGGTACGGGGCGAGTGGCGGGACGCCCGCAACACGGGCTACGTGACGGACGAGGGGTCGGGGTACAACCCGGACGGCAACATGGAACGACTCGTCTTCGGAGCCGACTCGGCCGGGTTCAACCCCAGGGTCCACGCCATCGGCGACCACGCCATCGATCGGATCCTCGACATCTACGAGCGGGTGCAACAGGTCAACGGACCCCGGGAGGGGCGGCGCTTCGCCGTGATCCACAACCAGGTGCTGCGGGGGCCGGAGACCGCGGCCCGACAAGCGGAGCTGGGGGTCATCGCGGAGATGCAGCCCTATCACACCATTGACGACATGCGGTGGATGGAGGAACGCATCGGCGAGCGGGCCCGGTGGGCGTACGCCTTCAAGACCCTGGACGACGCCGGGGTGCTGCTGTCGTTCGGGAGCGACTGGCCGGGGACCAACGCCGCGTGGTACACGTCCAATCCGGTCCAGGGCATGTACGCCGCCGTGACCCGCGAGACCCTGGAAGGGACGCCGGCCGGGGGGTGGTTCCCGGAGGAGAAGATCGACGCCGAGACGGCGCTGCGCGCGTACACCGTCAACAACGCCTGGGTCGCCGGCGAGGAGTCGTACAAGGGCCGGCTCGCGCCGGGCTTTCTTGCCGACCTGGCCGTGCTCGACGCGAACCCGCTCCGCATCGAAGGGACGCGGCTGAAGGACGTCCGGGTCCTGATGACCGTCGTGGACGGAGAAGTGGTGTTCGAGCGGCCCGCGACGTGACTCCGGGTATGGATGGGACCACTGGCACGTATCGATGGTATCAGTGGTTCCCTCCGGTCTCGCGGGGTTGGTGGGACGGGTTGGGCGCGACCGTTCGCGCTACGGAATCGGACGCTGGAGTAGGCATGAACTTCGTTGGTCGCAGGATGGGCGGACTCGGTCTGGCCCTCTTGGTTGGATCCGCCGCGTGCTCGGGGGACGATCCCGTCGAGCCCGTGCCGCTGGTGGAGGTCGAAGACGTCACGTTCGCACCGGAGTTGGGCGTGGACCTGAACCAGATGACACGCCTCGAGTCGGGCGTGTACATCCAGGACCTGGTCGTGCCCGAGGACCCCGAAGCGGAGGACGTTCGACCCCTCTTTTACGTGTGGGTGACCTACAGCGGCTGGTTGAGCGACGGTACGCAGTTCGCGTCCGACGAGGAGTTTCCCGATCTTCGGATCGGAGCGGGGGAGGTGATCTCGGGATGGGACCTCGGTTTGATCGGGACCCGGCTCGGCGGAACACGCCGGCTCGTGATTCCTCCGGCCCGGGGCTACGGCTCGGCCGGTGCCGCGGTGATCCCTCCGAATTCCGTTCTCGTGTTCGACGTGACCATCGACTCGATAGGACCGCCTGAGGGATGATGAAGACCCTGCCCGCATCGCCTGGCTTCCGTTCGGTACGCGGACCATGTCGGACCGTGGCCTGCATCGTCGGGATCCTGTTGGTGGGGGCAGTGGGCTGCGGTGAAGACGCTCCACCACCGCCGCCACCCGAGGTGGCTCCGGCCGACCTGACCTTCGCGCCCCAGCTCGGGATCGATCTCTCGGCCATGACGCCGACCCCGACCGGGGTCTACATCCAGGACATGTATCAGGGAAGTGGCCAGATGGCCCGTACGGGCCGCGAGGTCGTTCTCGAATACACCGGATGGCTGCACGACGGGTCGATGACGTTCAGCTCGAGCCAGACGGGCAACTGGACCGGCGTGCTGGGCGAAGCCTCCATGATCGAGGGCTGGCAGCAGGGCCTGGAGGGCATGCGTGAGGGGGGCCGCCGAAAGATCGTGATCCCCGCTGGACTGGCGTATGGAGTCGAGGGGCTACCGCCTCGCGTGCCGCCTCAGGCGGTGCTCGTGATCAGCATGGAGCTGCTCGACGTCCGGTAGCCCTGCCTTCACGGAGCCCGGGGGCGGGTCGGACGGCCAGGGCGGGCCTAGAGCTTCGGCAGCGTGACGCCCACCTGGTTCTGATACTTGCCCTTCCGGTCGGCGTAGGCGATGTCCGGGGGCGCGTCGCTCTGGAAGAACAGCAACTGAGAGATGCCCTCGTTGGCGTACACTTTGGCGGGTAGGGGGGTGGTGTTGGAGATCTCCAGGGTCAGGAATCCCTCCCAGGTCGGCTCCAAGGGGGTCACGTTCACGATGATCCCGCACCGGGCGTAGGTGCTCTTGCCCACGCAGATCACCAGCGTGTCCCGGGGGATCCGGAAGTACTCGAGGGTCCTGGCCAGCGCGAACGAGTTCGGCGGAATGATGCACTCGTTGGCGTGCACGTCGACGAAGGAACGCTCGTCGAAGCTCTTCGGGTCGACGACGACGTTGTGGACGTTCGTGAAGACCTTGAACTCGGGAGCGACGCGGATGTCATACCCGTACGAACTCAGTCCATAGGAGATCTGGCCGTTCTTGACCTGATTCGCCTCGAAGGGCTCGATCATGCCGTGTTCCTCGGACATCTCACGGATCCAGCGGTCGTTCTTGATGGACATGCCTGAAGAGCTCTGGGTTGAGGGGGGCGTCGATGTCGTGCCCGATCTTCCGGTCGTCGGGGCCTCATCGAGGAGCATCCGGGGCGGCTGCGGGCGACACAAGATACCCTTGTCGACACGCAGGGCAAACCGGCCTCGTTCGGATGGGAAGCCCGACCCGAAGTCCACCTCCGGTGTCGTTGACGCTATCCCCTCGCCAGACCTAGGTTTGCTGCTCCCGACCACCCTGCCACCGTGGTGATCGTTCGAACTCCCCTGGCGCTGGCCAGTTCTCGAGGATACCCAGGAATGACCCTGAAGACGCATATCTTCCGCGAGTACGACATTCGCGGCATCGTAGGCCCGGATCTGGATCCCGACGTCGCCCGCCTCGTGGGTCGGGCCTATGCTGGGCACCTCCGAGGCCTGGTCGGCGACCGAACTCCGACCGTGGTCGTGGGGCGGGACAACCGGCCCTCGTCACCGTCTCTGGCGGCCGGTCTGATCGAAGGACTCCGGGCGTCGGGGGCCAACGTCATCGAGCTCGGCACCACCGCTACACCCATGGTCTACTGGGCCGAGCAGACCCTGGAGGCCGATGGAGGGATCCAGATCACGGGTTCCCACAACCCGCCGGAGTACAACGGCATCAAGATGACCGTGCTCGGTCGTTCCCTGTACGGATCCGCGATCCAGGGCCTGAGGGCGGCCATCGAGTCGAATCGCCTCGAGTCCGGGTCCGGCTCGCTCGAGCATCGGGACGTGACGGAGGACTACATCGAGGACGTTGCGGGGCGCTTCCAGCTGGCACGCCCCGTGCCCGTGGTCATCGACTGCGGCAACGGCACGGGATCCCTCGTGGCGCAACGGCTGTTCGAGCGTCTCGGCGCGCGGGTGACGTCCCTGTACTGCGAATCGGACGGGACCTTCCCCAACCACCACCCGGATCCGACGGTCGACGAGTACATCGTGGACATGATCGACGAGGTGAAGTCGTCGGACGCCGAGGTGGGCATCGCCTTCGACGGCGACGCGGACCGGCTGGGCGCCGTGGACGAGAACGGGCAGGTGGTCCGGGGCGACCTCCTGCTGCTCCTGTTCGGCCTGGATCTGCTGGAACAGAAAGGCCCGGGCCAGAAGCTCGTCTTCGACGTGAAGTGCAGTCAGGCGCTCCCCGAGGTGTTCAACGCGGCGGGCGGCGAAGCCATCATGTGGAAGACGGGACACTCGCTCATGAAGGAGAAGATGCGCGAGACCGGCGCTCCGATCGGGGGCGAGCTCAGCGGTCATATCTGCTTTGCCGACGGGTATTTCGGGTTTGACGACGCTCTGTACGACGGATGCCGCCTCGTGGAGCTGCTGTCCCGTTCGAGCCGGAGCCTCTCGGAGATCGTGGCCGAGTTTCCGCAATACGTCTCGACGCCCGAGCTCCGCATCGAGGTTACCGAGGAGTCGAAGTTCGCCATCGTACAGGCGGCGCAGAACCACTTCCGGCAACACCACGACGTGATCGACGTGGACGGAGTGCGTGTCCTGTTCGGAGACGGATGGGGATTGCTCCGGGCGTCCAACACCCAGCCGGTCATCGTTGCTCGCTACGAGGCCCGGACCCGTGAACGCCTCGCGGAGATCCAGGAAGAGATGGAGTCCTGGCTGCGTGGTCAGGGGGTCCATGTCTGAGAACCGAGCCCTTTCCGGGCGAGCCGGTCGGATCCTGATTCTCACCGCGGTCGGCCTCGCGGCCGTCCTCCTGCTGGGGCGTGTGGCCTCGGCGTTGTACGTCGAGATCCTCTGGTTCGACGAGGTCGGATACACGAGCGTTTTCTGGAAGCGCGCGCTCTGGGAGTGGGGGGCCCGAGGGGTCGCCGGGGTGGTGGCGGCCATTCTTGTCCTCGTCAACCTGCGCATCGTCGCGTCGACGCTGGGCGGGATCCAGATCAAGCGGCGCTTCGGCGATCTCGAGATCTCCGAGCAACTGCCCCGCAGCTACGTCGTCTGGGGCGTGGCGGCTACGGCGGTCCTCATGGGGTTGTGGTTCGGGGCGGCGGCACCCGGGGAGGTCGGCCTGCAGGCCCTCCTGCTGCGGAGCGCTCCCGAGTGGGGGCTGACCGACCCGGTGCTCGGCCGGGACGTCTCGTTCTACGTCTTCGCCCTGCCCATGCTCGGGGCCGTGCTCACGTTCGCCCTTGTCCTGTGCTTCCTGCTGTTGGCCATCTCGGCGGCGGGGTACGCGGCCACGGGCGCGCTCCGGTGGGTCAACGGCAAGCTGGAGCTGTCCGACGTGCCGCGTCTGCACCTGGCCGGGATCGGGGTGGTGTTCCTGCTGTTGCTGGCCGCCCGGTTCTGGCTGTCCCGGTATCTGCTGCTCCTGGACGGCAACAGCGGCGTGCAGGGGATCTTCGGTTTCGCCGACTTCGATGCTCGCTTGCCGGCCCTTCAGACACTGGCCGGCCTCACGGTCATGGCCGCGGGTCTCCTGGCGTGGGGGGCTGTTCGCTCCCGCATCTGGCCCGTCCTGGGGGCCGGGGTCGTGGTGGTGCTCGGGAGCCTGTTCCTGGGTCAGTTCTATCCGAACTTCGTGCAGCGATTCCGGGTGGAGCCCAACGAGCTGGATCGAGAGACCCCGTTCATCGAATACAACCTGCAGTTCACGCGCCTGGGGTTCGGACTCGACCGCCTCGAGCGCCGAGCGCACGAGTACACGCCGGACGTGGAGGTGGACTGGCAGGGGGCCCTGGATCAGTTCGGGGGTCTGCCGCTCTGGACCCGGGGTGCCCTGCTCACCCTGTTTCGACAGGTCGAGGCCCGGTTCCGGTACTACGACTTCGGGAGCGTCTCGTTCGACCGGTACCGGGCGGAGTCCGGGCTCCGGCCCGTCGCCGTCTCCGTTCGTGAGATCGACCCCCAGGGCATCGAAGACCCCAACTGGCAGAATCTCCATCTTCGGGAACGATACGTAACGGGGCAGGGCGCCGTGGCGAGTGCCCTCTTCCAGCCCGAGGACGGTCGGCCGGAGATGTACGTGGACGGTCTGCCTCCGACCCTGGATGCGGGGGCCGACGTGCCGTCCAGCCTGGCCGTGGAGCGCGCGTCCGTCTATTTCGGCTCCGAGCCCCAACTCTACGCCGTGGTTACGGCCGGGACCGAGGCGTTCCTCGCTCCGGACGGCGGGCCGGGGCAGGTCTCGATCGATTACCCGGCCGGCATCCCCCTGACCTCGGGTCTCCGGACGCTGGCGCTGGCCTGGCACTTCCGAGACGCCAACCTGCTCTTCGCCTCCGAGGTGACGCCGTCGAGCCGGTTCGTCTTCCGGCGTCAGGTGGTGGCCCGGGCCCAAACCGTCGCGCCCTTCCTCCGCTACCCCGAACGACCGTACCCAGTGGTTCTCGACGGGCGCATCGTGTGGGTCCTGGAAGGCTTCACCGCAACGCGCACGTTCCCTCTGTCGCTGCCGCACCAGATCGAGCCCCGGCGGCCCGTGACCTACCTGCGCAACAGCGTGAAGGTGACGGTGGACGCGATCAGCGGCGACGTGCGGTTCTACATTGTGGACGCGGAGGACCCGTTGGTCCGTGCGTATGACAACGCGTTCCCCGGCGTCTTCCGGGCCCTGGACGACATCCCTGCGGGTCTCCGGGAGCACATCCGGTATCCGCGGAGCCTGCTGAGCCTGCAGGCCGAAGTCTTGCGCCAATACCACCAGGAGACGGCGCCCCGCTTCCATGGCCAGCAGGACGTGTGGTCGTTGCCGCAGGAGCTGTCCCAGGGCACGCGCCCGGTGCCCTACCGGCCCGAGTACGGATACTTCCGTCTGCCCGGGGACGACGAGGCGTCGTTCGTGCTGTCGACGGTCTTCGTGCCGGCGGGGCGGCAGAACCTGACCGCCATGCTCGCCGTGCGGAACAGCCCGGAGGACTACGGGACGCTGATTCTCTACGACATCCCCGTGGAGGACCAGGTGCCGGGGCCGAGGCAGGTCGAGGCACTCATCGAGCAGGATCCCGACATCTCACAGCAGTTCTCGCTGTGGCGACAGGGGGGAAGCCAGGTCTGGACGGGCCATCTCCACGTGGTACCTGTCGGAGGCACGCTCCTGTACATGGAGCCGGTGTTCCTGGCCGCGGAGGCGGACGCGATTCCCGAGCTTCGGCGGTTCGTCGTGAGCGACGGGCAACGCGTGAGCATGATGCCGACCCTGTCCGAGGCGGTGCAGGCCCTCGCTGGAGCCTCCGCCGGGGACCTGGTCGTGGGCGGTGAGTCCCCCCGGGACGGAGCAGGTCCGTCCCAACCGGGCGTCTGGCCCCAGGAGGCCCTGGACCTGCTGGACGAGGCCGAGAGTCGTCTGCGGGAGGGAGACTTCCAGGGATTCGGCGCTGCTCTGGAGGAGCTGCGGTCGATGCTCGAACGCCTCTCTCGAGAACCGGGCGGCTAGGCGGGAAGACGGACCCGGCGAGACGCGTCTGACGGGTTGATCCCCCCTTCGCCCCTGAATACCTTCAGCGGGCTCTATCTCCGCCGTTTCGGTGCCTCCCTCAGGACGCGCCGATCACCTCCAAGTCGGAGTTCCGCGGTCGGCGGCCGCGGCTCCGGGAACGCAGCCGGATTTCAATGAATCTTCACGAATACCAGGCCAAGGAACTGTTCCGGGCCGCGGGCATCCCGGTTCCTCCGGGCGAGGTCGCCACGTCGCCCGACGAGGCCGAGCGGATCGCCCGCCAATACGGTGGCACGGTGGTGGTCAAGGCGCAGGTCCACTCGGGTGGACGGGGCAAGGCGGGCGGGGTCAAGCTGGCCAGTAACCCGGAAGAGGCTCGTGAGCACGCGGCTGCGATGCTGGGCATGCAGATCAAGGACCTGACGGTGGAAAAGGTCCTGGTCACGCCGGCCGAGGACATCGCCACGGAGGCCTATGTGGGCGTCCTGATCGACCGGAAGTCCCAGGCGCCGACGTTCATGGTCTCGGCCGAGGGCGGCGTCGACATCGAGGAGGTCGCGGAAACCAACCCGGACGCGATCCGGCGCCTGACGGTGGACCCCCGCTATGGCCTGCTGCCCCACCAGGCCTACTGGCTGGCCAACGCCTTGTACAACGACAAGGGACTGGCTCGCCAGACCACGAAGATCATCAGCCAGCTCTACGACGCGTTCACGACGTACGGCTGCTCCATGGCGGAGATCAACCCGCTGATCACCACGCCAGACGGCACGGTGAAGGCCATCGACGCCAAGGTCACGCTGGACGGCAACCAGATGTTCAGGAAGCCGGAGCTCGAGGACTATCGCGACCTCAGCGCGGAGCCCCGGGCCGAGACCCGTGCTCGGGAAGCCGGGCTCAGCTACGTGAAGCTGGACGGCGACGTGGGTTGCTGCGTGAACGGCGCCGGGCTGGCCATGGCGACCCTGGACCTGGTGAAATACTACGGCGGCGAGCCGGCGAACTTCCTTGATATCGGCGGGTCGTCGAATCCGGAGAAGGTGGTGGCCGCGCTAGAGATCATCACGTCGGATCCCAGCGTCAAGGTCATCTGTTTCAACATCTTCGGGGGGATCACCCGGGGCGACGACGTGGCCAACGGCATCGTCGAGGCCACCCGTCGGATCGACATCGAGCAGCCCATCGTCATCCGGTTGACGGGGACCAACGAAAAAGAAGGCGTGGCGATCCTGGAAGAAGCGGGGTTCAGCGCGACCACCTCCATGGACGAGGTCGTCGAGACCGCCGTTCGCCTCGCAGCGGAGAACTAGACTACGATGGCCATCTACATCGACGAATCGACGCGCCTGGTGGTCCAGGGAATCACCGGGCGGGACGGGTCCTTCCACACCCGTCAGATGATGGAGTACGGAACCAACGTCGTGGCCGGTGTCACGCCGGGCAAAGGCGGTCAGACGTTCGAGGGCCCCGACGGCAAGACCGTTCCGATCTTCAACACCATGGACGATGCGGTCGCCACGACCGAGGCAAACACGTCCGTCGTGTACGTCCCCCCGGCGTTCGCCTCGAACGCCATCCTCGAGGCCGCGGACTCCGGGGTCTCGTTCGTGGTCGCGATCACCGAGGGCGTGCCCGTCCTGGACATGGCTCGGGCCCACGCGTTCGCCCGGGACCGTGGGGTCCGGATCCTCGGCCCGAACTGCCCGGGGCTGATCTCGCCCGGAACGTCCAAGGTGGGCATCCTGCCGGCCTCGATCGTCACTCCGGGACCCGTGGGCGTCATCTCCCGCTCCGGTACCCTGACCTACGAGGCGGTCTTCCAGCTGACCCAGGCCGGCATCGGACAAACCACGTGTGTCGGGATCGGTGGAGATCCGTTGATCGGCACCAACTTCGTGGACTGTCTCGAGGCGTTCAACGAGGACGCGGACACCACTGCGATCGTGATGATCGGTGAAATCGGAGGGACCGACGAGCAGGAGGCCGCCGCCTTCGTGAGGGACCACGTCGATGTGCCCGTCGTGGGCTTCATCGCTGGCCAGACGGCGCCCCCGGGACGACAGATGGGGCACGCGGGAGCGATCATCTCAGGCGCCTCGGGAACGGCCGCCGAGAAGATGAAGGCCTTCGAGGACAACGGAATCGCCGTGGCCAGGCGACCTGCCGACATCGTCGGCCTGATCAAGGACGCGCTGGCTTGAGGCCGCTGCGCGGCGTTCGGGCTTCGGGCCCGCGCGCCGAGCCCCGGCTCACGGCGACGGCCGCGCCCGTGTCATGAAGCTTTCCGACCTCCTCCAGGACGAGTGGACCACGGTCCCCGTGGCGGCCAGGGACCTGCCGGGCGTCCTGACCGTGGTGGCCGACACCCTGGACGAGCCCGACGAGGCCGGGCGGGACCGGCTCTTGGCCGCCTTCGAAGACGAAGGGGCAGGGGAGATCGTCCGGGTCACCGACGCCATCGTGCTGGCCGCCGTGACCACCGACGCGGTCCGAACTCTGTCCGTCACGGTGGGTCTCGCGGACACGCCTTTCGACGTGCTCGTCACCGGGGCCGAAGGCACAGCCCGTGTCCTGGTGCTGGTCGCGAGTCCCGAAGAGGGAGCCCTGGTCCGCTTCCACGTGGTGCCCACGCTGACTCGGATTCTCCGCGAGAGCCAGCGCACCCGGGAGCTGTTGGCGAGCCGTCAACCCGTGGATCCCGCCGAATTCACGGCGGCCGTGAGCGCCGAGCTCCATGGTCGACTCCTGGTGGAGGACGCCGTGACGCCAGCCCGGTTCCGGGTCTACCCCGAAACGCCCCTGGCTGCCGTGGTGGACCTGATGGTCCGAAAAGGACTGGAACGGGTGCCGGTGGTCGGAGAGGCCCACGAGCTGTTGGGTGTGATCTCGGCCGGAGACGTGCTGCGGGAGGTGCTGCCCCGGTGGCGAGGCGAACCCGGTCGGCCGCCGACCAGTGCCACGCCAGTCGCGGCGAGGGACTTCATGCAGCGCTCTGTCATGTGCGTGTCCGAAGAGCAGAGCCTCCTGGACGCGGCCAATGTCATGGTCAACCGGGACGTGGACGAGCTACCGGTGGTGCGAGAAGGCGTGCTGGTCGGTTTCCTGGAGCGGGAGACCGTGCTCAAGGCCCTGTTCATGCCCTGAACGCAATCAACCAGACCGATTCTCTACAGACCAAACCCATAGAAACGAGAGACATCCATGAGCCGTACACTCGCGATCATCAAGCCCGACGCCGTCGCGGCGGGTCACGCCGGCAAGATCCTGGCCCACCTCGAGGCCGCCGGCTTCACCGTTCGGGCGCTGCGCATGACCCAGCTGGACCAGGACCAGGCCGGCGAGTTCTACGCCGTGCACCGCGAACGCCCGTTCTATCCGGAGCTCGTGGAGTTCATGACCTCCGGTCCGGTGATCCCCATGGTGCTCGAAAAGCAAGACGCGGTCCCCAGCCTGCGGGAGACCATCGGCGCCACGGATCCGGCCGAGGCGGCGGACGGCACGGTCCGGCGGCTGTATGCCGAGTCCAAGGGTCGGAACGCGATCCACGCCTCGGACTCGGACGACAACGCGGCGATCGAGATCGGGTTCTTCTTCGGGGACTGAGGAGGCGGGGGAGCGGTTCCCACGTCTCGTTGTCGGCGAACCTCCTGCCTGACTTGAGGTTAGGCTGTTGCGTCGTTGACACGAAAGACGACGTGGACTAGCTTCTTGGACTATGCTCAAGCTTGATCTGGTTACGCTGGAGAGAGAGGGTTCTCTTCGGATCCAGGCGGCGATCCCGGAGGACACCCACCTCTGGGACGGCACGGCGCTGAACTTCGTGACGCCGCTGGACGTGGACCTGCGAGCCAACGCCGTGGTCAGCGGGGAATACCTGGTCCGGGGCAGGCTCCAGGGCGCCGTGGGTCAGCGCTGCACGCGGTGCCTGAAAGAGGTACGGGTGCCGGTCGACGAAGAGGTGACGCTTCTCTTCGGAGCGAACGACGAGGTCGAGGACGACAGCGACCCGAACGTTCGCACGATCGACGCCAAGGCCGACGAGTTGGACCTGGAGCCGGTGCTCCGAGAAGAGCTGATGCTCGCGGTGCCGGCCTACGCGGTATGCGAGGAAGACTGCAAGGGACTGTGTCCCTCGTGCGGTATCGATTGGAATGTTGAAACCTGTCAGTGCGCACACGAAGAGCCCGACCCGAGGTGGGAGGCGCTTCGGGCCCTGAAGACCGACTGAGGTTAGAACGATGGCTGTCCCGAAGAGACGGATATCCAAGCAGCGTAAGCGTAAGCGCCGGACCCACTACAAGGCGCAGGCCGCGACGGTCCACAACTGCCCCCGCTGCGGCGACGCCAAGATGCCGCACCGGGTCTGTCCGAGCTGCGGATACTACCGCGGCCGGTCGGTCCTGGACGTAGCCCTGGACTGACGCGCGTCGGCGACGGGTCCAGGAGGACCGGTCCCTACATGATGCGTCGGCATCCCATTCCTGCTATCCGACCCGACGTCCGGGCGGGCCAATCGGCATGGTGAATTGACCATGCGGGTTGCGCTGGACGCCATGGGCACGGACGACGCCCCGGCGCCTGAGGTGGCTGGGGCTTTGAGTGCCCTGGAGTCCTACCCGGATCTGGAAGTGATCCTCGTCGGCGACGAGGACGCGTTGCACGCCGAGCTCGCGCGGCACCCACAGGCGCCCGTGGATCGGCTTTCGGTCGTGCACGCCGCCGAACGGGTCCATTCCGGAGAAGCCCCCGCGCTGACCGTGCGACGGAAGCGGGACTCCTCGATCTCCGTCGGCTTGAAGCTGCAGAAGGAGGGTGAGGCCCAAGCCTTCGTGAGCGCAGGGTCCACCGGTGCGGTGATGGCGGCGTCGCTGTTCATCCTGCGGCCGTTGCCGGGGGTGGACCGACCGGCCATCGGGATTCTCCTGCCTACGGCCAAGGATCCGGTGCTCATGCTCGACGCCGGCGCCAACGTGGACTGCAAGCCCCATCAGCTGCTCCAATTCGCGTACCTCGGCAACATCTACGCCCAGGACGCCATGGGGCTCGAGTCCCCGAGGGTGGGTCTGCTGAACATCGGCGAAGAGGAAGGCAAGGGGAACGAGGCCACCGCGGAGACTCACGCGCTTCTCACCGAGAGCGCCCTGAACTTCGTCGGCAACGTCGAGGGCCGGGAGATCATCAAGGGTGACCTGGACGTCCTGGTCTGCGACGGGTTCGTCGGGAACACGTTGCTCAAGTTCTACGAGTCGGTCGCCGAGTTCATCGTCGCGCTGCTGCAGCGAGAGATTCGATTGTCCCATACCACCGAGCAGATCGACCTGCACGAAGTCTTCCAGGTCCTCGACTACGCCGAATACGGGGGCGCGCCCCTGCTGGGCGTGGACGGCGTGTCGATCATCTGCCACGGCGAGTCGCCGCCGAAGGCCATCCACAACGCGCTGGCCGTGGCGGCAAAGGCGGTTCGTACCGAAATGGTGTCCCATATCCGGCGAGAGCTGTCCGACGCCGAGGCCGTCGAGGAGCATTCATGAAGACGCCCAAGCCCACCGTCGAGATCGGCGCCACGGGTCGCTACCTGCCGGACAACGTGGTGACCAATCTCGACCTGGAGGCGAGCCTGGACACGTCGGACACCTGGATTCGGGAGCGGACCGGGATCCGCGAACGGCGTATCGCCGACGATTCCATCCTCACGTCCGACCTCGGTGCCAACGCGGCCCGCCTCGCCATGGAACGGGCCCAGGTGGAGCCAGGAGAGGTGGATCTGGTGGTGGTTTCGACGGCGACGCCGGATCGCTGGCTGCCTTCGACGGCGTGTGGGATCCAGGCCAAGCTCGGCGCCACCAACGCGCTGGCGTTCGACCTGCAGGCAGCCTGCACCGGGTGGATGTACGGGCTGAGCATGGCCGAAGGCTACCTGAGCAGCGGCAGAGGCGAGATCGCCCTGGTCATCGCCGCCGAGAAGATGAGCTCCATCGTGGACTGGGAGGACCGGGCCACCTGTGTGCTCTTCGGCGACGGCGGAGGCGCCGCCGTCCTACGGCGTTCGCAGAACGGTGCGGGTATCCTGTCCAGCCATCTCCGCTCGGACGGCCAGCTCGCCCATTTGCTGCACCGTCCGGCCGGAGGCGCGGCGCAGCCTCTCGACGCCAAGTCCCTGGCCCAAAAGGAGCATATGGTCCAGATGGCCGGCCGCGAGGTCTTCAAGAACGCCGTGCGGAACATGTCCGAGGCGTGTGACTTCGCGCTCCAGAGCGCTGGTCTGACTCCCGGCGACGTGGACCTGCTCGTTCCCCACCAGGCCAACATCCGGATCATCGAGGCCACCGCGAAGTATGCGGGAATCGACATGGACCGGGTGTTCGTCAACGTCGACCGCTACGGCAACATGAGCTCCGCCACGATCCCGGTGGCCCTCGACGAGGCCCAGGAGCAGGGCCGACTGGGCCCCGGCGCGAACGTGCTGACCGCCGCCTTCGGCGCGGGACTGACGTGGGGCTCCATGGCGATCCGCTGGTAGACAAACCCGACCACCTCCAACCGAAAACGATCTTAGTATGTCCTTGGCGCTACTCTTTCCGGGGCAGGGCTCCCAGCACACCGGCATGGGTCGAGAGCTGGCCGCGTCCTTCCCGGAAGCCGACGCGGTGTTCCAGGAGGCCGACGAGGCCCTGGGCTTCGCGCTTTCCGCGATGGCGTGGGAAGGCGACGAAGCGGAACTGACCCAGACGCGGAACGCCCAACCGGCGCTGCTTACACACTCCATCGCGGTCCTGGCCGTGATCCGAGACCGGATCGGCCCCGTGGGATTCGCGGCCGGCCACTCCCTGGGCGAATATTCCGCCCTCGTGGCAGCGGGTGTGTTGGAGTTCGCCGACGCGGTTCGTGCGGTTCGGCTCAGGGGCGAGCTCATGTTCGCATCGGGCGAGAGCCGGCCCGGAACCATGGCAGCCCTCCTGGGGTTGGCCGATGACGCCGTCGAGGACGTCTGCCGGGCGGTGGCCGCCGAAGGGGCGGTCTGCGTGCCCGCCAACTTCAACTCCCGGGGCCAGGTCGTGATCAGCGGCGACCTTCTGGGGGTCGAGCGGGGTATGGCGTCGGCTCGTGAAGCCGGCGCGAAGCGGGCGGTGCCCCTGAATGTGTCGGGCGCGTTCCACTCTCCGCTCATGGCCCCGGCGGAAGAGGGCTTGGGGCAGCACCTCGAGTCGTTGACGTTCAACGATCCCGCGTTCCCCGTGGTCTCCAACGTCACTGCGGATCCGGTCAGCGATGGGGCTCGAGCACGGGAGCTGGTGGTTCGTCAGCTGACGTCTCCGGTGCGCTGGTCCGCGTCGGTCCAGGCAATGGTCGACGAGGGTGCGGACCGCTTCCTCGAGTTGGGGCCCGGCTCGGTCCTGTGCGGGCTGAACCGCCGGAACGCCAAGGGGCTGCCGTGCACGTCCGTCGGCACCCCCGAAGACATTCACGCACTGGAGAGTTGACGCGGTGACCGACATGGCGAGCAACGAGCGAACGCTGGAAGGCCGGGTCGCGATCGTGACCGGGGGATCCCGTGGCATCGGTCTGGCGGTCAGTCAGGCCCTCGCCGACGCCGGGGCCCGTGTGGCGGTCGTCGCGCGGAACGCCGAACGGGCTGCGGCGGTCGCCGCCGCCCTCCCCGGCGACGGGCACGGCGGGTACGCCTGTGACGTGGCGGACGCCGAGGCCACAAAGGCGTTGGTCGCCGATGTGGAAGCGAATCAGGGCCCGGTCGAGATCCTGGTGAACAACGCCGGCATCACGCGAGACAACATCCTGCTCCGACTCAAGGACGAGGATTGGGATGAGGTGATCGATGTCAACCTCAAGGGCGCCTTCAACATGATTCGTGCGCTGACTCGCGGAATGATGAAGCGGCGAGCGGGGGCGATCGTCAATGTCACGTCGGTCGTCGGACTCATCGGCAACGCCGGACAGGTCAACTACGCGGCGTCCAAAGCGGGCCTCCTCGGGATGACCAAGAGCGTCGCGAAGGAGCTCGCGTCCAGAGGCGTCCGCTGCAACGCGGTTGCGCCAGGCTTCATCAACACCGATATGACCGCAGAGCTTCCGGAAAGCGCCGTGGAAGGACTGGCGGCCCAGATCCCCCTGGGGCGCCTCGGCGAGCCCGACGACGTGGCCGGCTTGATCCGGTTTCTCGTCAGCCCGGAGGCTCACTACATTACCGGCCAGATCGTCGCCGTAGACGGCGGCATGGCCATGTGACGAACGGCTTCACAAAACGTCTCCACACAATTCCCCGAGGAGGGACAATGGCGGATAACATCGAGGGCAAGGTCAAGGAAATCATCATCAATGAGCTCGGTGTCGAGTCCGAGAAGGTCACCAACGAGGCTTCGTTCGTAGAGGATCTCGGTGCCGATTCTCTGGACACGGTGGAGCTCGTGATGGCGTTCGAGGAAGAATTCGGAATCGACATCCCCGACGAGGACGCCGAGCAGATGCGCACGGTCGGCGACGCCGTCAAGTACCTGGCCGAGCACGGAGAAGGCTGACCTCGGGTCAGTCCACCCGCTGCGCTTCGGAAGATCATGAGTAGCACGTTGAACGGCCGACACCGTGTGGTCATCACCGGCCTCGGTATGGTCACGCCCGTCGGAAACGACATGGAGACGAGCTGGACGAACCTGCTCGCCGGCACCAGTGGCGGCGGCCGGATCACCCAGTTCGAGGTCACGGACGAGTACGCCACCCAGATTGCTTGCGAGGTGAAAGACTTCGATCCGGGGCTGTACATGGACCGGAAAGAGGCTCGTCGGTACGACCGGTTCGTACAATTCGCCCTGGCCGTGGTCGAGCAGGCCATGGAGACGGCGGGCCTCAGGAAGGACGACGCCGAAAAGGCCGCGGAGCACTTCGGTGTCATTCCGGAGCGTATCGGCGTGATTTTCGGGAGCGGGATCGGGGGCATCGCCACGTTCGAAGAGCAGTGTCGGAAGCTGATCGAGAAGGGCCCGAAACGGGTGAGCCCGTTCTTCGTGCCCATGTTCATCCCGGACATCGCGGCGGGCCTGATCTCGATCCGGTACGGCGCCATGGGCGCGAACTATGCCACCGTGTCGGCGTGCTCATCGAGCGCGCACGCAATCGGTGACGCCTTCCGGACCGTTGAGCGGGGCGACGCCGACGTGATGATCGCGGGCGGGACCGAGGCGACGATCACGCCGCTGACGATCGCAGGGTTCAGCTCGATGAAGGCCATGTCGACCCGCAACGAGGATCCTGCGGGAGCCAGCCGACCCTTCGACCTGACCCGGGACGGGTTCGTCATCGGAGAGGGTGCGGGCGTCCTGGTGCTGGAGTCGCTGGAGAACGCCCGAGCCCGGGGCGCCGACATCGTCGCGGAGCTGGTCGGGTATGGTCTGTCCGCGGATGCGTACCACATCACCTCACCCCACCCCGAGGGGAAGGGCGCCCAGTATGCCATGCGCATGGCCATCGAAGATGCTGGTGTGGCTGCAGAAGACGTGGACTACATCAACGCCCACGGCACATCGACGGCCCAGAACGACGCACGCGAGACGGCCGCGATCAAGGCGGTGCTTGGTGACGCTGCCAGGGACATCGTCGTGAGCTCGACCAAGTCCATGACCGGCCACCTCCTGGGTGCTGCCGGCGCGGTCGAAGCGGTCGTCTCGGTACGGACGTGTCAGGACGGCAAGATCGCCCCCACGATCAACTTCCACGAGGCCGATCCCGACTGCGATCTCGAGTACGCCCATCAGGGCATGATGGAGCGTCCCGTGAGCCTGGCCTTGTCCAACTCGTTCGGCTTCGGCGGCCACAACGTGTGTCTCGCGATCCGGAGGTGGGAGTCGTGATATCCCGGATCATCGAAATGGAGCGGTAGAGATGCGGATCGGATTCGGGTACGACTCACACCGCTTCAAAGAAGGGCGCCCCCTCATCCTCGGCGGTGTGGAGATTCCCGATCATGCGGGGCTGGAGGGCCACTCCGACGGGGACGCGATCTGCCACGCAGTTCTGGACGCGTTGCTGGGAGCTGCGGCCGCCGGCAGCATCGGCCAGCTGTTTCCGTCCAGCGATGACCGGTGGAAGAACGCCAACTCCGTTGAGCTTCTCCGGCGTGGCGTCGGCTACCTGCGGAATCGTCACTGGCAGATCGTGAACGTGGACGTGACGGTGATCTGCGAGACGCCGAAGATCGGACCCGTGTCCCTGGCCATGCGAGACAAGATCGGTCGGGTCCTGGGCATCGGGTCCGCCGCCGTCTCGATCAAGGGCAAGACCGACGACGGCATGGGCTGGACCGGGTCGGGCGAAGGTCTCGCCGTGCATGCGGTGGCCCTGCTCCAGACCCTCGAAGAGCAGCACAAGGTCGGCGAGAAACGCGAGAGTTCGTTCCTGGAAGGCCGATCGGACCCGTAACGCCTTGTCCTGAGTCGCGGTAGGACGATGGAGGGCATACTCCAGTTCTTCGAAGCGCTGCCTCCGGGACTCCTCTATGGGGTTCTGGCGCTGGGGGCTGCGTTCGAGAACATCTTTCCGCCCCTTCCCGCCGACACGTTCGTGCTGTTGGGCGGATTCCTGTCTTCCGCCGGCGTCGGGGATCCACGCTGGGTCTTCGTCTGGACCTGGCTGGCCAACGTCGGCTCGGCCCTGCTGGTGTATCGGCTCGGGCACGTGTACGGCCGCCCCTTCTTCGAGCACGGCTGGGGGCGTCGGTTGCTGAACGAGCGGCAGCTTGACCTGCTCGGCCAGTTCTACGGGCGGTGGGGCGTCTTCGCGATCTTCTTCACCCGGTTCCTTCCCGGCTTCCGGGCCGTCGTCCCCGCCTTCGCCGGGGTCACCCACAGGCGGTTCGGCGAGGTGGTGCTTCCCCTGGCCCTCGCGTCGGCCATCTGGTACGGGGTCCTGGTGTGGCTTGGCGCGGTCACCGAGCAGAATCTGGACACGATCCTACGCGTGCTCTCCAACGCCAACACAGCACTCCTCATCGCCGCCCTGGTGTTGCTGGGGCTGGTCGGCTGGGCCTGGTGGCGCACCCGACACGAGCACCGGCCGTGACCACTCCTCGAGCGTTCCGGGCGGAGCAATACCTGGACTACCTCGCCTTCGAACGGGGGTTGTCGGACCGGACCCTGGCCGCCTACAGGAACGATGTGGCGCGCATGCTGACGTTCCTGACCGACCGGGGCCATGTGAGTCCGTCCACGGTGGACGCAGACGACCTCCGCCGGTTCGTGTACCACCTCAAGGACCAGGGCCTGGCCGCCACCAGCATCCGCCGTACCCAATCGGCCATCCGGAGCTACTTCGGCTTCCTGCTCGACGAAGGGGCAGTGGAGTCGGACCCTTCGGACCGTCTGGAGACCCCGAAAGTGTGGCGGCGTCTGCCGGATGTCCTGTCCGTCGACGAAGTCCTGGCCCTGCTGGAGGCACCGGACCCGGCAAAGCGACTCTACTGGCGGGATCGAGCCATCCTGGAGTTCCTCTACGCGACCGGGGTACGCGTCTCGGAGATCACCGATCTGGGTCTCGCCGACCTTCTCCTGGACGAGGGGCTGTGTCGAGTGTTCGGGAAGGGGTCGAAGGAACGGGTCGTGCCCGTCGGACAACACGCCAGCGACGCCACGCGCAGGTACCTCCGGGAACTGCGTCCGGACCTGGATAAGGGAAAGGGCAAAGGGCGGGTCTTCCTGAGCGTCCGCGGCAAGCCCCTGACCCGCATGTCGATCTGGACGATCGTGGGTGGAGCCGCCGAGCGGGCCGGGATCACGAAGACGGTCAGCCCCCACACGCTGCGCCACTCGTTCGCGACGCACCTGCTCGAGGGTGGGGCGGACCTGGTCGCGGTGCAGGAGCTACTGGGTCATGCCGACATTTCGACGACGCAGATCTACACGCACGTGGACCGGGCCTACCTCAGCGAACAGCACCGGAGCTTCCATCCCCGGGCGTGAGCCCGGGTGGGACGACTATCGACCCTCGACGGGCTCGCTCGTCGTTTCTTCACTCTCTTCGGTGGCCTCGGCCGTGGCGAACAGCTCGCCCTGGGTGTCCGCCTCGCCCAGCAGGCGCACGGCTTCCGACAGGACGTTGTCCCGCTCCATCCGGTACTCGGTGGCCAGGGCGAAGTTGTCCAGCCGCTCGGCGATCGAGATCCGGGTCTGCCAATTCAAGTAGCTCCTGGCGATCGGGTCGTCCATCGCTTCAGCCGGGATGCCCTCGCCCTTCAGGGTTTCGACGAAGGTGTTGAACTCGTCGTCCGAGAGCCCCACGTCGAGCTCGCCGTTCCGCACCCGTTGGGCGCGATCGAATGCGAATTCCTCGATCCGAAGACCGAGAGGCACCTCTGCCCCCTGGGCCGCCGCGACCAGATCCCGTTCCACGAGCAGCAGGGTATCGGTTTCGATGGTCAGGTCGGGGAAGATGCCACCCCCGGCCAGGAGCTCGCGTCCGCCGTCCGTCGTGACCCGGGGAATCGTGTCCAGGTCCTCGGAGAGGGGGCGGCCGTCGCCGTCTCGGGCTCGGTGCAGGGTCCGGCCCAGCGGCGTGTGCCATGAACCGGTCGTCAGTCGGATCTGGTACCCCCGCGGGAGGGGGACCAGGGTCTGGACGACGCCCTTGCCGAACGTGCGCTCGCCGAGCACCAGGGCCCGGTCATGATCCTGAAGCGCGCCCGTGATGATCTCGGCGGCCGAAGCGGTGAACCGGTCGACCAGCACCACGACGGGCTTGTTCGGTAAAATCGAGGGTGACCGGGCGTCCCAGGACTCTTCGGCCGCTCCGTCCCTGCCGGGCCGGCGGCTGCGGGTCGACGCCAGCTTCTGCCCCGGCTGGAGCATCATGTCGGCCATGTACAGGGACTCGTCCAGGTATCCACCGGGGTTCCGGCGCAGGTCGATGATGATGCCGTCGGCGTCGCTGACCTCTCGGACGGCCTCGGCCATTTCACGGGCCGAGTTGCGGGCGACCCGATCGAGGTGGATGTACCCCAGGTTGCCGGGGATGACGTCCTGCCGAACCGCGGAGACGTGTACGGTGTCCCGTTCGATCTGGTGGGCGATCGGGGCCGTGTATCCCTCGCGGGACACGCTGACTTTGACGGATGTGCCCACGTCGCCCCGGATCTTGTCCGAGGTGTCGCTCACCGACCACTCGGTCGCGTCTTCGCCGTCCACGTCCACGATGATGTCGCCGACCTGCAGGCCGACCCGTTGGGCCGGCGTGCTGCGGAAGACGGCCGTGATCGTGACGGCGTCCGCGAGCTCGGTGATCTGCACCCCGATTCCGGCGTAGTTGCCGGTCGTGCGCTCCTCGAACTCGCTGAATTCGTCCGGCGAGAACACGGAGGCGTATGGGTCGTCGATCGCGCCCAGGAGACCATCGAGCGCAAGGTCCCAGAGGGCCGAGTCCGAGAACGCATCCATCGAGTAGTTGGAGATCGTCTCGAACGCCCCGATGAACACTTCCTGCTCGACGCTGGCCGGGGAATTCCCGGAGCGCGTGGAGTCCCAGCGGGGGTCGGACGCGTCGCTGGACTGGGCCGTGCCCGCCAGAGGAGAACCAACTACGCCGATCACGGCGAGCACCAGCAACTTCCGAATCATCAAGGTCCTCTCTGGTCCGACGGGCAGTATGGAACCTGTAACACCTGTCGCATCGGCCTCGTTCCAGATCGTGCCCGGCGCGGCGCGGCAAGCCCTAATCGAGTATTTTGCCACCATAGACACGAAGCAAGTGCGTCGTGCCGACCCCCTTAGGTATCGGACGGGCGCGCAGAAGGCGACAGCCGGTCGCCCAACACACGGAAACGAATGAAACCAGAGCATCGGAATCCGCCCCTCGTCCTCGGCCTGGCCCAGCTCAAGCCCGCCAAGGGCCAGATTGCCGCCAATCTCGAGGCCATTCGCCAGACCGTGTCCGAGGTCGGCCCCGGATTGGATCTCCTGGTCTTCCCCGAGGCGTCCGTCTCCGGCTACTTCCTCGAGGGCGGCGTCGCCGAGGCGGCCCTCAGCGCGGCAGAGTTGACCCAGGGGCTCGGCCCTTCCCACGAGAACAGCCCGGACGTGGTGGTCGGGTTCTACGAGAAGTGGCGGAGGCGGCTCTACAACAGCGTGGCCTACTGCACCCCCGAGGCGGGCGGATGGCGGACGGTCCACGTGCATCGAAAGATGTTCCTGCCCACCTACGGCGTGTTCCAGGAAGCGCGGTTCGTGGAGCCCGGTACGGATCTGAAGGCGTTCGACACGCGCCTGGGTCGGATCGGCCTGCTGATCTGCGAAGAGATGTGGCACAGCGTCGTGCCCACCGTGCTGGCCCTGGACGGGGCCGAGCTCCTGGTGTGCGTGAGCGCATCACCGTCCCGGGGTTTCCCGGCCGACGCGGATGAGCCGACCACGGTGACACGTTGGTCCGAGCTGACCCGGGCCGCGGCTCAGGAGCACGGGGTCTACGTGGCCCTCGCTCAGCTCGTGGGCTCCGAGGGGGGGAAGGTGTTCCCGGGCTGCTCGATGGTCAAAGCGCCGGACGGCTCGGAGGTGGTGCGGGCGCCCTTCCTGGACGAAGCGGTGGTCACGGCTTCCCTGGACGGCGAGGCCCTGGAGCGGGCCCGGGGAGGCTCGCCGCTGCTCGCCGACCTCGAACAGATGCTGCCCCACCTGGAAGCGGCCCTGGCACGCACCCGGTCCGGCGGCGTGTCCGGGGCGGCGGCCGAGTCGGGGAACGACCTGAGGGGATCGGACCCGAGCCGACGGCCGGCCTTTGGGCCGGTGCCGGAAGACGCGTCCATGCTGGCGTTGAACCCCGCACTGGTCGAGGAGACCCTGGTCGCCTTCATCCGGGACGAGGTCCGACGTCGACGCGGATTCGAGCGGGTCGTGCTCGGCGTGAGCGGCGGAGTCGACTCGGCCGTGGTGCTGTACCTGGCGTGCAAGGCCCTGGGGCCGGAGAACGTGCACGGCTTCCGGTTGCCCTACGCCACGTCGTCCCAGGAGAGCCTGGACCACGCGGCAATGGTCATGGAGGCGACGGGCGCGCAGGCCCACACCCTGGAGATCACCGACGCGGTGGACGGCTACGTCGGCCAGGCCGACGCGGATCTTTCCCCGCAACGCCGGGGCAACCTGGCCGCGCGGCTCCGGGCCGTGACCCTGTTCGACCAGTCGGCCCGGATCGGCGCGCTGCCGTTGGGCACGGGCAACAAGAGCGAACGGCTGCTGGGCTACTTCACCTGGCACGCCGACGATTCGCCGCCCATCAACGCGATCGGCGACCTGTTCAAGACCCAGGTCTGGAGTCTGGCCAGGCACCTGGGCGTACCCGCCGACATCGTGGAGAAGCCGGCGTCCGCCGACCTGATCCGGGACGTGCACGACGAAGACGAGCTGGGCATTTCGTACAACCGGGCCGACCCCATTCTCTACTGGTTCCTCCAGGGGTTCAGCCCAGACGACCTGGTGCGATACGGCTTCGAGTCGGACGAGGTCGCACTCGTGTGGAAGCGGCTGAACGCGACCCACTGGAAGCGGGAGCTTCCCACCGTGGCCATGCTGTCCTCGTCCGCGATCGGCGAGTTCTACCTGCGCCCGGTGGACTACTGACCTGAGCGCTGGGGTTCGAGTTGGGGTGGCTGTGCCGGCGACGGCCTTCCAGCCGCCTTCCGATTACCGGGCCAGGAGCACCTCGCCCGCCAGCGCCGGCGGCAGACCCGACGCCAGGAGCGCGTCGTGGAATCGGCGTTCGGTGCGTTCACCTTCGTCATCGGATTCGGACAGGAACGCGGCGCGCAGGTCGGTAATCGTCAGGGCACCCAGGACGCCCCGTGCGAGGGGCTGGTGGGCAGCCCGGCCCACCGACGCCGTGGCCTGGAGCGGTGTGAGCAGGGCGTCCCGCTCGAGTTGGGCCCTCGCGTCGTCCAGGGACACGCCCAGGGCGTGGATCTGTAGCGCTGCGCGGGCTTCGGCCAGGGCCTGGAGCCTCTGCGCGTGCCCGGCCACCCGGAGCCCGGTCACCCCCTCGAAGCTACCGGCGAGCAGCGCGCCGGTGGCGGAGAAGCCCCAGGCGCCGGGCGAGGGGGAACGGTGGAGCGCCTTCCGAAGACGGGTCGGCGCCCGCCGGGCGTACATGGCCTCGACGAAGGCGCCGGGGAACCCGAGGGCCAGGACTGCCGTCCCCGCCCAGGCGGCTCCGGGTCCCACGCCGTCGCTTGGGCCCAGCACGGTGACCTCGGCGGGACCGTCGTCCAGAGACATGGGGCCGGGGACCAGCATGACGCCCGTGGCCCAGGGCGTATGGGGATCGCGGATCCGGAGGTCGGGCTTCTCCGCGGACGGAACCGTGACGAAGAGGGTCCGGAACGTGAATCCACGGGCCGCCTCCATGGTGGTGTCCGCTGCCGCGTGTGCCGCCGCTGGCTCCAGCGTGCGGCTGGCCAGGTCTGCGGCTACCTCGGCGGTCCGGCGGCTCGGGTCGAGGGCGATCGCCGCGGCGTCCAGGCGGCCTCGCTCCGTTTCGATGGCGGTGTCGAGGCGCGCCAGGACGGTACGGACATCGTCGGTGACGTGCTCCCGGTACCGTATCAGCCATTCGGTCCGTTGCGGGCCCAGGGACACGGTTCCGGTAGAGCGGGGCAGGAGCTCGCTTTCCAGGAAGTCGGCGAAGGCGTCCAGCGATCCGGCGGTCTGGGCGACGGCTCGCAGGAAGTCGTCCTTGCCCGGTCCGGCGTCCACCCCCGTGAACGCCGCTTCCGCTTCGGCGCGAACCACAGTAGCCAGGCCCCTGGCGCCGTCGATGGCGCGGCCGGTGAACAGGGCAGGCGCCTCCGACAGGTTCGACTGGGCTTCGGCCAGGACCGTGGCCGCCTGTCGCATACGAGCGGTCAGGTCGTTCATGCGTTGTCGGGCCGGCCCATGGCTGCTCCGGATCAGGGGCACGAAGGCCCGATCGAGCAGGTCGACGTAATACCCCGGATCCCGTTCCCACGGTCGGATCTCGGTCAGCTCCAGGAGCTGGGTGCGAAGGGCCCGCTCCAGCAACACGTAGTCCACGGCCGCGTCGCCCTGGAGGGTGCTCGAGTCGATCCCGTAGAGCCGGTCGAGCCACGCCTGATACGCCTGGGCGCGGGCCTGCAGGGCGGCCCGTCCCAGGTCCGGGAGCCGGTTGTCGTATCCCGTTGCTCCCAGCGACGACGCCATCACCGGGTTGAAGTACAGATGGAACCCGATGAACTCGCTGGCCAGGGTCTCGAACAAATCCTGGGAGGACGGCTCGGACGGGACCTGGAGGGGGAGTACCGCAAGAGAAACGGCAAGCACCAGGGGACCGGTCATGGGCGCGATCGAGAGGTTCGTGGCGGAAGACGACGGGGCCGCTGAGGCCGTGCCGGGCCCCGGTGATTCCGGGCCGGAAGGAGGCTAGCGGCGCGGCCGGGACGGGTCAACGCTGCCCGACGGTCCTGCGGCGCAGCGACTCGAGGAATGGCAGGGGCGTCAGTTCGCCGTCGATGATGCCCGCCAGCTCTTCCTCTTCCAGCCACCGAGCCTCGAGGTCCGCCAATTCCAGCTGGAGCAGGCGCTCCTCGGCGTGTTCGTTGGCGGCGATCTCCAGGGCGATCGCGCCCGTGCGACGCAGCTCGCCCAGGTGCTTGCCCTTCCGCACCAGCAGTCGGGTGGCGTCGGCCGCCGAGCCCGCCTCCTGGATCAAACGGGTGGCCGACTCCACTCGCCGCTCGGACGCGCCTGCATAGTGATGGTAGGCCAGCACCCTGCGGACTGTCCTCTCGGCCTCGAGGCCGGTGAGCTTCAAACCTCCGTCCGCGTGGCTCCCGCACCTGGGACACCGCTGGGTCACGCCGATGCCTTCGCCGCCGTTCTGGTCCGGCCGCAGGATGAGTCGGTTGCGGTCACGGTACGAAACGTTGAGGAACCGGAATCCGCACTTCTCGCACCGCCGGTTTCCGTGCCAGGCGGAGCTGCCGAAGCGGAGCCAACGGGCACCCCTGGTGAACGAATCAGGGGCGTGTTCCCACAGCATCCAGGCCCCGAGCCACCCCAGGCCACCGGTGGCGAGGCCGCCCCACGCGGCGGCGCCGGCCGCCATCGTTCCCACGAAGGTGAGCTTCTTGTAGCTCTCGCGACGCTCCTTCAGCTCCCTCCCGTACCGCCACCAGGCCTCTTCGTGCAGGTTGGCGCGGCCGACCCGGACGATCTCCAGGGGGCCGGCCCGCAGCAGCGCCACGTTGTCGGTCTGGTGGAGCAGTCGAGCCTTGTCCTGGACCAGCTTCTCCAGCTCCTCCAGGGCTTCCCAACGCTCCTCGATGGGCGCCAGGGACCAACGCTTGCAGTGCCGGCACACGGCCCAGAGCCGTCCCTTGACCGGATCGAACGCCACCCGCAACCCGCGGGGGAAGTGTTCGAGCTGATCGTTCTCGGGCAATGCCGTCGAACAGACAAGGCACCGTGTGTACACGCTCGTCCCTTTCCGTCGTCGTCCCCGTCCCCGGCATCGGTCGCCGGAGCGTCTTCACCGATCGGGCTACGTCCCTCGGCCCGGATCCCTTTACTTGCTCCCCCGCCTTGGCCAGACTAGGCGGCTCGGGCGCGAGAATGTGCCCGTGTGCTCACCGACCCGATCGTTCGCTCTCTCGCCGGGGGAATCCGTTGTTCCGTGCCAGCCGTTCAACACCGTGGATCGCCACGGCCTTTACGCTGCTCGTATTCGCGCCCCGCTCCGGGCTCGCCCAGGAGTTCTCGGTCGACGCCGTCTTCGGCGGTTCCGAGTACCAGGCCCAGGGGCTGCCTGCCATGGAGTGGGCGCCGGACGGTGAAAGCATGACCTACGTCGAGCCCACCACCGGTGGCGCGACCCATCTCATGGCGCTGCACATGGCGTCCGGCGAACGGGAACGGTTGATCGACGGTTCCACGCTGATCCCGCCCGGCGAGCGGCAGCCGGTTCCCATCGAGGGGTACCAATGGTCGCCCGATGGCCAGTCCCTGTTGATCTACACCCGATCCGAGCGCGTGTGGCGCCAGAACACGAAGGGCATCTACTTCGTGTACTCCCTGGCCGACGGAACGCTCCGCCCCGTGTCGACGGACTTCGGGTTCCAGATGTTCGCCAAGTTCAGTCCGGACGGCCGTAGCGTCGGTTTCGTGCGGGACAACGACGTCTTCGTCGTGGATCTGACCACGGGCACGCAGACGCAGCTGACCCACGACGGCAGCGAAGAGATCATCAACGGCACCTTCGACTGGGTCCACGAAGAAGAGTTGGGCTTGCGGGACGGATGGCGGTGGAGCCCGGACAGCCGGCAGATCGCCTTCTGGCGCCTCGACCAGACGCCCATGAAGCCCTTCTACATGATCGACGACACACAGCTGTATTCCCAGCCGATCCCGATCCCCTATCCGAAGGCCGGCGAACCGAATTCCCTGTCCGCGATCGGCGTCGTGGACGTGGCCAGCGGCGAAACCCGATGGATGGACACCGGCGACAACCCGGACACCTACCTCGCCCGGATGGATTGGGCACGCTCGTCCAGCGAGATCCTCATCCAGCGGATGAACCGGCTCCAGAATCGCATCGACCTGCTCATGGCGGACGTGGGTACGGGCGTCTCCACCCTGCTGTTCTCTGAGACCAGCCAGACCTGGGTCGACGTGGACGAAGACCTCCGTTGGGTGGACGACGAACGGTTCCTGTGGACGTCCGACCGTGACGGGTACGAGCACATCTACTTGTACGACCGCCAGGGCAGGGAGCTGGCCCAGGTCACGCGGGGCTCCTTCGACGTGGACGGACCCGTCGGCATCGACCCGGACCAGGACATGGTCTACTACACCGCCGCCGGCGAGAGCCCGCTGGGACGACAGCTCTATCGCGTGGCGCTGAGCGGTGGGGATCCCGAGCGCTTGACCACGGGTGCGGGGTCCCACGACGTCGACGTCTCGCCGACGGGCAGCTTCTACGTCGACAGCTTCTCGCAGGCGGGAATCCCGCCGGTGATCACGGTAAATCGAGGCGACGGCAACGCCCTCGGTACCCTGGTGGACAACGCGGAGCTGCGCGGACGTCTCGACGGCCTGGGCTTGCATCGGCCGGAGTTCTTCGAGTTCACGACCTCGGACGACGTGACGCTGAACGGCTGGATGATCACACCGCCCGATTTCGACGAATCCCGCCAGTACCCCGTGCTCATGTACGTCTACGGCGGCCCCGGTTCCCAGACGGTTCGGGACAACTGGGGCGGGAACCGGTACCTGTGGCACCAGGTCCTGGCCGAGAACGGCTTCATCGTCGTGTCCATCGACGGCCGCGGCACCGGAGCCCGGGGCCGGGACTTCAAGAAGATGACCTACCTGAACCTGGGGCAGTGGGAGACCCACGATCAGATCGAGGGGGCCCAGTACCTGGCGTCGTTGCCTTACGTGGATCCGGACCGGATCGGCATCTGGGGGTGGAGCTACGGCGGCTACATGACGCTGCTGTCGATGATGAAGGGCGGAGATCAGTTCCGGGCCGGCGTCAGCGTGGCACCGGTCACGAGCTGGACCCTTTACGACAACATCTACACGGAGCGATTCATGCGCACGCCGCGGGAGAACGCCAGCGGATACGCCGAGGGCGCTCCCCTGAACCACGTGGAGGGCCTGACCGGCGAGCTCTTGCTGATCCACGGGACCGGCGACGACAACGTGCACTTCCAGAACTCCGTGCAGATGGTGCAGGCCCTGCAGGAGGCTGGGAAGCAGTTCGACTTCATGGCCTACCCGAACAAGACCCACTCCATCAGCGGGGGCACGACCCAGGTGCACCTGTACACCCTGATGACGAACTGGGTGATCGAGAACCTGGCGGCCGACGGCCGGATGCCCGTCACGTGAGGCTCTCGCGACCGCTCCGCGGGGGGGACGGAAGCCGGTGATCCTGGTGGTGGACAACTACGACTCGTTCACCTTCAACCTGGTCCAGTACCTGGGCGAGCTCGGGGCGGAGCCGACGGTGATCCGGAACGACGAATGGACCGTGGCGGACGTGCTCGCCGCCGCACCGTCCCGGATCGTGATCTCGCCGGGCCCGGGTGTGCCGTCGGAGGCAGGGATCAGCGTACCCCTGATTCGCGACACGCCGCCGGCGACACCGCTGCTGGGGGTATGCCTGGGACACCAGGCGATCGCCGAGGCCTATGGCGGCAGGACGGTTCGAGCCGATTCAATCATGCACGGCAAGACCGCGCCGGTCCGGCACGAAGGAGACCCATTGTTCGCCGGTATCCCGTCGCCGGTGACGGTGGCCCGCTACCACTCGCTGGTGACCGATCCGAGGACCTTTCCCGGTGCCCTGGAAGCCATCGCCTGGACGGACGACGAACGGGCCGTAGCCGAGGTCCAGGCCTTGCGGCACCGGGAACGACCGGTGTGGGGCGTGCAGTTCCATCCGGAGTCCCACTTTTCCGAGTCGGGACGAAGACTCCTGTCCAACTTCCTGGAAGCTTGAACGGGTTGGCTCAGACCTTGCTCGAAGGGTCGTCTGCGCATACCTTTTCCCGGCGTGAGAAAGACTCTCTTCTACGCTGATTTCGGCTCCCGTTTCGACCCCTGGGTGAGCCGGTGAAAAGCCGCGTCTTGGGAATCATCCCGGCGCGGCTCGCGTCAACCCGCCTCCCTCGAAAACCCCTGTTTCCGCTGCTCGGTCGTCCCCTCGTGGAGTGGGTGTGGCGTCGGGTGTGTGATATGGAGGCACTGGACGAGGTCGTGGTCGCCACCGACTCGGACGAAGTCGCAGAGGTCTGCGCATCGTTCGGGGCCACGGTGGAGATGACGTCTCCGGAGCACCCGTCCGGGACGGACCGGGTCGCCGAGGTCGCCCGGCGGGACGCCTACGCGGGGTTCTCCCTGGTGGTGAACATCCAGGGCGACGAACCACTACTGAATCCCGCGCACCTGGAAGCGGTGGTGAATCTGCTCGAGCGGGAGCGGTGGGACGTTGCGACGTGCGCCAGCCCCTTGCTCGAGTTGGAGGTCCGCAGCAACCCGTCCGTGGTCAAGGTGGCCAGGGCACCCTCGGGGCGGGCGCTGTACTTTTCGAGGGCCCAGATTCCCTACAAGCGGGACACGCCGCCAACGGCTGAAGATTTGGCCGGTGACCGTTTTCTGGCCCACGTGGGTATATACGGGTACACCCGTGAAGGACTGGAGCGCTGGGTGGCGCTCGAGCCGTCGCCTCTGGAGCAACTGGAGCGGTTGGAACAGCTGCGTCCTCTGGAGGCCGGCATGGACATCGGGGTCGCGGTGGTGGAGGGCGCGGAGGCCGGGGTAGATACGCCGGCCGACGTGGTGCACATGGAGCAGCGCTTGATCGAACTCGGATTCAAACCAGGGAACGGAACGCCGCAATGACCGAATCCACAGGCACCAAGTACATCTTCGTCACTGGAGGCGTGGTCTCCGGTCTGGGGAAGGGGATCGCTGCCGCGTCCCTGGGCCGGCTGCTCAAGGAGCGGGGCTTCCGGGTGACGCTGCAGAAGTTCGATCCGTACATCAACGTGGATCCGGGCACGCTGTCGCCCTTCCAGCACGGCGAGGTGTTCGTCACGGACGACGGCGCCGAGACCGACCTGGACCTGGGCCACTACGAGCGTTTCATCGACGCGTCCCTTTCCCAGGACAACAACATCACGACGGGTCGGATCTACCAGACCGTGATCACCAAGGAGCGACGGGGCGACTACCTCGGATCCACGGTGCAGGTGATCCCCCACATCACCGACGAAATCAAGTCGTGCATCCGCAGGCTGTCCCCCGAGCACGACATCGTGATCACCGAGATCGGCGGCACGGTCGGTGACATCGAGTCCCTCCCGTTCCTGGAGTCCATTCGTCAGTTCCGCCAGGACGAGGGCCGGGAGAACGTCATGTTCATCCACCTGACTCTGGTCCCCTACATCTCGGCCGTGGGAGAGCTCAAGACCAAGCCGACCCAGCACTCCGTTCGGGAGCTGATGGAGGTGGGGATCCAGCCGGACGTCGTGATCTGCCGTAGCGAGCGTCCGTTGAGCGACGGGATCAAGCTCAAGATCGCCCGGTCCACGAACGTGCCCCTCGAGGGCGTAATCGAGGCCCCGGACGCCGACACCATCTACTCGGTTCCCCTGGACCTTCGTCGCCAGCGCCTGGACGACTTCGTGCTGTCCCGGCTCGGCCTCGAGGCCCCGGCGCCGGAGCTGGGTGCGTGGAGCGAGATCGTCGAACGGATCCGCAAGCCCACCCGTGGCACCGTCCGGATCGCCGTGGTGGGCAAGTACACCGAGCTGGTCGATTCGTACAAGTCGATCCAGGAATCCCTGATCCACGGTGGGATCGAGAACGACGTGGCGGTGGAGGTCGACTGGCTGTCCAGTGAGCAGTTCGAGGAAGACGGCGCCGCCGAGGGTCTGGCCGTGGAGACGCTGGACCACTACGACGGCCTGTTGATTCCCGGTGGCTTCGGTCCCCGGGGCGTCGAGGGCATGCTCGAGGCGATCCAGTGGGCCCGGGAGCACCGGAAGCCCTTCTTCGGCATCTGTCTCGGCCTCCAGTGCGCCGTGATCGAGTTCTCCCGGAACGTGTGCGGCCTGCATCAGTCGGACTCGTTCGAGTTCTCGAAGGCGTCCCCGGACCCCGTGATCTGCCTGATGGACTCACAACAGAACGTGACGACCAAGGGCGGCACGATGCGGCTCGGGGAATGGCCGGCGAGGCTCAAGGAAGGGTCCCGAGTCGCTTCGATCTACGGCACGCCCGAGATCGGAGAGCGACACCGCCACCGGTACGAGGTGAACAACGCCTACCGGGAGACCCTGGAAAACCATGGGCTGAGCATCAGCGGCGTCTCGCCGGACGGCCGGCTCGTGGAGATGGTCGAATTGCCCGACCACCCCTGGTTCGTGGCCTGCCAGTTCCATCCAGAGCTCAAAAGCCGCCCCAACCGCCCGCATCCGCTGTTCGCTTCCTTCGTGGAGGCGTGCGGAGCGTTGCGCGACTCGTCTCCCGCCTCGGCGGCCGAACCCGCGTTCGGCGCCTCCGGCGGCTGAGGCCCGGAGGTAGAGAGCGGAGATGTCGATGGTATCGAGCGACGAACGGACGGAGCGGAAGGGGGGTTGGCTGGCCCCCCTGGCGCTGGCGGTCGTCCTCGTCGGAGCGGGTGCCTGCGACGAAGAGCCCCAGACTCCGGTTGCCGCGTCGGACCTCCAGGAGCTCCAGGCGGACATCGCCTTGTTCGGCATGCGTCAGTCCATCACCGTGGACGGCGTCCGAGAGGCGCTTCTGTATGCCGACACGGCCTACACGTATCGGGACTCCACGCAGATCGACGTCCGGGCCTTGAGGCTCACGCTCTACAACGAGAACGGCACCGAGCGAGCGTTCGTGACCGCTCGTCAGGGGACCATCGACACGAACACCCAGCGCATGGACGCCTGGGGCAACGTGGTCCTGACGGTGCCGGCCCAGGCCCGACGCATCGAGAGTGAGCAGCTGCAGTACGATCCCAACCGGGATCGGATCTGGAGCGACACGTTCACGGTCATGATCCACGAGGGGCAGCGCTCCACGGGCGAGGCCTTCGAGTCGGACCTTGGCTTCACCAGCGTCAAGATCTATGGCGCCCGGGGGCGGTCGGAAAGCGGATCCCCCTGATGTCCGTGCGACCGGCCCTCCACCTGGTGGGCGCCGCGATCCTTCTGGCTGGGCCCGGAGTTTCCCAGGCGCAGATCCCCGGATTGGAACCCGAACAGGAAGAATCCCGGTCCTGCGAGCTGATCGAGAACCAGTGGGTCTTCATCCGGGTCCTGGGCGAGAACAATCGCAACAGCTACGTCTCCGGACCCCTCGAGGCCCGGTGCGAAGGCGGCATCCGGATCCAGGCCGATAGCGCCGTCATCTACGAGGCTTCCGGATACACGCAGCTCTTCGACAACGTCATGTTCGAGGACCCGGAGAAGCAGCTGACCTCCGACCGGGCCAACTACTTCAGCGAGGATCGGAGGCTGATCGCCCTGGGTCGGGGGCGCGTCGTCGACAAGGTCCGCCAGTCTGTGATGACGGGCGATACCATCGTGTATTCCCGGGCTCGACCCCCGTTTCGGCTGCAGGACGTCCTGAGCGTGCGAGGCGGGGAGCCGCACGCCATCCTGTTTCCGCCCGAGCCGGAACCCGAGCCGGCGGCCGCGGAGCCCGAGATCGAGACACCGGACTCCGCGGCGGCGGACACCCTGGCGAGTCCCGACCCGGACACGGAACCGTCGGGTGACTCGGCGGTGGTGGCGCCGGACTCCGCCGTCGCGGAACCTCCGCTGGGTCTCGACCCGGAAACGGAACCGCCGGGCGACTCGGCGGTGGCGGCGCCGGACTCCGCCGTGGCGGACCCCCTCGGCACCCCGGAACCCGGTGCCGCAGTCGACGACGACGCCGCCCTCCCGGACGAGGAGGGGCGGGATCCTGCCGTTGCCGACTCGGTCGGCGCCCCGGAGCCAGGTGCCGCCGTCGACACCACCGCAGCCACCCCGGCCGTGGACACGCCGGACCCCACAGCTGCGGATTCCCTCGACACGCCGGAGCCGGGAGCGACCGCCGATACGACCGGGATCGCCGCCGACTCGGCCGCGATTGATCCGGTTCGGGGGCAGCCTCCCTCCGAGGTACAGCCTCGTGTGCCCGCCGACTCGACGGACGTCCCACCCGACGCAGGGGCGGCGGCCCCGGACTCCCTGGCGGCTGACGTCCGCCCGCCCCCTCCGCTCCGACCACGGCGGAGGGTGCCGTACGACGTGGACGCCGAGGTCTTCACGATCGTGGGGGACCGGGAATTCCTCGCGGTGGGGGACGTGGTGATTCGCCGGGACAGCCTCGAGGCCTTCGGGGACTCCCTGCGGTTCGACCAGGTCTCTGGCGATATCGTGCTGACCGGTGACGCCCGCATCGAGGAGGCCACCTTCGATCTGACCGGGGACGAGGTCCGGCTCGGCGAGACGCCGGAGGGGGTGCAGGAGGTCCGGGCCGTGGGCGACGCCGTGTTGCTCGGGGACCAGGTGGACCTGACAGCACCGGAAATCCGGATCTTCCTGGTCGACGGCGCCCTGGACGTGCTCGTGGCCACGTCCCGGGGCGGACCTGCGCCGGATCCGGCGAGTCCGGCGGAGGGTCCGCGTCCTGGTGCGGCCGGTCCCGGCCGCGGTGGCCGCCCGACGCCGGAGTCTGCAGAGACCGCCGAGGCGGACAGCCTGGCCGAGGACTCCGGACCCAAGCAGGCGCGGGCGATCACCGAGGACTTCGTGCTGACCGGTGACTCCATCGAGGTCATCGCCCCGGGCGAGATGCTGGAAACGGTGACGGCCATCGGATCGGCCCGGGGTGAATCGGAGGCACGGGACTCCCTCAACACCGAGCAGACGCCCGAGGTGGCCCGGCGGGACTGGCTCGAGGGTCGCCAGATCACGGCGTACTTCGAGCCTCTGGACTCGGTTCCGCCTCCTGTTCCGGACACCACGGATGAACGCCCTCCCGTCCGCATCGACCGCATCGTCGCGATCGGCAATGCCCGCAGCCTGTATCGGATGACGCCTTCGGACACGGCCGGCGGCGCCCAGCCTGGCCAGCTGGCGGTCCACTACGTGCTCGGCGACACGATCACCCTGACCTTGCTGGCCGGAGCGCTGGAGGGGATGGACGTGTCCGGTTCGGTGCGGGGGTACCACGTCGAGCCACTCGCGCAGACCGTTGCCACCGCCCAACCCGATTCGTTGGCGCCGGACACGATGGCCGTGCCGCCCGATTCGGCCGCCGGCGCGCCCCCCGACACGACTCTGGGTCCGCCTCCGGACACGACGGGGGCTGAGGGCACGCCTCCGGACACGACGACCGTGGCCGACACCATTCCGGATGTCGGGCGAGACGCGACCCCGAGGGCCGCGCTCGAAATGGCCCTGGAGAAGGGCCGAGTCACGTCCACCACCGATCCACCCTGGACACGCCGCCGGGAGCACCCTTGAACACACTCGAGTCGTTCCTCGAATACCTGGACGCGCTCGGCGACCACGACCTGCCCGTCGCCGCAGGTCTGGCCGCGCTGTGCCGCCTGGCAGATCCCATCGGCCAAGCGCCCCGGCAGTCCTGGCTGGCGGCTCTGCACGATCTCACGGCTCCCTCGGATTCCGTCGCAGACCCCACGGGTCCCGCGGGGGACGCGCCCGGTGGGCTCGACGATCGGGTCGCCGGCCGCCTCGAAGCGGCCCAGATCGCCTCCAGGGAGCCCACCGAGGTCGCGTGGGACACGGTGGCGTTTCGGCCCGGACTCTGGGATGCGCTCCGCCGCGCCCGGGACCAGGTGCAGGTCGCCTGTGACGATGCGGTGGATCGCCTTCGTCAGGGCGCCGACGAGCGCCAGGCCGAGCCACCGACCGAACGCAGCCGCCTGCACGCACACCACCTGACCAAGATCTACAAGAAGCGGAAGGTGGTGAACGACGTCGGCATCGAGGTGAGCCAGGGCGAGATCGTCGGCCTCCTGGGCCCCAACGGGGCGGGGAAGACCACGACCTTCTACATGATCGTCGGCCTCATCCCTCCGAACGCGGGCAAGGTCCACCTGGACGATCGGGAAATCACCACGGTTCCCATGTACAAGCGGGCCCGGATGGGCGTGGGGTACCTGGCGCAGGAACCCTCGGTGTTCCGGAAGCTCACCGTGGAGGAGAACGTCAAGGCGATCCTCGAAACCACGAAGCAGCCCCGCAAGGCCCGCAAGGAACGCCTCGAGGAGCTGCTGGCCGAGCTGTCTTTGACCCACCTCCGGGACAACAAGGCCTACTCCCTGTCGGGCGGTGAGCGCCGGCGGCTGGAAATCACTCGAGCCATGGTGCAGCGACCCAAGTTCCTCCTGCTCGACGAGCCCTTCGCGGGCATCGACCCGATCGCGGTGAACGACATCCAGCAGATCGTCGCCGAGTTGAAACACAGGGGCATCGGGGTCATCATCACGGACCACAATGTGGAGCAGACCCTGGAGATCGTGGACCGGGCCTACATCATGTACGAAGGCCGCATCCGGGTGAGCGGTACGGTTTCAGAACTCGTCTGGAACGACGAAGTTGCCGACATATACCTTGGGCCCACCCTGACCCAGCGCATGAGACTGCGGTACCAAAGGCCCGACGAAAGCCCATGAGCGGATTCAACGCGAAGCTGTTCCAAAGCGCGCAGCTGAAGCAGGAAATGAAGATCAACCCTCGCTTGTATCAAGCGATGGAGTTGCTCTACATGCCGTTGTTGGATCTGCAGACCCATCTCAAGCAGGAGCTCACGGAGAATCCGTTCCTGGAGATGAGCGAGGCCGACGTCGGCGACGAGGTCGAGCTGGAAGAGGAAAAGGGCGAAGAAGAAGACGAGAACGAGATCGACTGGGAAGAGATCCTCCTGGACGGCTTCGACGCCGGCGGTCGCCGGCAGCAGTACGAAGAACGGGAGTACTACCAGCCCACGCCCGTGGCACGCAGGGATCTCCAGGGGTACCTCAAGGACCAACAGCGCCTGCTGCATCTGGACGCCCGGGAGTTCATCATGGGCGAAGAGATCATCGGCAACGTCGACGACGACGGATCCCTGTCCTGCTCGCTGGAAGACGTCTGTCAGGCCCTGAACGAGTGGCTCGTGGGCGAGCGGGCGGCGGCGATGGCCGAGGTGGAGGCCATCGAGGACGCGGACGATCGGCGCGAAGCGATCGGCGTCGTCGAAGCGGACTTCCGCCCGTACGAGCTGGAGGAAGCCGACGACATGCTGACCGTGATCCAGGGCTTCGACCCGCCGGGTGTGGCGGCTCGGGACCTCCGGGAGTCCATCCTGATCCAGCTCCGATTCCTGGGCATGGAGGACACCCAGGCCTTTGCGATCTCCGAGGCCCATTTCGAGGACCTGATCAACCACCGCTGGGCCGACATCGCGAAGGCGATGGAGCTCACGCCCAGGGAGGTGCAGGACGCCGCAGACGAGATCGCGAAGCTGGATCCGAAGCCGGGTCTCAAGTACCGGGCCGATCCCGAGCAGTACGTGATCCCGGACTTGATCGTCGACATGATCGACGGGGAGTACATGGTGTTCGCCAACGACACCAATCTTCCCCGGCTGCGGCTTTCACAGTCCTATCGGGAAGTGGCCCGGGACAAGAAGAAGTTCACCGGCGAGAACAAGGAGTTCATCGCCAGCAAGCTCAACTCCGCGAACTGGATGATTCAGGCCATCGAGCAGCGCCGACAGACGATGCTCAAGGTCATGAACTTCATCGTGGACCGTCAGCGGGACTTCTTCGAACGGGGCGTACAGTACCTGAAGCCCCTGACGCTCCGTGAAGTGGCCGAGCATATCGACATGCACGAGTCCACCGTGTCCCGGGTGACGAACGAGAAGTTCGTCCAGACGCCCCGGGGCGTGTATCCCCTGAAATTCTTCTTCTCGAGCGGCCTGTCCACGACCAGCGGCGAGGACATCAGCGCCCGGGGTGTGAAGGCCAAGATCCAGAAGCTCGTGGGCGAAGAGGACACGCACCGCCCGCTCACCGACCAGGCCATCGTCACGCTGCTCAAGACGGACGGCGTCAAGATCGCCCGTCGCACCGTGGCGAAATACCGCGACCAGCTGGGGATCCTTCCCGCACGCATGAGGAAGCGGGTTTAGCACCGATTCGCTACCTTTCAGGGCGCACGGCCGGGCTCGGTAACAGGCCCGTGAATCGCACCCTGACCCTGACACCATGCACGAACCAGATTCAGCCGCTCTGGGCTCCGAAGTGGAGCACCAGCGGACCGAAGACCGTCCGGAGACGTCGGACGGCCTGAATCCCGCGTTGCCGGCCGCCCCGGGCGGCCTCATGCGTCGCGATTTCGCGCTGGTAATCCCCGCCTACAACGAGGCCGAGGTCGTTCCCGAGCTGATTCGGGAGCTGCGAGCCTGCTTCGAACGGAACGGCCTGTCGGGCGAGATCATCCTCGTGGACGACGGGTCCACCGACGGAACCGCCGAGATCGCCCGCCGTGAGGCGAACGGGTGGGAGCTGTTCACGGTCTTGAGCCACGGGAGGAACCTGGGCAAGACCGAGGCGATGCTCACCGCGGCCCGGGCCACGGGGCGCACCTACGTGGTGCTGTTCGACGCCGATCTCCAGCATGCCCCGGACGAGATTCCCCGGTTCCTGGCCAAGCTGGAGGAAGGCTGGGACATCGTCACCGGACGGAAGATCGGGGCCTACGACAAGCGTGTCGTGTCTTCCGCCTACAACCGGATGAGCCGGAGGATCTTCCAGGTCCCGGTGAACGACATGAACTCCATGAAGGCGTTTCGGCGCGAGATCCTCGACGAGATCCGCCTCCGTCACGATTGGCACCGGTTCTTCGTGGTGCTGGCGTACGCAAAAGGATACTCGGTCACGGAAATCGACATCGAGCTGTTTCCGCGGAGGGCAGGAGAAAGCAAGTACACGGGACCGTTCCGGATCCTGGTGGGCATGCTGGACATGCTGTCCGTGTGGTTCCTGCTCCTGTTCTCCAGGAAGCCCCTGATGCTGTTTGGCACCGCGGGTCTGGTCCTGATCGGACTCGGTACCGTGGTTGGCCTCGGCGCGCTCTACGTCCGTTTCGTCATGGGGGTCGGGTTCCGACCCGTGCTCTACCTGGTCATGCTCCTGGAAACGCTCGGGTTCCTGCTTCTGGGGGTCGGCCTTCTGGCCGAGATGGTCGCGAGCGTCCGGGACGAGTTGGACGATTTGCGGCACCGTCTCAGGTAGAGGGCCTCAACTCTATTCCATGAATACAGTTCGCGCAGACCATCCTCTTCGGGTGTTGGTGGTAGTCGGGACCCGTCCCGAGGCCATCAAGATGGCGCCCGTGTTCGCCGAGCTGCGACGCCACCCGGAGATCGAAGCCCGGCTCGCGTTGACGGGCCAGCACACGTCGCTGGTGGATCAGGTGCTCGCCGACCTGGATCTCGACCCGGACTACGATCTGGAGATCATGAAGGAAGGGCAGGATCTGTACGACGTGGCCCACGGATGCCTCGACGGCCTCCGGTCCGTCGTGCAGGACTTTCGGCCCCAGGTGATGCTGGTCCAGGGCGACACGGCCACGGTGTTCTACGCGTCGCTGGTGTCGTTCTTCGAAGACGTGGCGGTGGGCCACGTCGAGGCGGGCCTGCGCAGCGGTCGGAAACGAACGCCGTTTCCAGAAGAGATGCTCCGGCGTCTGACCGACGTGATCTCGGACTACCACTTCGCGCCCACGCGCCAGGCCGCGGAGAACCTCGATCGGGAAGGGCACCCGGTGGCCGGGATCTACGTGACCGGCAACACGGTGGTGGACGCGCTCCAGAGCGTGGCCGCCCGGAATCCCGAGCCCGAGAACCGGGATCTGGCCGGGATCATCGCTTCCGGTCGTCGGCTGGTGCTGCTGACCGCCCATCGACGGGAGTCTTTCGGGGCTCCCCTCGAGGAGGTGTTCGCAGCGGTCCGCGACGTGGCCGATTCCGTGGACGACATCGAGATCCTCTACCCCGTGCACCCCAATCCCCGGGTCCGGGAGCCTGCCGAGGCGCTGCTTTCCGGTCATCCACGGATTCGGCTCACCGAGCCCCTGGGGTACGTGGATCTGGTCCTGGCCCTGAGGGCGGCCGAGCTGGTGCTGACGGATTCGGGGGGCATCCAGGAAGAAGCGCCCACCTTCGGGACCCCGGTGCTCGTGCTCCGCGAGGTCACCGAGCGGGGCGAAGGCGTCGAGGCCGCCGTGGCGCGGCTGGTCGGCACCGACGGCAGCGTCATCGTCCGTGAGGCCGTGCGGCTCCTGACCGACGTGGAGGCGCGGCAGGCCATGGCCAGGGCGGTGAACCCGTACGGCGACGGGAGGGCGTCCGCCCGGATCGTGGACGTGCTGCTGGCCGGGTCGAGGGGCCGGGAGCGAAGCACGACGGATTGGGAGGGCCCTGCGGCACAGCCGGAGGCCGTGCCCGGCTCGGGCGCTGCGGGCGGGCGCTCCGACGGGGGCGGATCCCTCTGATGAAGATCCTGATGCACTGCGTCTACTTCCCCCCCGAAGTGGGGGGGCTGGAGAGCCATGTCTTCCAGCTCTGCCGGTGGCTGGCCCGGCAGGGACACGACGTGGGGATCGTCACGAGCCGGTCGCTGCCCGAGGCGCCTCCGTCCGAGATCCTGGACGGAGTCAACGTCTGGCGGACCTGGTTCCCTAGCCGGAGCCCGGCCGGATGGGTGGCCCACGCGGCGTTCTCGACGCCGAAGCTGGTGAGCCTGGCCCGGACCGCCGACGTGGTCCACGCCCAGGCGTTCAGCTCGGTTCCGCCGGGCGTGGCCGCGCGGGCGGCCCACGGTGCCCCGCTGGTGGCGAGCTTCCACACGTCCCACTTCCTTCGCAGGGCCGAGCAGGCCCGGTGGCGGCCCGTCCTGGCCCAGACGGTGCGCTGGCCGGACTACAGCATGGCGGCCAGCGTCGAGATCGCCGAAGTGGCCGAGGCCCTGGCGCCGGGTGTGACCGTGGAGCCGTTCACGAACGGGATCGACACCGACCAGTTCCGGCGGACGGAGCCCTCGCTTCCGCCCAGCGAACGCAAGCGGCTGATCGCGCCACGGAGGCTCTTCGAGAAGAACGGCGTCGAATACCTGGTTCGAGCCATGCCCCTGATCGCGGAGCAGGTGGATGCCGAGGTGTTCCTGGTCGGCGACGGTCCCGAACGGGGAAAGCTGGAAACCATCGCCGGCGAGCTGGACGTGGCGGACCGGGTGCACTTCATGGGGGCTCGGCCCAACACGGAGCTGCCGGGCTTGCTCAGCTCCTGCGATCTGGCGGTCTTTCCCTCGCTCATGGAAGCGACGTCGGTGGCTGCCCTGGAGGCCATGTCGTGCGAGGTTCCGGTGCTCGCCACACGGGTCGGGGGGCTCCCCGAAATCGTGGACGACACGGTGGGCGGCCTCTGTGAGCCCTCAGATCCCCAAGACCTGGCCCGCATGGCCGTGCAGACCCTGGGCCGCTCGGATCAGAAGGAGATGGGCGCCCGGGCTCGAGAGCGCGTGGACAGCAAGTGGAGCGTCCGATTCCTGGGCCAACGTCACCTGGAGATCTACGAGATGTTGATCGAGAAGCGAGGCAAGCGGACGTGAGCCCGTCTCGCCGCGGCTCCACCGCGCCGAAGCCCACGAACGGTGGAGCCCGGGACCTCCCGCTCTGGGTACCGCCGCTGGTGTACGCGGTCGCCACACTCATCCTGTTCAGGAAGTTCGTCGTCTCGGACGCCATGCTGTTCGGTTCGGACACCCTGGGGCTGGGGTACGTGGCCCGGGCCTTCTTCGCCGAGGCCCTCCGCAGTGGGACGTTCCCCCTGTGGAACCCCCAGATCCTGG
>CAJIAX010000157.1_pt1 | contig 50652 bp, 41 predicted proteins | sample 9199251 | NCBI WGS metagenome assembly CAJIAX01 (sample SAMEA7708287, study PRJEB35096) | sediment metagenome | biome: marine neritic benthic zone biome [ENVO:01000025]; feature: sediment [ENVO:00002007]; material: shallow marine sediment [ENVO:03000034] sea grass bed [ENVO_01000059] ... | reverse complement strand
GGCGACCCGGCGGGCGCCCCGGGGCGGCACGGCCAGGGGTACGTGTCGGGCCAGCGCTTCCTGGTACTGGACCGCGGCGATGGTCGTGTAGTCGCTCACCGGGAGGAACGCGTCGTACTCGCTCCGCTCGAGGTGATCGAGCAGCGCGTTCATGAACGCGCCTCGGTCGGTCGCTGGACCCGGGTATCGCACACGGGCGTTGCAGTAGCGCGACAGGAATGGTTCGGCGAGGAACGAGTCGCTGCCCACGGTCACGTGGTCCCCTCGGCGCCCGAAGGCCCGCACGGCGGCGAGTCCTTTCCGGTCGTTGGCGGTACTGTCGGTCGCGATGAACACGCGCATGGCGATGCCCTCCTACTGGGCCGATTCCTGGTTTCCCGGGCCTCGCCGTGGGTGGGTGCAAATTGCGGACCAGATCCCCGTAGGGGGATCGTGGCGAACCGGGATGCCCGGCGGTCAGGCGTCCGGCAGTCGGAACACGAACAAGGCGTTCCCGGAAGACGGATGGCGGATCTCGGGCGACACGAGGCGGGGAATCCGCCGAGGGCTGCCGCCCCCGAGGCCGGTGGTGATCGCGACGTACTGGATGCCGTCCACGGCATAGCTGACCGGGAATCCCTGGACCGAGGTGGGAAGGCGGGTGCGCCACAGGACCTGGCCGGTCGCTGCGTCGTAGGCGCGGAAATACCGGTCCACGTCCCCGACGAAGGCCAAGCCGCCCCCGGTGGTGAGCACGCCGGTCAGGAATGCCGCGCGCTGTTCGACGCTCCAGACCTCTTCCAGGGTCTCGACGTCGTACGCGGCGAGCTTCGCCAGCATGCCGTCGGTGCCGGGCATGCCGAACCACTCCCGCTCGCCGCCCGTACCGCCACGACCCTCCTCGAGCCTCATCCCGCGCCCCCGCATGCGCATGCAGCTCAGGCTCAGGGGAATGACCAGCAAGGACGTCTCCGGACTGTAGGCGACAGCGGGCCAGTTGTGGCCGCCCGCAGTGCTGGGACAGACCGAAACCCAGTCTCCCACACCCGCCTCGGCGATGTCTCGACGGTACCGGACCCGGCCCGTTTCGGGATCGACGAACTCGAAGATGTCTTGGTGAACGGTCTCGGTGAAATCGAGGAACGCTCCATTCGAGCGGTCCAGCTTCCAGAGGATACCGGGCTTCCCGATGGTGAACAGCCACCGGGCGTCGCCCCGATCGACGAGCACCTGCTCGAACGCTTCGTCCATGTCCAGGGCTTCGCCAGGCGCGTGCTGACGGTACCAGACGATGGCCCCGTCGTCCGGGTTCAGGGCCAGGGTCGAGCTCGTGAAAAGCGCGGCGTCGTCGACGGTGAGCCCCCGGCTGGCCGGGACCCAGGGTTTGGCCTGGGCCGTGCCCCAGTACATCAGGTCCAGCTCCGGGTCATAGCTGCCCGTGATCCACGCGTCTCCGCCGCCCCGGAGCTCCCAGGACAGGTCGCCCCAGGTGTCTCCGCCGGGTTCGCCGGGGCGTGCGATCGTGTAGGTCCGCCACCGCTCTTCACCGGTGTCCGCGTCATGGGCGGTGATGAAGCAGGACGATTCGAAGAACCGGCCGCAACCGTTGATCCCGTTGACCACGAGGCCCTTCACCACCAGTGGGCCCGCGACGTTGGTGTGGCCTTCCCGGTAGTCCGCTACCCGGGCCTCCCAGACGATCCGTCCCGTACCCGCGTCCAACGCCACCAGGAATGCGTCCTTGGTGGCCAGGAACACTTTGTTGCCGTGGATGGCCAGGCTGCGCAGGTGATCGAATCCGCCCGTGCTCAGGTCCGCCGGGAACTCCCGGCGGTATTCCCAGATCAGGGTGCCCGTGGCTCCATCCAGGGCCTGGACCACGTTGCCTGGATGGGTCAGATACAGGACGCCATCCCGCTCCAGGGGCGTGGGCTGGCTGGCACCGGGCTCCATCGCCCAGGACCAGGACAGGGCCAGGTCGGACACGTTGTCCCGGGTGATCTGGTCCAGGGGACTGTGGCCCCAGGAGTCGTAGGTGCGGCGGTACATGAGCCAGTCGCCGTCGGGTGGGGCCACCAGGTCGGCATCGGTCACGGGAGCGATCTCGACGGAGACGGTGGTGGACGCGTCGGCCGACGCGTCTGCGGGTGCGAGGGTCGTGCCCGTCTCCAACGTGCCTTCCGCACCCACCACCGCGGCCGGACCGCCGGTCGTTCCCCCAGGGTCGACGGCTCCGCCCAGGGAAGCGCCGCTGGAAGCCAGCCGGCCCCGGGACAGCGGACGACTTCCGTCCGAGAATCCGTTTCGAGAGAGCACGTAGGCCAGCACGTCGGAGACTTGGCCCTCGCCGAGTGTGCCTGGGGACTCGGGGGGCATGGTCGTGGCCACGACGTCGTGAAGCTCCGTAAGGGGCCGATCCCGCCACGCGGACTGGAAGTCCGGCCCCGCCAGAGCCGGGGCCTCGAACGAGCCCTCGAGGGTCGTGAGGTGGCAAGCGGCGCACGTTTCCAGGTAGAGCCGATGGCCCGAGTCCACCTGCGCCACGGTGAAGGAAGGCCCGTCGGATCCGGTGCAGGCCACCATGAGAGAGAGCGCCAGGGCCGGGAACGGCGTGCGCGATTTCCAGACATTCCGAGGCCGCATCGATGCCCTCTGGTTCGAGACCTTCCCAAGATGAACGAACGGGCGCGCCCCGCAATCGTCGGGGACGCGCCCGGCCGCCGTAGCGAGCGTTTCGCGACGCTTCGCGACGATCCTCGCTTCCGGCGGCTGTTGCTCAGGATCGGACTGACGCCCGGGCGTAGGTGAGCCCTACTCCAGCGCCCGTCCCAGTTGCCGCAGACCCTGCCGCAGCCGCTGACGGTTCTCGACCAGGGCCATGCGCACGTGCCCCTCGCCCCGGGGCCCGAACGCGGCGCCCGGAGTCATGGCCACCTCGGCCCGGTCCACCATGGCCATGGTGAACTCCATCGTGGAGCCACCGTACGGAGCAAGATGCTCCGGCCGCACCTTCGCCCACAGGAACATGCCCGCCAGGGGGGTCTCGACCTCCCAGCCCAGCTTTCGCACCCCTTCCACCAGCAGATGCGCCGCGCCTGGTAGATGGCGGCCTGCTCGGCGATGTGCTCGTCGCCTTCCCGCATCGCCACGATCGCTGCGATCTGCACCGCCTGGAAGATGCCGTAGTCGTAGTACCCCTTGATCCGGACCAGCGCGGCGATCATGTCGGCATTGCCCACGCACAGGCCGATGCGCCACCCCGCCATGTTGTACGGCTTGCTCAGCGTGGCGAACTCGACCCCCACGGCCGAGGCTCCGTCCGCTTCCAGGAAGCTCGGGGCCTTGTAGCCGTCGAAGCAGGTTTCGCCGTACGCGAAGTCGTGGATGACCATGACCTTGTGGTCGTGGGCGATCCGGACGATTCGGTCGAAGAACGAGCGGTCGACGGTCAAGCCGGTGGGGTTGTGCGGGAAGTTGAGGACGATGGCCTTGGGTTTGGGATTGGTCTCGACGACGGCCCGTTCGATGCGGTCGGCGAACGCCGCGTCGTTCCCCAGAGCCACCGCGACGGGTCGTCCCCCCGCGAGCACCACCGCGTAGCTGTGGATCTGGAACGCCGGGTCGCCCACCACCACGGTGTCGCCCGGGTCGAGCAGGGCCAGGCAAAGGTGGCTGAAGCCTTCCTTCGACCCGATGGTGGCCAGGACCTGGGTGTCGGGGTCAAGTGTGACCCCCCAGTTCCGCTCCCACTTCCGCGCGATGTCCTGGCGCAGGTTGAACACGCCCCCCGCGCTGGAATACCGGGAGTTCCTGGGGTCGAGCACGGCTTCGCGCAGCTTGTCGACGACCACGGTGGGCGGAGGGTCGGCTGGGTTGCCCATGTTCATGTCGATGACGTCCGCCCCGGCCTGGCGCCGCTGGAGCACCAACGACTTGAGTTGCCCCAGGATGTACGGCGGCAGGTTCTGGACGCGTTGCGAGACGGATACCGGCATCTCAGAAGGCTCCGTGTTCCGGGGATGGCGGTGACATCGTCGGCGAGTGGCGGCAGGGTTGGAGCATCATACGCCCCGGATGGCCAGCGGTGGATACCGCTCCCACCCACCCCGTGTGAAGTCGGGGAAGTCCTGGGGCGCGCTGCCATTGGCCACGGACCGCTCGCTCAGCTCGATCACCGCGCTCAGGGCCGCGGCGTCGTACACGTTCATGTCGGTGGGATTGCCCTCCAGCAGGTCCTGAACGAGAACCCAATCCTCGATGAAGTCCATGCCGCCGTGGCCGGCGCCGATTGCCGCTTCGCGGAGCCCGGTCCACAGGGGGTGCTCGTACCGGTCGTACCACGCGTCCATGTCGTCCCACCGGTGCGACTCGCTCTGGCCTTCCACGTACACCCGGTCCGGGTAGCCCTGGAATAGACCGTCGGTGCCCTGAACCAGGTGGATCCGGCTGTAGGGGCGGGGCAGGTTGGTGTCGTGGCTGACGTAGATCGTCCGCCCCAGAGCCGTCTGGATCAGGCTCACGTTCACGTCGCCCAGGGCGTAGGTCTCTGAACGCCTGGGATGCCGCTCGGGATAGTTGTTCCGAGCGTAGTTCTGGAGCCCCCGGCTCGGGCTGCTCATGGACACGAGCGTCGTGAACCGGTCGCCCCGATTGATGTCCATGCAGTTGGCGATGGGGCCCAGGCCGTGGGTCGGATACAGGTTCGCGTTCCGGGTCTGGGACCAGGCCCGCCGCCACAGCCCTTCGTGGGCGTCTTCGAACTTGATGGCCCGGAGGTCGTGCAGGTAGCCGCCCTCGCCGTGAAGGATCTCTCCGAACAGGCCCTGGCGGACCATGTTGAGCACCATCAGCTCGGCCCGTCCGTAGTTCACGTTCTCCATCATCACGCAGTGCTTCTGCGTGCGCTCCGCGGTTTCCACCAGCTGCCAGCAGCCCTCGATGTGGGTCGCCGCCGGCACTTCTGTGGCCGCGTGCTTCCCGTTCTCCATGGCGGCCACGCACACCGGCACGTGCCACTCCCAGGGCGTCGCGTTGAACACCAGGTCCAGGTCCTCTTCAGCGCACATGCGCTCGAAGTCGGTGGGCGTGTCGCCGTACAACGCCGGTGGCGCCTGACCAGCCTCGACGACCCATCCGGCCACCTCGTCGCGCCGGGCCACGTCGATGTCGCAGACGGCCCGGATCTCCACGTTCTCGATCCGCAGGAAGTTCCGGACGTGGGCTCCACCCTGGAGACCGACACCCACGAATCCCATCCGGATCCGGTCCAGGGGGGGCGCGGCGAACGGGGCTTGGGGGGAAGGTCCGAGGGCTGCGCCGGGGTCACTGGAGGCTTCCTGCGGGGGACCGCCGTCGGCGTCGGGTGCGCAGCCGAAGGCGCTGCCCAGGGCCGCCGCGCCCAATCCGGCGGCGCCGAGCTTGAGCAGGTCGCGGCGCTGGAGGCCGCTCGGAGTGCCGGTGTCGTCGGGTCGGTCGTCGCTCACGGTATGGTCGGTGTCGGAGTGAAGTGGAGGAGGGCGAGAATCCGTTGCGCTCGCCAACCCGGATCGCCCACGGCGATCGACGTCGAAGCACAATCTGCTGGGCCACGGGGAGGCGCGAAAGCACCAGCTCGGTCGGATCCGGTAGACCCGGCCGAGTCGCTGCGGGTGGACACGCCTCCTGGCGGCGAATCGACGTTCGTGCCTGGTCTGGCCCGTCGGGCTATGATGGCGGCCGACCCGCCGGGCGGTATCGCCCCGGCCATCTGTCGTCCGCAGCCCCTGGTAGCCACACGTGGATCTCACCCTCTGGGATGGCGTCGCCTTCTTCGGCTTCCTGGGCGCCGTCATCGGGATCTCCCTGTACGCGTCCCGGAAGGAAGACACCTCCGAAGACTACTTCCTGGCAGGGCGCAGCCTGACGTGGTGGCTGATCGGGTTCAGCCTGATCGCGTCGAACATCTCCACCGAGCACTTCATCGGGATGGCGGGGTCGGGATTCGGCGGAGCCGGGCTCGCGATCGCCAGCTACGAGTGGATCGCGGCGATCTCCCTGGTCATCGTCGCCTTCTGGCTGCTGCCCCTGTTTCTGCGGCTGGGCATCTTCACGATGCCCGAGTTCCTGGAATACCGGTACGGCAATCCGGCCCGCACGATCATGTCGCTGTATCTCATGGCGGCCTACGTCGGCGTGGCCATCGCGGGCGTTCTCTACTCCGGCGCCCTGGGCCTCCAGACCATCTTCGGCCTGGACATGCTGCTGGGCATCTGGCTGATCGGGATCCTGGCCGGCGCCTACACGGTCTATGGCGGATTGAAAGCGGTGGTCTGGTCCGACCTGCTTCAGGGCGGGGCGCTGCTGGTGGGTGGGCTGGTGGTCACCGCAATCGGGCTGAACCGGGTCGGGGGGCTCGGGACGTTCCTCGAGACCAACGCCGACAAGCTCCACACGGTGCTCCCGGCCAGCGACCCGGAGTTGCCCTGGACGATCTTCCTCCTGGGCATCTGGATTCCCAACATGTTCTACTGGGGATTCAACCAGTTCATCACGCAGCGCACGCTGGGCGCGAAGTCCCTGGCCGCGGGTCAAAAGGGCATCGTGTTCGCCGCGGGCCTGAAGCTGCTGATTCCCTTCATCGTCGTGTTCCCGGGGATCATCGCCTTCCAGCTATACGGGGCCTCGCTGGCCGACGGCGACCAGGCCTACCCGATGCTGATCCGGGACCTGCTGCCGATCGGGGTGCGTGGCATCCTCTTCGCGGCCTTGTTCGGCGCGATCATGAGCAGCCTGGACTCCATGCTGAACTCGGCGTCCACTCTGTTCACCATGGACATCTACAAGCGTCACGTCCGCCCCGACGCCGACCCCGAGCGCATCGTGAAGGTGGGTCGGCTGTCCACCGCCTTCTTCGTGATCGTGGGCTGCTTGCTGGCGCCGTTTCCAGGGCGGTTCGAAGGGGTCTACGCGTACATGCAGCTGGTCTGGGGCTTCATCTCGCCCGCCATCACCGCGGTGTTCGTGTTCGGCCTGGTGTTTCGAAGAGCTCCCCAGTCCGCCGCGGTGGCGGGCCTTCTGGTTGGGCCGGTCCTGTACGGGATTCTCAACTGGCAGCTGCCACAGATCGCCTTTCTCAACCACATGGCCATCACCTTCCTGTCGGTCCTCGCCGTCATGGCGTGGTTCACGTGGAGGAAGCCCCTGGTCGCCCCGGTTACCTTCGAGACCCATTCGGACCTGGACCTGACCGGAAGCCGGAGCGCGAAAGTCGGAGGCTGGATCGTCGTGGCGACCACGATTCTGCTCTACGTGGTGTTCTGGTAGGACCCCGATCGGTTACCGAGGCGTGACGCTCTCGGGGCGGTCTCGCGCTCGCGCGAAGGTCGCCGGTGTGGTAGGCTCAAGGTTCGGAACGAGCCATGGGCAGCGGGTAAGGAGGTACGAATGGCTACGGTTCCCCTGGTATGGGTGTGGGTCGCGCTCGCCGTGACTGCGTTGGCGATCGGGCTACTCCTCACCGTGCGCATGCGTAGGATCGGGGCTGCGAAGCTGGTCGCGGAACTCGAAGAACGACAACGGATGGAAGGCCGCCTGGCTCTGATCGAGGAGGCTCCACCCCTGGTCCCACCCCCGTCGATCCACACGAAGCCGATCGACCGTTGGACCCGTAGGCGCCTGCCGGCGGAACGGGATCGCTCCTAGACGCGCGTCCGACCCCTCAGCCTCAGGCCCGGGTCGTTTCGGGCCACGACTCCCAGGAACCCCCCGGCCGGATCGCGCATACCAGCTATGCGGGCCGGCTCGGGCGACGGACGTCCGTAGGCGCCCCGGAACGGTCCCGTCCACGAACCCAGAGCTCGCCATGTCCCTGCTTCGATCTCGCTCCGCGTGTGGAGCACTGTTGCTCCTCGCCCTCGTGCTCGATCTCCGTCCGGCCGAGGCCGGCGTTGTGGACGTGGAGGTGGAGCGCCGGGAAGACGTGCTCGGCGGGCAGCCGTTCGGCGAGGCGGGGGCGTACGAAAAGCTGGTTGGCCGGGTGCGTTTCGCGTTCGACCCGAACAACCCCGCAAACGCCGCCATCGTCGATCTCGACCGGGCGCAGACCAACGAAGCCGGAATGGTGGAGGCCTGGGCCAACTTCATGGTGCTCCAGCCAAAGGATCCGGCGCTGCGCCGGGGCGTGGCCTGGCTCGAGGTCAGCAACCGGGGCGGGAAAGCGGGGGTCCGGTACTTCAACGCCGGGAGCGGGGCCCGGAACCCGGTCACCGAGGAGGACTTCGGCGACGGCCTTCTGATGAGGCAGGGACTGACCCTCATCTGGGTCGGCTGGCAGTGGTCGATTCCGGAGGGGCCGGACGCGATGCATCTCGTGGGCCCCATTCTGGAACAGATGGAAGACGAGGGCCCGGTCCCGCTGACCGGCCTGGTGCGGGCCGACTGGACGGTGGACGAGGAGAGCGACGTCGTCCGCCTCGCCCATCGTCCCGGCATCCTGTCGTATCCACCCCACGACCCGGAGTCCGACCGCCACCACATGACGGTTCGGGACGGGCGTGAGGGTCCCCGGCGGGACGTTCCCCGGGACGACTGGCGTTTCGTGCCGGATCCGGACCGGGAATCGACCCGGGTAGCGTCGCTCCGAGAGCAGCGCGAGGCGGCCCGGCAGGCGTTCCTGGCGTGGGAGGCGGCGAGGGCCGCCGGCGAGGACGTGCCCGACGAGTTCGTGGCGCCCGAGCCGACCCAGGCCCCCGTGGAGGAGGGCCCCGCGCCGCTGGAGTACGTTCAGTTGGAGGGCGGCTTCCAGCCGGGGCGGATCTACGAGTTGGTCTACGAGGCGTCCGAGCCCCGGGTGGTCGGCCTGGGTCTGGCGGCCATCCGGGACATGATCTCGTACGCGAAGTACGATCCCGCGTCTCCGTTTCCGGTGGAATCGGGCATCGCATTCGGCGTCTCGCAGACCGGTCGGTTCCTGCGCCACTTCCTGTACCAGGGGTTCAACGTGGACGAGGAGGGGCGCACCGCGTACGACGGCATGCTGATCCACACGGCCGGCGCGGGGCGGGGGAGCTTCAACCACCGGTTCGGCCAGCCGTCTCGAGACGCGCACCGCTACTCGGCGTTCTTCTTTCCCACCGACCTCTTTCCTTTCACGAGCGCCACCCAGCGGGATCCGATCCTGGACCGGGAGGACGGGCTCCTGGACCGGACGCCGGAGCAACATCGGCCCCTGACCTTCTATACGAACACCGGCTACGAGTACTGGGGTCGGGCCGCGGCGCTGATCCACCACGATACGGGCGGTGACACCGACGTCGCACCGTTGCCCAACGAGCGGATCTATCACATCACTGGAGGGCAGCACTTCGTGGGGGCCTGGCCTCCGTCGGACGACGCCCGCATGAACAGTGGCTACCGGGGCAACCCGGTGGACTTCCTGGTCAACCTCCGGGCGCTGGCGGTGGACCTCGTGGAGTGGGTGGCCGACGGTGTGGAACCCCCGCCCAGCGCCTACCCGACCCTGGCCGACGGCACGCTGGTGCCGTACCGGGAGGTCCAGTATCCGTTCATCCCCGGCCTGATCATCAGCCGCGTGATCCACAACGCCTACCGGGCCGATTACGGCGATCGATGGGACGAGGGCATCGTGGACAAACAGCCGCCGGACCTCAACGGCCGCTACCCGAGCCTGGTGTCCAACGTGGACGAGCTCGGCAACGAGGTCGCCGGAATCCGTCCCGTGGAGATCCGGGTGCCCGTCGCGACCTACCTGCCCTGGAACCTCAGGGAAGGGTTCGCCGGCGGCACCGACGAGATGACGGACTTCGTGGGCACGCTCATCCCGTTGGCGGCCACCGAGAACGTGCGCATGATCCAGGCGGACCCCCGGCCCAGCCTGGAGTCCCTGTACGGGTCGAGGAACGCCTACCTGGAGCGGGTCCAGGCCGCCGCGAACGAGATGGTCGCCGAGCGCCTGCTCCTGGAAGAGGACGTGCCCCGGGTCGTCGCTCGGGCCACGGCCCTCTGGAACTGGATCATGGGCGGCTGAGCGACCGGTCCCGGAGCGCTGCCACCAGAGGCGGCCGCCCTTGCGACGGGCACCGGGGCCGTCCGAGGGCGACCGGGGCGGCTAGTTGTCCCGCCGGTACTTCACCTCGCCACCGACGATCGTGTAGACGACTTCGGCAGAGGGGATCTCCTCCTCGGGAATCTCCAGGATGTCCTTCGACAAGACCGTCACGTCGGCCAGCTTGCCTACGCTGAGGGATCCCTTCAGGTCTTCCTCGAATGCCGCGTACGCCCCGGCCAGGGTGTAGGAATGCAGGGCTTCCATCCTGCTCATGCGCTGATCCGGGAAGAACACCGAGCCGCCCCGGGTCCGCCGGGACACCGTCGAGTAGTACGAGGCGATGGGATCCACGTCCTCGACCGGGGCGTCGGTGCCGTTGGTGACGACAGCGCCGGACTGGAGCAGCTTCTGCCAGACGTAGGCACCCTCTTCCGCCCGTTGCTCACCCAGCCGCTCGAGCACGTACGGGGCATCGGAGGTGGCATGGACCCCCTCCATGGACGCGATCACGCCCAACTCGGCGAAGCGGGGGATGTCGTCGGGGTGTAGGTGCTGGGCGTGCTCGACCCTCCAGCGCGGGTCGCTCAGGTCCGGGTTCGCCTCGAAGGTGGCCTCGAAGATGTTCAGGGTCTCCTGGTTGGCCCTGTCGCCGATGGCGTGGACGGCCAACTGGTACCCGTGCTCGGCCGCGAGCCGAGCGGTCTCTTCGATGACCGCGATCTCGGTGGTGTTGAGTCCGGAGCTGCTCGGAAGGTCCTCGTAGGGCTCGAGTAGCCAGGCCCCGTGGGGACCCAGCGCACCGTCGATGCTGTGCTTGATGGCCCGCACCGTCAGGTGGTTGTCGCCGACGCCGATCATGCGGTAGGTGGCCAGATCCGTGGCGAAGCGCTCGTTGCTGCCCCGGAGCATGACGTAGAGGCGCACGTCCAGGTCACCGGCCTCGGCGAGATCGCGGTACAGGTCCACCGTGCCGAAGCCCGTGCCCGCGTCGTGGAACGAGGTGATTCCCTTCCGAAGGGCCTCTTCCTGGGCCAACTGGACGAGGCGTCGGGGGTCGGGCGGGGCGGCGCCTTCCGAGGCGGGGCGCAGCAATCCGCTGGCCGTCTCGCGGAAGACGCCAATGGGGTCGCCGTTGGCGTCACGGACGATCTGCCCCCCGGGCGGGTCCGGGGTGTCGCGATCGATCCCCGCCATCTCCATGGCTCGTGCGTTGGCGTACGTGGCGTGACCACTGGCGTGACGGAGAATCACCGGGTTGTCCGGCGACACCTCGCTCAGCGAGTGATGGAGGGGCAGCCCGTCCACCGCGCCCTCCGGCGTGGCAGTCCACTTCTCCTGGTGCCATCCCCGTCCTCGGATCAGCTGCCCGGGCTCCGCTTGGGCCACCGTGGCCTCCACCATGCCCACGATCTCGTCCCAGCTCTCCGTGTCCATGAGCCGGAGCTGCATGTTCGCGTCGCCGACGCCCATGAAGTGTCCGTGGCTTTCGACGAAGCCCGGGATCGCGAGCTGGCCGTCCAGGTCCAGGACCTCGGTGTCGGAACCGACGTAGGCGGCGATCTCGTCATTCGACCCCAGAGCGACGATCCGGTCGTCCGAGACGGCCATGGCCTGGGCTTCGGGTCGCCCATCGTCCATCGTCACGATTCGTCCGTTCGTCAGCACGAGATCGGCGGCGGAGCTCTGGTCGGGGGCGTCGCCGCAGCCGGCGACGAAAGCGACGAGGCAAGTGAGTGCCGACGCGAAGCGGGCCGTGCCGTACGGCGCACGGTTCATGAAGTCCTCCTGGAGTCGTGGGATGAAGCGCCAACGCTACCCGCAACCGGGAGCGGGGGCAACGGGGGAGCCGAGTTGACAGGAAGAATGCGTGCCAATAAGTTTGTACCACAAACTAAGTCACAATACAAACAACGCGGACGCTGCTGACCGCGCGCGAAAAGACCTGGAGGAAACGATGAGCCTCACACCGGACCTGGAAGCGCTGGAGAAGCAGGCCTACGCCTCGCGATGGCAGGACGGGCTGCTCGATCTGTTCATCGGGCTCGGCATCCTCCTCGTCGGAATCTTCTGGTTGACCCCCATGGCCGGCATGGGAGGTGTGGCGCCGGCACTCTTGATCGTGTTCTGGCTGCCGGCTCGCCGACTCGTGACCGAGCGGCGAGCGGGGTACGTGGAGTTCGGCCCCGAACGGAAGGCCCGGGAACGTCGGGGTCTGATCGGGTTGCTGGCCATGGGGGTGCTCAGCCTGCTGCTGGGAATCGCGGCGTTCGTGATTCTGAACCGTTCCGGTCTCGCGACCGGCGAGTGGATCGAGATGGGGGTCCCGGCCTTGCCCGGTGTGTTGTTGGGCATCGGTGCGGTGGCCGGAGGACTCATGCTGGGCGTGCCCCGGATCCTGGGGTACGGGGTGCTCATGGCGCTCCTGGCCGCTCTCGCGACGGCACTGGGCCTGGAGCCCGGCGTCTACATGGCGTTCACCGGAGCCCTGATCACCAGTGTGGGCGTGGTCCTGCTCGCTCGTTTCTTCCGAGACCACCCCCGGCCTGAGGAAGCAGCGGGGTGAGGGTGGAGGGGGGCGGAGAGGGGATGCGCGGGATGAGGGAGGGGCGTCAGCACCAGGGACGGACAGCCGGATGAGCGCGCAGCGGAACGAGGAGGGAACGGGCCAGCGGCCTTCGGCCATCGACCGGCTGATCCACGAGCCGGCCCGCCTCGCGCTGATGTCCCTTCTATACGTGGTCGAGGCCGCCGACTTCGTATTCCTCCAGGGCCAGACAGGCCTCACCGGCGGTAACGTGTCGTCTCACATGAGCAAGCTCGAAGAGGCCGGATACGTGGGCGTGGAGAAGAGCTTCGTGGGCAAGCGACCCCAGACGGTGTTTCGGCTGACCGACCCGGGGCGGACGGCCTTCCGGCAATACCGGGACACCATGAAGGGCCTGCTGGACCCCCTGCCCGAATAGCCGCCCGCCGCCGTCGCGGGAGCCTCGGAACGCCGAGGTTTGCGCCTGGTACGCGGGCACCGCCATGATGGTGAAGGCCGCCTTGTCCTCGGTTGGTTCATGCACCTTCGCTTCGAGCGCCGGGCGGTGAGGCTCACTGTCGTACTGGCCACGGTGCTCACGATGGTGTTCCTGTCCGGGCTGGCCCCGGACGGTTTCTACCTGAACCGCCTGGCGCCATGACCAATCCGGAGGACCCACTCGTGGAAACCGGAGCCAGCGGCTCGATGATGATGGGAATGCTCGTAGGCACGATCGCGATGCCGGTGACCCCGGTGGTGCTGGTAGCGGCCGGAATGCGACTCGTGCTTCCGACCGAGAAGCGTCGCCCCGCAGTCGACGGCCGGGAGCTGGACCGGTGCGCATAGATCCGGCGCGATGCGTCGCCTGCGCGAACTGCGTCCCAATCTGCCCCATGGGGGCGATCCGCGTCGATCCGGACATCCGCCGGGCGGTGGTGGATCGGGACGCCTGCGTAGAGTGCTACACCTGCTACCGGGGCATGAGCACCGATCACCTCAACCCCATGCTGGTCCGCCTTACCCGGCGGCTCCTGGGCCTCGTGCGACTCCGCTTCGATCCCGAACCGGACGTCTGCCCCACCGCCGCGATCGTGCCCGAGGACCTGGAGTGGCCACGAACCGTGCGGAGGGCGTTTTCCGACGTGCAGGCCACCCATGAAAGCACGGGCGTGTTGGGGCGGGGGACCGAGGAGGTGAAGACGAACGACGTGACCGACCGCGTCCAGGAGGGAGAGGTCGGCTTCACCGTCGAGCTCGGCCGGCCCGGCATCGGCACCACCTTCCGGGACATCCAGACGGTCACCGCCGCGATGGCCCGGGAAGGCCTCAGCTTCGAGGCCGCCAACCCCATCACCCACCTGATGACGGACACCGCTACGGGAACGATCGACCCGGAGGTCCTGGACGAGCGGGTCATGTCGGCGATCATCGAGTTCCGGGCCGGCCCGGGACAGGTCGCCACGGTGCTTCGGCTGCTCCGGACCGTGGCGGACGACATCGACACGGTGATGGCCGTGGGGGCCTACGAGCGGTGCGATCCCCAGGGACACAGTCCCCTCGAGGCCATTCTCGCCGCAGAGGGAGCCCGGGTCGTGCGCGCCAAGACCAACCTCGGCCTGGGTCGACGGAGCGAGCCCGCCTCGTCGGCGGTGCCGTCATGACCCACTCGCTCCACCGGTACGGGACGGCCCAGGATCTGGGCGACGACTACATCGTCTTCGCCATGCCCGCCCGGGGCTTCAACGACGTCGACGCGGTCGAGCGGCAGAAGGAATTCCTGACCCGGGCCCTGGCTCACGGGCCGGTGAATCTCGGCGACGGCAAGAAGGGGGGGTGGTACCATCCCGAGAAGGACCTGGGCCCTGCCGTGCACTGGCGTCGGGACACGGAGGCGGACCCGGAGGCGGTCATCCGGGGTGTGTCCGAGCCCAGCCTGGTGACGGCGGTGTTCGACAACCGGGACGCGGCCGAGGCCTTCGTCCAGGAGCTGAAGGAGGCCGACCTGGGGCTTTCGGTCAACATGAGCTCGGTGGCCGAAGAGGCCGAGCGGTGCTGTCGGGACTGCGGCGTGATTCGGCACAGCGTGGAGTATTCCCTGGGCTTCATGGGCCGAACCGATCGGCTTCCGGACGACGCCACGCTCCGCCTCAGCACCATGTGCGGTCACGGGATGATCTCCCACGCCCTGGCCGCGAAGATGATCGAGCGTGTCCAGTCGGGTCGATCCGAGCCCGACGAGGCGGCGCGCCTCCTGGCGCGATTCTGTGTATGTTCAGTGTTCAATCCGACACGAGCCGCGCGGGTGTTGGCGGGCCACGACGCCGAGGAGGCGACGCAGCCCGACCCACGATGACAGGGTTCCCATGGAATCGGCCCTGCGCGCCGCGAATACGTACACCGATCAGGGTTTCGAGCCATGCGCCATAGCACCGGATTCGCACTGCTACTCGCTCTCGCGCTGCCGACGGCGGCGACGGGTCAAACCGCCCAGGAGGCCGTCGAGCTCGACGTCGTCGAGGCCATCCGTCAGGAGGGGCTGGAACGCTCCCAGATCGAGTCCATGGCCCGGTATCTGACCGAGGTCATCGGCCCCCGCCTGACGGGGTCTCCAGGAATGCGAGCCGCGAACGAGTGGACCGCCGCCCAGCTCGAAGCCATGGGCCTGGACAACGTGCAGATCGAGGCCTGGGGCGAGTTCGGCCGCGGGTGGCAGAACGAGGACTACCAGGGCCGGATCCTGACCCCCTTCGAGCAGCCGCTCCACGGCCAGCCGCTGGCCTGGACCGGGAGCACCGACGGCCTCGTGCGTGGGCCCGCCGTCGTGGGTCGCATCGAAGAGATGTCCGAGCTGAACGCCCTGGCCGGTCGGGTGGCGGGCACGTTCCTGCTCATCGACGAGCCCCAGGACGTGGAGCCGGAGTTCGACCATACGGACCGGAGGACCTCTCTGGAGGACCTGTTGGAGCCGGGCGATCAGGCCGCCTGGGGTGGCGACATGTCGCCCGAGGAGCGCCGGGCGTTCATCGACCGGATCCGCCAGCAGCGGGCCCTTTCCAATGCGGTCGTCGAAAGGGCCGAGGCCGAGGGCGCCCTGGGGGTCATCCGCATCTCATCCCGGGAGCACGGCGTGATCCGGGGGGGATCTGGCGGGAGCCGGGAAGCCGGAGCCGCTGAGGGGCTGGCCCAGGTGGCCCTGTCTCGGGAGCAATACAACCAGATCTACCGGAACGTCGAAGCGGACATTCCCGTGGAGCTGGAGATCCAGGTCGAGAACCGGTTCTTCGAGGAGGATCTGCAGCAGTACAACACCCTGGCGGACCTGCCGGGAACCGACAAGGCCGACGAGTACGTCATGATCGGCGCCCACCTGGACTCCTGGCACATGGGGGGCGGCGCCACCGACAACGCGGCGGGATCCGTGATCATGATGGAGGCCATGCGCATCCTGAAGACCCTGGGCGTGCAGCCGCGGCGCACCATCCGGATCGCGCTGTGGAGCGGCGAAGAGCAGGGCCTGCTGGGCTCCCGGGCCTGGGTCGCGAACAACGAGCCCCTGCACCCTCGGATTTCGGCCTACCTCAACGTCGACAACGGAACGGGACGCCTCCGAGGGATCTGGGACCAGTCCAACGAGAAGGCTCTGCCGGTCTTCGAGCAGATCCTCTGGCCCTTCCGGGACCTGGGCGTCGTGGCGGTTCGCGAGGGCGACACCGGTGGAACCGACCACCTGGCTTTCGACGCAGCGGGCATTCCCGGATTCAACTTCATTCAGGACCCCATCGAGTACGGCATCAACACCCATCACACCGAACTCGACACCTTCGACCACCTGGTGATCGAAGACCTGATGCAGGCCGCTGTGGTGGTTGCGTCGACGGCATACCATCTTGCGATGCGGGACGAGTTGATGCCTCGAAAAGAGGTGCCGGTCTCCGACCAGTAGGCGGTGCGGGTTTTGCCCGCACTCCGACAAGACGGCTCCCAGCGCCTCGGAACAGGAGAAGCTCATGGAAGCGCGACGTCCGATTCCAGACGGCTTCGTCGCGGGACTCGCGGCGGGTGTGACCGTGATCGTGGTGTTCCTGGTCTACGACGTCGTCCGGGTCGCTCCTCTGTCCACGCCCTTCGAGTTGGCCGGCATCCTGTTCGGTGCCGAAGGTCCTCCGTTGGGTTTGACCGGCCAGGCGCGCCTCGCCGCCATCGCGTCGGCGATCTTCCGGATCCTGGCGTACACCGGCTTCCATCTCCTGGTCTTCGGGGCCCTCGGTGCGGGGGCGGTGTGGCTGTTCAATCGCATGGGGAGGTCGTTGAACGTCTTCACGGGCGCCCTGTACGGACTGATCGTCTGCACGGCCGTGCTCTATGGCGCGTTCTGGCTCGTCTGGACGGGCGTGTCGGCGCCCAGCCTGACCGGTGTCCTCCTGGCCAACGCAGCCGCTGGGGCGGTGCTGGCCTGGAGGGTTCAGGCGTCGTCGTCCGCCGGCAGCAGCTGATCGAGCAGGGCTTTGTCGCCCTGGACCGCACATCGCTGCTGGTAGAGGCGTAGGCCACTCAGCCCGCCCAGCTCCGCGCCGTTCCCGGCCCGGCCGGGACCGCCGTGAAGCAGGAACGGCATGGCCATGCCGGACCCCAGGGCTGACCCGGCCACGCCCGCCGATCCGACGTAGAGCCGGCCGTTCCAGGGCCCCAGGCCGCTGATCATTCCGGCCACCCAGTCAGGGTCGTCTCCATACGCGCTGGCCACCAGGCTGCCCTGACCGAGGGCCACGAGGTCGGCCGCGTCTTCCGGGGTGCCGTCGTATGGGAGGACCGTGGCCACCGGCCCGAACACCTCGTGGGTGTGAACGACCCCCGCCGCCCTGGCGTCGTCGACGCGCACCAGCGTCGGCCGCACGTAGTAGCCCTTGCCGGCCGGGGCGCCGGCACCCTCCAACGGCTCGGCGCCGCCCGTCACGGCGACCCCGACGCCCAGCAGCGCCTCGATTCCCGCCCGATTGTCGGCGAGCTGTCGGGCCGTCGTGACTGGACCCATGCGTACGTCCGGATCGGCCGTGTTGCCGACCGCCAACGCCTCCAGCCGGCCGGCCAGTGCGGCCGCTACCCGGTCCACGTCGGCCTCGGGCACGAAGATCCGTCGCACCGCGGTGCACTTTTGGCCGGTCTTCTGGGTCATCTCGCGGAACACGTCCTTCAGGAACAGCTGGTAGGCCTCGGAGGACTCGTCGAGCCCTGGAGCCAGCACCGCGCTGTTGAGGGAATCGGCCTCCACGTTCACGGTCACATTCCGGGCCAGGATGTTGTCACGGGACCGGAGGTGGAGGCCCGTGTCCGCGGATCCGGTGAACGCCAACACGTCCTGGCTGTCCAGGTGATCCAGGAGATCGCCGGGCGATCCGGACACGAGCTGCACCGAGCCGGCCGGCAGCACCCCCGCCTGATCCAGGATCTCGATCATCCGGTACGTGACCAGGGCGGTGCTCGTCGCCGGTTTGACGATGACCGGCATCCCGGCCAGAAGGGCGCAGGCGGCTTTTTCTCCGAACCCCCAGGCCGGGAAGTTGAAGGCATTGATCAGCACGGCCACGCCTTCCTTCGGCATCAGCACATGCTGACCCCACCACGAGCCGTCGCGGGACAGGGCGACGCCGTCGCCGTCTGGCATGAACCGGGCCTCGCCCAGCTTCTTCCCCAGATACGCGTACGCACCGAGGGTGCCGCTGGCGCCGTCCACGTCGAACTTGGCGTCGGACTTGGTGTTCCCGCCGTTCTTCATGGCCAGGTCGAGGAGCTCGTCCCGATGCTCGCCCAGGGTCTTCGACATGGCCTTGAGCAGGGCCGCCCGTTCGCCCAGGGTCAGGCGCCGGAGGGCCGGCCCCCCGACCCGCCGAGCGTACGAGACGGCGGCCCCGAGGTCCAAGCCCTCGGTCGACGTCCGGGCCACCGGCTCCTCGGTGGAGGGATCGACCAGGATGGCGGGGTCGCCGGTGCCTTCGTGCCACTGGCCGCTCAAGAAGCTCTTCAACGTGATCATCTACGGGACTCCGAACCGGGTGGGCCGCGAGGGTGGGTCGAGACCGGTGGGCAGGGACCCCCACCGGGCCCCGAACAATAGAAGACCGGCGGTGGAGAACAAGGTGCCGCGGCGCCGCGTCGGTTGCGTCCCTCACGCCAGCTCCGATCTTGGAGTCCGACCATTCGCCTGCTCCCGTAGAGGAAGGGGACGAGGGATGATCCGGTTCCGACGCTCGTACATCGCCGCGCTGCTGACCCTGGGGGGCGGCGCCGGTCTTGCAGGCGCCCAGACGCCGGAGGCCAGGCCGAACATCGTGGTCGTGCTGGTGGACGACCTGCGTTGGGACGAGTACGGCGCGGCCGGACACCCCTTCCTCGAGACACCCTCCATCGACCGGGTCGCAGCCGAGGGAGCGACGTTCACCCGGGCGTACCACGCCACGCCCCTGTGCTCGCCCAATCGGGCCAGCCTCCTTACGGGCCAGTACGCTTCGAGGCATGGGGTCCGGGACAACGTGGCCAAGGACCTGACCAGCCATCAGCTCCACACCTTCCCGATGGACGTCCAGGCCCTGGGATACGAGACGGCGTTCATCGGCAAATGGCACATGGGCAACGATCCGACTCCCCGGCCCGGTTTCGACACCTGGGTAGCGCTACCCGGCCAGGGACGCACCGTGGATCCGGAGCTCTACGAGAACGGGCGGCTCCATACCGTGCCCGGGTACGTTACCGATCTGCTCACGGACCGGGCCGTGGACTTCATCGCCGCCGAACGGGAGCAGCCGTTCCTGCTTTACCTGTCCCACAAGGCCGTGCACCCCGATGCCCGGCAGCTGGACGACGGGTCGGTCGATCCCACGTATCCGAGTCGTTTCGTACCGGCTCCCCGCCATGCGGACCGGTACGTGGACGCCGAGGTCGTGTACGCGCCCAGCCGCCTCACGGGGCGAGCCATGCCGGAGGGGAAGCCCGCCATCACCCACGCCCTGGAAAACAAGTGGGCCCGTCCGGACGACGATGCGGCGAAGGTCCTGTCCCAGAGGCCCCGGGACATCGTGGCCCGGACCCGGGCCGAGATGCTGCTTTCGGTAGACGAGAGCCTCGGTCGGATTCTCGACACGCTCGAAGACGAGGGCGTCCTGGACCGTACCATGGTCGTGTTCACGAGCGACAACGGGTACTGGTACGGCGAGCACGGACTGACGGCGGAGCGACGCATGCCCTACGAGGAGGGGCTTCGGGGCCCTCTCCTGGTACGGCACCCGCCCACGGTCGACGCCGGCTCGACGGTGGAGGGGCTGGTGGTGTCCGTCGACCTGGCGCCCTCCATGATCGAGGTGGCCGGGGGAACGCCGGGACCACAGGTCCAGGGGCGATCGTGGATGCCGCTCCTGGAGGGCGACGCCAGCGGTTGGAGAACCTCGGTCATGGCCGAGTACTTCTCGCACGAACGCCCATTCGCCTGGATGCTGGACATGAGCTACAAGGTGGTGGTCAGCGGCCCGTTCAAGCTGATCCACTGGCTGCAACAACAGGGTGTGGACGAGCTCTACGACCTGGAAGCGGATCCGTACGAAATGAACAACCTCATCGACGACCCGGCGCACGCCGACGTGGTGGCCGAGCTTCGGGCGGAGCTGGCGCGCCTCATGGGCGAGGTGATCTCGTGAGCGTTGGCCTCCTAGAATCCGGGTCCTCGCCATTGGAGACCACGTGACCGAGCCAGGCGATCGGCGGTACACGGACCGGGAAGTGGCCCTGGTGCTGAAGCGGGCAGCCGAGCTGGAAGAGCGGCGTGACCAATCCGGTGGGAGTGGGGCGGGGCTGACCCTGACCCAGCTGGAAGAGATCGCCCGGGACGTGGGCCTCGACCCCGACCTGGTCGCGGAAGCGGCCCTGGAGCTCGACACCAACCGGGGCAGGTCGGAGCTCAGCGTCCTGGGTCCGCCCGCGACCCGGAAGTCGGTACAGGCGGTCCCAGGCACGCTGGACGAGACCGGCCTCCGGTCGTTGGTCCAGGTCGTAGACGACGGCGCCGCATCCGACGGCATCGTCACGGAGGCCCTGGGCACGGTTCGGTGGACCGCCACCGACCGCTTCCGCAGCACCCAGGTGACGGTGGCCCCGGCCGGAGACGAGACCCGGATCCAGGTTACCCAGAGGTACAATGGTCGGGTGCGGCCGGTGCTCCATCTGTTGCCGGCCGCCTGGGGCGCCATCGGGGCCATGGCGGTCGGAGCGGGCCTGGGGTTCGTGGGTGCTCCGGTCGCCCTGCTCGTCGCGGGGGGCGCGGCCCTGGGGGCGGGCGTCGGGCGTCTGCTGTGGCATGGTCTGTCCGCCCGGAGCGACCGCCAGGTGCGGCGCCTGGCCGATGCCCTTGCCCGGGACGCGAAGCGGCTGGCCCAGTGACGAGCTACGACTACGTCGTGGTGGGTGGTGGAACGGCCGGCTGCGTGCTCGCGGGTCGCCTGTCGGAAGACCCCACCTCCAGGGTGCTGCTGCTGGAGGCGGGAAGGGGGGCCGGGGGGCTCAAGGTCCGGGCACCCGCCGCCTTCTCCGCCCTGTTCAAGACCGACCGGGACTGGGACTTCTCCACCACTCCCCAATCGGGCATGGTCGACCGGAGTCTGTACTGGCCCCGGGGCAGGATGCTGGGCGGGTGCTCCTCGCTCAACGCCATGATGGTGGTGCGAGGAAATCGTTTGGATTACGACGGGTGGCGGGACGCTGGATGCCCCGGATGGGGCTTCGACGAGGTGCTGCCCTACTTCAAGCGCTCGGAGGATTGGACCCGGGGCCCGTCAGCGGAGCGTGGTGGGGGCGGACCGTTCACCGTCACGGACCTGGCTCGCCCTGCCCCCGTGACCGGGGACTTCCTCGCGGCGGCGGAGGCGGTGGGTCTGGCGCGAAACGACGATGTGAACGGTCCGGATCAGGACGGCGTCGGGTACACCCAGGTCAACCAGCGGGGGGGGGAACGATGGAGCGTGGTGAACGCCTACCTGGAGCCTGCCCGTCGTCGGCCGAACCTGGACGTGCGGACCCGAAGCACCGTGACACGGGTGGTCGTATCCCAGGGCCGGGCGACGGCGGTCGAGTACTTGATGGACGGCGCCGCCAAGCGGGTCCGGGTGGGAAGAGAAGTCGTCCTGGCCGCAGGCGCCGTGGGTTCGCCCCACCTGCTCCAGGTGTCGGGGGTGGGGTCGGGCTCTCTGCTCCAGGCCCTGGGCATCCCGGTCGTGGTAGACGCACCCGGGGTAGGCCAGGACCTGCAGGACCATCTGGCCTGCGGCGTGGTGGTCCAGTCCCAGGGCGTGGCGACCCTGGCCCGGGCCGATTCCATCTGGAACGTGTTGCGCTACGTGCTGACGCGAGGTGGGCCACTGACCTCCAACGTGGCGGAGGCGTGCGGCTTCTACCGGACCCGCCCGGACCTGCGCGCACCCGACCTGGAGGTGATCTTCGCTCCCGCCGGCTTCGCGGATCACGGCTTCCAGCGATTCCCGGGCGATCCGCTCACGGTCGGGGGCGTGCTGCTGCAGCCCCGGAGTCGCGGGTCCGTGAGCGCCGCCGGCCCGGACGCCATGACGGCACCGACGATCGAACCCAACTACCTGTCGGATCCCGGGGGTCGGGACCTGACGGTGCTGGTCGAAGGCGTGAAGCTGGCCCGTCGCATCCTGGCTCAGGAACCGCTGGCCCGGCACGTGACGGGCGCGATCGCTCCCGTCGACGAGGACACCAGCGACGAGGCACTGGGGGACTTCGTTCGGAGCAGGGCCGAGACCCTGTATCACCCCGTCGGCACCTGCCGCATGGGCAGCGACGCGACCAGCGTGGTCACGCCGGAGCTCACGGTGCGGGGGGTGGAGGGGTTGCGGGTGGCTGACGCGTCCATCATGCCCCGGATCATACGGGGCCACCCCCATTGGCCCGTGATCATGATCGCCGAGAAGGCGTCCGATCTGATCCTGGCCGACCGCTGAGGGACCCTCTAGGCTTCGACCCGCTCGGCCACCCAGAGCGAACGGACCAGGAGCCCCTCCTCGACGCATTGGAGCGTCAGGCGCTTCCGTTCCTGCGCTTCTTCGAACACCTCGTCGCCTTCTTCGAGCCGTAGCTCGGGTTCCGCGGTGGCGCGGTGCTGCCGGATGGCCGCGAGCATGTTCCTGAACTCCGTCGTGACGTCGGTCTGCTGTACGAGGTTGAACCCGCCCCCGGCGAGCAGCCGAGCGGGCGCCGCCGCCAGCACCCCCTCGGCCGGCCCCATGACCCGGGCCCGTTCCTTCTCGGCCGAGGTCAGCCCCTCCGGCGTGTGGATCACGTACCCGGCGAGTCTCCCTTCGGGGAGCAGCACCCGGTGACATTCTCTCAGCACGGAGAGCTTGTGCTCGATTCAGCAGAAGACGTCCGCGTGGGAGATGGCGTCGAAATGGGCGTCCGGGAATGGAAGAGCCTGTCCGTCCGACACCACGATGGACGTCCTGAGCGCCACACCCTCCGCAGCCGCGTACGTCCGGGCCTCCTTCAGGGCGTCGAACGGAAGGTCGGTCAGGACGGTGCGGCAGCCGGTCACCGCGGTGATCCGGTTTCCCGGCCAGCCCCGGCCCGCCCCCAGGTCCAACAGGCGATACCCGGGCCCCACCTTCAACGCCTGGGCCAGGGCCCTCGCCTGCTCGGGCGTGGTGTACCCGTTCAGCCCCACGTCCTGGCCGAGCACGGCCGTCTCCACCGTCCGAGCCGCGTCTCCACGGTTGCGGCCGTACCGTTCGGCGAAGAAGGCGGCGTCTTCGGGCCTGCGCAGTGGCGGCATGGCAGCGTCAGGGCGGCGGGTCGGCGAGACCCCGGGCCCGGCCGTCCAGGTCCCACTCTGGGACGGGGGTCAGGCCCAGGTGGGTCAGCGCGGTCACGGCCACGTCGACCACGGCGACGTCGGGGCCGAGAGCGCCGCGGACGGAAGGCCCGCTGACCAGGAACGGAATCTTCTTTTCGATCTCGGACTCACCTCCGTGGCCGCCTTCCTCGGTGCGCCCGTGGTCACTGCTCACGATCACGAGCCAGTCTTCCGAGGCGTAGGTGCTCCGAGCTCGCACGGCGTCCATCAACCGACCCACGATACGATCCGCGGCCGCGATCGCGCCCCTGTATTCGGCACCGATCGCGGCCGACTGATGGCTCAGCTCGTCGGCGGCACCCACGTAGACGAACAGGGCGTCCACCTCGGTGGAGCCCAGAATGGTGGCGGCAAGGTCGCCGCTCAACGAGTCCGCCTCGAGCCAACCCAGCTCGTACCCGTCCAAGACGACCAGGGAGTCGACCGCCGGAGAGATCAGGGGGCCGCCGTCCACCGAGTCGCCCAGCGGGGTCCAGTCGACCACGGCGGCGGTCGAGAAGGTCGGATCGACCTGTTCCAGCCGGGTCAGGAAGTCGGGGTGGAGATCGTAGCGGTTGCTGGAGAAATCGTTGCTCATGACCCCGTGTTTGTCCGGCCACACCCCGATCAGGAAGCTGGACCACCCAGGACCACTGACCGTCGGCGATCCGGTCCTGGCCTCCGGGGTGTAGAGGCCGTCGTTGGCCAGGGCGTCGAGATGGGGCGTGTCGACCCCGGCCAGCACGTCCGGGCGTATCCCGTCCAGGCCGATGGCCAACACCTTGGGCTCGGGCGGCGGGTCTGGGGGCGGGTCCGCGTCGGCACACCCCCACCCCATCACACCACAGGCGAGTGCGGCCGCCAGGGCGGCGGCCCGACCTCGAGCGGTGGAAGGATGGTCCCCGTCCTCCTTCGGGCCGACGGACTCCCGCCGCATGTCTTCCTCCTCTTCGGACGAACGTGCCCCAGCGCAGGACGCCACACTAGGTCGGGCGGTGGCGTGCTGTCGAGGGTCTTTGGCCCGCGTTCCGGGAAAATGCCGTCATTCGTCCGTCTCCACATACGTAGACGCACCGCGGCGGGTCCACGGTCGGACGGATCGGCTCCACGCGCCGTGACCATGAAACGCAGACATCAGGGGACGTCCATGAGTGGATATCGACCCATCTCGCTTTCGCCCTCTCTGGCCCGCACGCTGGGTCGGGGTCCTGGGGGCACCCTGCCGGTGTCCGAGCGGCGAACCCCCGGCCGGAGGCGTCCCCCCGTCCGGAATACGTACACCTTGAATGTGCTCGGTCCGGTTCGTCTGGTGGACCAGAACGGCCGCAACATCCTGTCGCTGGCCGCTCAGCCCCGCCGGATCGCCCTGCTCACCTACCTCTTGTTGGCCACGGACGACGGGTTCGAGGACCGGGCCCGCCTGGGCCGGATGTTCTGGCCGGATCTGGATCCGCCTGACCAGGCCGACCGCGTCGCCAGGACCCTGTACGCGATTCGACGTTCGTTGACCCGGAGCGTGGTCCTGGAAGGCGAAGCCGGGCGGGTGGGCATCTGCCGGAGCCGGATCACCACGGACGTAGAGGCGCTCCGCGCTGCGCTGGCTTCCGGCGATTCGTCCGCCAAGATCCACCTGACCCGAGGCGTTCTCCTGGAGGAGATCGACCTTCCCGAGCTGGCCGAGTTCGGCGCCTGGCTCCGCCGGGAACGCACCCGCATCGCGGCCCTGGAGGTCCTCGGTGAGAGGCCGGCCCCGGTCCCGTTGCCACGCCCGACCCGGGCCGCAACGGCGGAATCGGAGGACGCGACCGAGGACGCCGCATCGACCGAGGACGCCGCATCGACCGAGGACGCCGCATCGACCGAGGACGCCGCGGGACCGGCGTCGGCCACTCTGCGCCGCAAGCGCTTCCTGAACATCATCCTCAAGGCCGGCTGAGCGCGGCGGCTGGAGGGCGCGTCCGGCGGGAGCGCCCAGGAGGACGAGCCCGGAGAGCCGGAGGGGTGACCCGCTCCCGGGGCTTTCCAGTCCCCACCCACCTCCGCACATTGGTTCATTCCCGCCGACGGGTGCCGAAGGGCATCGGCGCTGAACCCCTCGAGGGTGGTGCGTCCACCCTCCAAACTCAGCGAGGCAAGCATGGTCCCGATCGCATCACTCTGGCTGGCGATCCTCCTGTCCGCGGTTGCGGTCTTCGTGGTCAGTGCCATCGTCTGGATGGTGCTCCCGCACCACAAGTCGGACTTCAAGCCGCTCCCCGACGAAGCCGCAGCCGTCGCCACACTGCGCCCCCAGAATCTCCAACCCGGCGTGTACACGATCCCGCACGTCAAGGACCCCAAGGAGGTCGAGGATCCCGCTGTGGCGGCCCGATTCACCGACGGACCCGTGGGCTTCCTCACGGTGGTTCCCAACGGGGTGCCGAACATGGGCAAGAGCCTGGTCAGGGTCTTCCTGTATTACCTCGTGGTCGGAGGCATGGTGGCCTACATGGTGACCCGCACCATGGAAGCCGGCTCCGACTACATGGCCGTGTTCCGCATCGCCGGCACCACGGCCTGGCTGGCCTATTCCTTCGGGGCGGTCCAGGACGCGATCTGGTTCGGCAAGCCCTGGAATCACGTCTGGAAGAACATGGCGGACGGCTTCATCTACGCCCTGTTCACGGCCGGCGTCTTCGGCTGGCAGTGGGTTCGCGTCACCGGCGGAATGTGACCCTCAGCCGCCTTCCTTGCCTGACCGCACTTGCGCTTCTCGCGGGCCCGACCGGGCCCGCGGGGGCCCAGGCTCCGCCCAGCGAAGTGCGGCTGGAGACCAGCGACGGCGTGACCGTCTTCGGCGACGTTTACCGGACCTCGGTCGCGTCGGAGCTCGGCTTCCTGCTCCTATTCCATCAGGGAGGCGGCGACGCACGGGGCGAGTACGGCCCGCTCGTGCCACGGCTGCTCGAGGCCGGGTTCGATGTTCTGGCCATCGACCAGCGCCGAGGAGGGACCCGGTTCGACGGTGAGAACCGCACGCTCGCGGGCATCGGTGACACCGAGTACGGGTATTGCGACGTGCTCCCCGACCTGGAGGCGGCCCTCGACCACGTACGGAGCCTCGAGCCGAACGGGCGCCCCGTCCTCTGGGGCAGTAGCTACAGCGGCGCCCTGGTCATCCAGCTCGCGGCCCGTCGTCCGGACGAGGTCGCCGGGGTCATCGCCTTCTCACCCGCCTCGGGTGAGCCCATGGACGGCTGCCGCCCCGAGGGGTGGAGTCAAGAGCTGGCGGTGCCCCTGCTGGTGCTTCGGCCCGCCAGCGAAGCCGAGATCCCGTCCGTAGCCGACCAGCTCGATACGTTCCGAACCCAGGACCATCAGACCTGGGTCGCCGACCCCGGCGTGCACGGCTCGTCGATGCTGAACCCCGACCGCGTCGAGGGCGACGTGGAGCCCACCTGGACCGTGGTCCTGACCTTCCTGGAAACCCTGCCCCGGTAGCAGTCCTCAAGGGACCTCGCCCGGAGGCCTACGGCGTCGTCTGCAAGGGACTGCCTGCACGTTCCGGTCAGATTGGCCCCCTGGTGCCCTGAGCGGTGCCGGGGATTGGCGTTTGTGATGGGATGATACACCTTCCCTAGGGTCTGCCCCCAGGTACCGGAGGACAGCGTGCCCCCCATGCGCCCCCACAGTCCGTCACCAGGTCGCTCACGTTCGGGCGTGATCGGTCTTGCGGTGACCCTGATGATCGGGCTCGGCTCCTCGGCCGCCGCCCAGGAGAGCCCGAGCTTCGAATGGGGCGACGACGACATCATCCCGGTTTCGTTCGCGTCGCTGAGTCTCCTTCCGACCGAGCGCAAGGAGCACGAATCCACCCCCGACGGCCTCACGGATGGGTGGGTCTCCGTGGGTAGCCGCAACGAGGCCTCGTTCACGGACCTGGGCCGGCGCGCCTACACGTTCCGCGTCCGAGGCGGTGAACCCGAGCGTCGAGACCAGTGGTCGGAGGCGACGCTTTCGATCACAGTGGCGCCGGCATTGTGGCAGGCGGCCTGGTTCCGTCTCCTGGTCTTCGGCATCCTGGCGCTGGCCCTCTGGATGGTGTACAGGGCACGATCAGAGGCTGCCCGCGCCCGGATCGGCAGGCTCCAGGAGCAGATCGAGCGCCTGGAGACGGCGAAGCGGGCCCTGCAGCGAAGCGAGGACTATTACAAGGCCCTCATCGAGAAGTCGACGGACATGCTCTCGGTGGTGACGGCCGAGGGTAGGGTCGAGTACGTGAGCCCCGCCGTTGAGGAGGCGCTAGGGTATCCGCCCGCCGACCGGGTGGGTGCGGACGCGCTGAGGCTCGCCCATCCCGATGATCGGGATGCGTTGCTCGGAATGATTCAACGGGCCATCGCCGAACCGGGGCAGCTGGCCGGTTTCCAGGGACGCCTGAGGCACGCCGACGGGTCGTGGAGAATCGTGGAGTCGGTCGCCAGCGCAGTGACCCTGGGCGACGACCAGCGTCACGTGATGGTCAATTCACGAGACATCACCGATCGGGTCCGGGCCGACCGGGAACGCGTGGCCCTGGAAGAGCAGCTCCGGCAGTCCCAGAAGCTCGAGGCCGTGGGCAAGCTCACCGGTGGAGTCGCGCACGATTTCAACAACCTCCTGACCGTGATCCTGGGCAATCTGGAGTTGCTCCAGGACGAGGAGCCGCCCGAGAGCTCTGCAGCGGATCTCGCGCGGCAGGCCCAGGACGCGGCCGATCGGGGTGCTCGCCTGACCCAACGGTTGCTGGCGTTCTCGCGGCGCCAGTCCCTGCGACCCGCGGCTGTCGACCTGCGAACGCTGGTCAGGGGCATGGACGATCTTCTCCGGCGTACCCTGGGCGAGACGATCGAAATCGTCGTTCGGATCCCCGACGACCTGTGGCTGCTGGAGGCCGACCCGACCCAGCTCGAACAGGTGATCCTCAACCTCGCCATCAACGCCCGCGACGCCATGCCGGACGGAGGACGGCTGACCATCCAGGTGTCGAACGTCCAGCCGGGCGCGGATGCTCTTGCCCAGTTCTCGGAGCTGGAGCCAGGCGACTACGTAGCCCTATCCGTGTCGGATACGGGGATCGGCATGGCCGAAGAAGTGCTCGAGCGGGCGTTCGACCCCTTCTTCACCACGAAGGAGGTCGGCGAAGGCACCGGACTGGGGCTGAGCATGGTGTACGGATTCGTGAAGCAGTCCCACGGGCATGTCGAGCTCCGGAGCCGTCCGGGCGAAGGCACGGTCGTCCAGGTCCTCCTGCCTCGATCCCAGGAGGCCGCCACCAGCAAGGGCTGGGGAACCGACGCGGAGGAACCCACGGGACGGGGCGAGACGATCCTGGTCGTCGAGGACGACCCGAACGTTCGGCGGGTCACGGTACGACTGCTCGCCCGTCTCGGGTACACGACCCTGGAGGCGGGCGACGGGCCCGCGGCCATGGAATTGCTGGAGGGCGATGGAACGATCGATCTCATGTTCACCGACGTGGTGCTTCCCGGCGGGATGAGCGGTGTCGACCTGGCCCGAGCCGCCCGAGCCGTGCGCCCGGCTCTCCGGGTGCTGTACACGTCGGGCTACACCCGGGACGCCATCGTTCACCACGGGCGCAGCGACCCGGGGGTCGAGCTTCTGGAGAAGCCCTTTTCCCGGACGGGGCTGGCCGTGAAGATCGCCGAGGCACTGCGAGACTGATCTGGATCCGGCGGGCTCAGCCGCTCTCGAGCCGGAACTCGAACCGCTGCGCGAAGACCTGGGCCAGGCCCCGGACCGTTTCGGCCAGGCCCACTCCGAACTCCCCTGCGCGGAAAGGCTCGATGGCCTTGGTGGTCACCAACTCCCGGATCGCGGCATCGGGAAAGAACACCCGGACGCCATCCTGGACCTGGATGCTGAATTCACGATCTTCGACGGCGAGAATCACCAGCACGCCCGTGTCGGTGGCCGGATCGTCCGTGGCGCCCCGGTACCCCACATCCCACAGGCGCGCGAGGTCGGACGCGAGCTCCTCGGGGCTCCGCCCTTCAAGAGAAGGCAGGGTGACCACCACGATGTCCCCATTGCATTTCCGGCGGACCTCGGATGCCAGGTCCTCCATGAGGTTGCGGGATTCGACGTCGACGACCCCGGCTTTGTCATGTACGTATCCGACCCGGGGGCCCAGATCGAGGGGGGGCAGGGTTGCCGAGTCCTGGGCCGTGGCAGGTGCGGGCGCCAAGAGGGGCACGAGCAAGAGTGCGGCGGTTCCGGCCCGGACGGTGCGTCGGTTCATGCGATGAGTCTCCAGCGTAAGAGGCCCCCGGCGGACCCGGGGGCCGTTCCGTCGACGTTCATGAATCGTGGACCCGGGTCTCGAGTCCTCCATCAGTAGATCACGGCGGGCTGCCCGATCAGCCACAGCTCCATCTGCGGCCCGACCATGAAGTGGACCTGGCCTTCCGCGTCCACCCAGGCGTCCTCTTCCCGGGCCATCGTCACCGTCTGACCGCCCCATTCGGGCACGGCACCGGAGACGGAGTATTCGATCGACCAGAACTCGGTGGCGCGGACCGGCTGCCGGGGGTGGATACCGTACCGCTCGGGCCAATCCCGGGCACCCCAGGCGCCCACCCCGTGGACCCAGTTTCCCTGGACGTGAGGGTACGTCCGGTTGTCGATGCCCTCGTCCCGACCCCGGGCCTCGGCAATCGTCACGATGTCCCGGCCGAGCACGCCGGGTTCGATCGTCTCGGCAATGATCTCTCCTTGACGAACCGACTGTTCGAAGATGCGTCGGAGTCCCTCGGGTGGCGCCGCTTCTCCCGGCTTCAAGACGTACGCCATCTTCTGCTGATCCGTGACGATCCCCATCAGGCGTACTCCGAAGTCCACGTGCAGCAGGTCCCCGGGCTGGATCACCGGATCGTCGACGTCCGTGACGGACCCGTCCTGCCCCTCGCGCCACAGGTCGAAAGAGGCCGGGAAGTTGAACTCCAGGTCCTGGGCCATCCACTCGTCCTTCACCCACCAGTAGACGTCCATGAGGGTCGTCTGGCCCGGTGTGATCACTTCGCTTGAGAAGGCTCGGCGAAGGATGTGCCACGTGCGGTAGGCCGCGTCCTGGGCGATGGCCAGCTCGGCAGGCGTCCGATGGCTCACGTAGTCGATGAACATGGGTTCGGACGATGTGAGCCGGGAGGCGTAGTCGGGACCCACCGCCTCGATGAGGTAGTCCTTCAGCTCGGCGCTGAGCCCGTCCGCCATCGAGATCGTCCTGGACTGGTTGATGGCGATGACGTCGGGGTCCCGCTCGGCCACGTAGGCCGCCAGCGTGGGGGCGAGCCCCTCTTCGCCGTTGTGGTAGCTCAGGATGTGGTCGTAGAAGCGACTGAGGTGGCCGCTCAGGTGGGTGCCGATGGCCGCGGTCTCCAGTCCGGCGTCGCCCGCGTCGTAGAAGACGTACGCGTTGCGATGCCCGTACCAACCGCTGATGCCGTAGCCTCCAAAAAGCTCGAGAGCCGGGTCCGGGTTGTTCTCGCGGCTCATGATGATCCACATGTCCACGCCGTGCTCTCGCATGGTCGGCAGCAGGTGGGTCCGCATCTTCTCGGCCTTGACCTCCCACTCGTGGAGATCCCGCTCTCTGGAGCTCTCGGCCTGGGCCACCACGGTTGCGGGCAGCAGGAGGGTCGCCAGCAGGGCGAGGGGGGCAAATCGGTTGGCTTTCATGCGTCGACTCCAGTGGAGGGCCCGGGACCGGCACCTTTGCGGATCGCGTGAACGTAGAACCCCATCCCCACCAACATGAGGCCGAGGGCCCCACCCACGACCTTGGCGAAGAACTCGAACCCCGCGCCGTCGCCGGGAAGCGTGGCGAGCACGATGGACACCAGGGTCGTACCGAAGCCCGCGACCACGGCCAGCCACAGGCCCGGCGAGCCCCCCGGGATCCGGTAGGCGCCGGGGGCGCTGCGGCGTCGAAGTCGCGGCACGGCGGCGAAGAGGTAGAGGTAGGGGATGAAATAGACGATGATCGTCGTGTCGACCAGGATCAGGTACGCCTCCTCCACGGTGGATCCGACCAGGCTGAAGACCAGGAACAGCGACGCACCGACGCCCTGGACGATCAGCGCCACGTGAGGAGTCTGCCAACGGGGATGGACCTTCCCGAGGGCCGCAGGCAGGTAGCGGTCCACGCCGACCACGAAGGGGATCCTGGCGGCCCCGGCCAGCCAGGCGCCGACGCCACCCAATCCGGTGACGACGATCAACAGCGCGGCCACCCGGGTCAGGTCGAGTCCGAAGAGGGTGCCGGCGTTGGCGATCGCTTCGACGATGCCGCTGATCAGGTCCACGTCCCCGGATCCGCTGGTGGCGAGCACGGCCAGCGTGCCCACGATGTAGATGGTGGCGATCATCGGCGCGGCCACCAGGATCGAGCGGGGAAGGGTACGGGACGGGTTCTTCACCTCGCCCCCCATCACCGACGCCAACTCCAGGCCGGCGAGGGCGAAGCAGAGGCTGGACCACAGGTTGATGTTCCCTGCGCTCAGATCCGGAATCAGGCTGGCACCGGCCAGCGGGTTGGGGGCCCGACCGGTCCCGACGGCGGCGAGGGCGAGACCCACCAGCACCAGGACGGCCACCCAGGTTGCGAGACCTCCGCTGTTCTGGACCCAACGCCCACTCCGGAGACCCACGATGTTCATGCCGACGGCGAACCAGAGCACGGCCAGGGAGGCGACCAGGCTGTACGCCGTGCTGTCCCCCAGCCCACCCAGCCCGGGTCCCAGGGCGAGCACGAAATTGCCCGCGATGAAGACGATGAGCGCCGGGTAGTAGATCAGGTTGTTGACCCAATAGGCCCAGCCGCAGATGAAGCCGTGGAGGGGTCCGAACGCTTCCCGGGTCCAGACGTAGATGCCTCCCTCCTCCGGAAGCGACGCCGACAGCTCGAGAACGGCCAGCCCCTGGGGCACGAAGAACAGCAGGACCGCACCCATCCAAAGGGCCACCGATCCGGGCCCCAGGTTGGCGGCCGTGAGAAGCCAGCGCAGGCCGACGATCGCGACGATGTGGAAGAGCACGACGTCGCGAAGGCCCATGATACGGGCGAGATGCGGCTGCTCGGACAAAGGGTCTCCTGGTGGCGACGGAAGGGGGCGGCGGCGGGTACGGAGCCAATCCAGCCGGGGTCCGACTCTGGGCGCCCTGGGTGGTTCGGCGCCGGCCCCTAGTTTGGGGCGACATCGACCGTAAATCCAATCGAACGAGAACGGACGACCATGAGCGACCCACGGAGAGGACAGGAGACGAATCTCCTCTCCTCCAGGGTGGGAGCGCGCTCAAGGCGACCTGGGATCCGACCAACCTGTTCCGGGCGAACCACAACATCGAACCCTGACCCCTGGAAACGGCGACCGGGCCTTCCATCGACGACACCGGGCCTCTAGCTTCCGCCTCGTCCACAGTTCACGAACTCCGTGCGATCCCCCGAGCACGGCACGGAGGCACCCACGATGTCGAGAATGACCCAGCGCGCCCTTTCCGGGCTGTTCCTGATCACACTGCTCTCGGCCTGCGTGTCGACCGGCAAATACAACGAAGCGGTCGCAGAGCGTGACGCCGCCGTCGCCACGAGCGATTCCCTCGCCGCGGCCCAGGCCGAGCTTCAGCAGGCTTACGACGACCTCAACCAGCTCCTGCAGGACGAGATCGCGGCCAGCGAGGTGGCCCTGAAGCAGCTGGCCGACGGCGTAGAGGTGCAGATCCCCAGTGACGTGCTCTTCGCGTCGGGTTCCGCCATGCCGTCCGTGAGCGGCGACTCGAGGGACCAGTTGATGAAGCTGGCCGACTACATCAAAGACACGGACTTCTTCGTCAGCGTGATCGGCCACACCGATTCCCAGCAGCCGACGCCGCGCCTTGCGGAGCGGTATCCGACGAACTGGGAGATGGGAGGCGCCCGCGCGGCGGTGGCCGCGAGGTTCCTGCAGGAGCAGGGGGTGGAGCCGTCCCGGATCGCGAGCGTGTCGCGAAGCCAGTACGAGCCCATTGCCACCAACAGCACGCCCGAGGGTCGGGCTCAGAACCGGCGGATCCAGATCGTGCTCCGGAATCTGCCCGCGGGCGGGTAGGCTACGACGTCCGGCGCCGGGCCGCCCCGCATCGGGGCGGCCCGCAACGCATCACAGCACGAAGCCGAGCTCGATGATGTCCTCGGCGGGCTCGAGCAGGTCCTCGAACAGATCGAAGATCTCGCCGCTGAAGCGGATGATCTCTAGTAGCACGAGCACCTCGCCCACGGTGAGCTCGGATCCGTCCTCGCTCGTTACGTCGGGGTCGTCCGGGTCGCCACTGGCTCGGGCCAGGATCCGCCCGTTGACCCAGAAGGTGCCCTCGACGTGGTCGTCGTCGCCCTCCATGTCCACGCGAACGGTTTCCGAGCCGCTCCGGACCTCCAGCATGATCTGCCCGCTTTCCCCTCCGTCACCGTCCAGTCCGACGACCGAAGCGGTCACGTGGGCGTCATCGGCGGCCACGTCCAGCGCGAACCCGATGTCGAGACGGTCGCCGGCGGGGCCGGACTGGCCGTCCACCGCGATGTCGAAATCCAGGCGCTTGCCGCCGTCGGTCAGAAAGCCTCCCACGTCGACCATGCCTGCGTCGTCGTCCCCCCGCACGGCCACGGAATAGTCGAGCACGACCTCGCCTTCGGAGTTCACCTTGAAGCGAAGCGCGATGCCATCGGGATCCGCGTCGCCCTCGTCGATCAGGTCGGCGAAGCCCACCTCCCGGTCCGCGTTCGGGGCGCCGGTGATGGGGTTGACCTCGTACAGAACGATGCGGACACCGTTGGACGGCGCTCCGGTGCGTTCGGACGCCACGTAGTCACCGACGGCAGGGTCGTAGACGAACGTCGTGCCACGGTTGAACTGGGAGATGATCGGTACCGCGGCGGGGCCTGAAGCCGGCGAACCGCCCAGGACGGCGCCGTAGGTCCTCCCGAACTCCGGCGCCAGCACCACGAAGCTGCCGACCACCGGGTCGTCGAACATGTTCGAGATCACGGCCATGCCCGCTCGGGTCGCTTCCGTATCGAAGTTGCCGTTGGCGGGGCCTGTGCTCGAGTCGTCGGAGCAGGCGCCCACCATCAGCGCGGCGAGCGTCACAGCGGCGGCGCTTACGCGCCGCGTTGCAGTCAGGAACCTCATCGTGCCTCCTTACGGGCTGGCGACGGGACGTGCCCTTCGCGTCCAGGTCGGGGCCCGTCGCCACCGTCACCGACCGGTGCACTCGGACCTCTGTCCCTTGAACGCGTTATCGACGTGAGCTCTGACGAGCGTGAGGTAGGCGGGGGGTGGCCCCGACGCACGAGCCCCCCGGTACGACGGTGCGCACCGGGGGGCTCGCGAAGGTGGACCGGGACGAGTCCGGTCACTCGCGTCGCCGCGGATACGGCGCCGCGACCCGCTACATGCCGGGACCGTGTACCGGGATTTCCACCCGGGTGTTTTCCCACACCATGACGATGTGGCCCATGCCTTCGCCGTGGGATTCCCAGGTGTAGGTCAACGTCTCCACCATTTCGTCGGTCGCCGACGGCGTCACGGTGAAGGAGCCCACGTCCTCCGCCTGGACCTCGTCGCTGATGGGGATGCCCCACCGCTCCACGGAACCGTTGATCACGATCTCCCATTCGGATTCGCCGGGGATCGTGTAGATCGAATACGACCCGGCCTCCACCGCCACGCCACCGATCTCGGCCGCGAACGGGAGGTGGATAGCGGTGGCCTCGTTGGCGCCCGAACGCCAGGGCGATCCGTACGGGACGAGCTCGCCCATCACGGTGCGCTCGCGGGCCGACGGACGTCCGTAGCAGAGCAGCGCGCTCTGGTCACCGATCGTGATCTCGACCTCGCCCAGGGGGCTGGGCCGTTGGGCAGCTTCCTCGGGAGAAGCCCGGAGGAAGCAGGCCAGGTCCTGGGCAGGTGCGGCTTCAGCGACGGCGGTTTCGGCCATCGCCGCCTCTTCGGACGGGCTATCGGCGCTTTCGGCGGTGCCGCAGGCGGCCGTCGCGACGAGCGCGGCCAGCCCGAACCTGGAAAGATGACGTGCGTCCAGCATGGGAACTCCGGTCGTTGGGACCCGTGCCGTGCCGGCCCGGGTGCGGAATAGATGAGGGTCGGGGCGGCATACCCCGGATCCGAACGTGGGTTCAGGGTCTACGGCGGTCCGTCGTCCGTCCGGCTCAGCCACCCCATCGTGCGGGCCTCGAGATAGGGATAGAACGGGTTGTGGCGAATCCGGAGCAGCCAGCTGTCCGGGAACAGCAACAATCCGCGTTCGCCCTGCACCATGAGTCGGCCGAGATAGAGCTGCCCCGGCCCGGGTGGCGTATCGCCATAGAGAGGATCGTTCGCCGGAAACGGCAGGGCCACGTGAGACAACGAGATGACGCCCTCAGGCCACTGGAGGCCAAGGGAGTCCGTCGAGCTGGCGGCCGACCTCGCCCGCCGCCTTCGGGCCACCACCTCGTGGGTCGTGGCCGTGTGATTCCCGATCAGGGTCAGGTCGAACGGTAGATCGGTTGCGGCCAGAAGGCGCGTCGTCAGGTCGGCGGGGTCGTTGCGAAGGACCGTGGAGCCCGCGCTGTTCCGGTTGACGTCGAAGAGAACCAGCTCGCTCCGGCCGGGCGACAGGTGCTCGAAGAGGTTGTCGATCACCGCATCGGCCGAAACCGTGGCGTCCACCGTGGACAGGAAGGCCAGGATCGGAGGCAGGTCGCCCAGGCCGCGGGATCGGCTCCGTTCTTCGATTTCCGCGCGCAGCGACCGGGTGAGTCGGTAGACCTGATCACCGGCGTTGTAGGTGAACGAGCCGTACTTGTACGGGTCGAACTCGGGCAGGACGTTCTGCCATGCGAGTTGGGCCAACCCGGGCAGGTGCGAGATCCGCCGATTCCACCGGGCCAGAGCCGCCAGGGGGGTCACGCCCAGGGCGGGAGAGATCATCACCAGGCTGGCCGGACCAGCGCCGTCGTCCTGCTCCACCGCCTCCAGCGTGTGGTGGAGCGCCAGGGCCGCCCCGGTCGAGTATCCGACGATGTGGACCGGCCCGTCCGGCATCGTCGACTCCAGGTGCTCCATGGCCAGCCGGGTCGCAGCCGCCATGTCTTCCCAGGTGGTCGACAGCAGACCGGAGGGGGCCGTGCCGTGGCCGGGCAGGCGGAGCCCCAGCACCCGGTACCCCTGCGCGTTCAGGCCCTGGGCCAGCCCCCGAAGGCTGTACGGCGAATCCGACAGTCCGTGCAGCAGGAGCACCGCGCCGACCGGGTCCGGAGCATCCAGCAGGTAGGTGCCATTCCAGTTCGGCTCGCGGCGCCGTGGATCCGGTAGCGAGCCCGGGCTGTACCGGGCGAACCGGGTGGCCGGGCCGCTGTCCGTGACGCCGAAGACGAGCTCGTCCAGCTGTGCGAAGAGTCGGTCTTCCAGCTCGAGGTAGTCCTCCAGCGTCCGCACCTGCTCCGCTCGGTCGACCGTGAATTCTTCGGTAAGGCGGGCCCTGTGCCAGGGCTGAAGGTCGGGGCCCCGCCTGGCCTGGATCACGAACAGCGCCACACCTCCGATTACCACGCCGACCGCTGCCATGGCCAGATTCGTCAGGATCCGCGTGACTCGGTGGCGGAGGGTCGTGCGGGTCGGGTCGGGGTCGGAAGGCAACGGACCGCTTTCGGAGGATGAGGGTGGGCCCCGGCCGGCTTCGAGGCCTACGGATCGGGACCGGTGCCCCACTATAAAACCCCCCCGAGGCCCTGGCACGGTGCCTCGAGGGGGTGAGGGAGAAGGCCTGACGGCCTTCCACCCGGCGGACACCCTCGTCCGCCGGAGTTCCGCGACGTTTCGTCTACATGCGGAAGCGGTAGCTCATCTTGATGAAGAAACCGTCCGCCTGGGGCTCCATACGATCCAGGGCATAGGTGCTTACGCCCGTCATCACGCGGCTGTATCCCGCATAGAAGATCGTGCCCGGCGACGGCTCGTAGGACACCAGGAACTGTCCCTGGAAGGACCCGCTGTCCACGGGGCCCTGAGGTGACTCGCTGAAGTAGATCAACTCGCCGGTGCTGGGATCACGCAGCGCATCCCGGGTCTGCAGTCGATACTGACCGATGCCCCGGACCAGGAGGGCCTTGGTGAACTGGTATTGGACCTTCAGTCGAGAGATGTTCGTCCTGGAGAACCGACTCTGGTCGTCCTGTCGGCGGATGTTCGAGTACGTGTAGTTGCCCTCCAGCTGCAGCCGATCGGTGGGCCGGAACGTCAGCCGCGGGCCGACCTGGAACTCCAGGCCCCGGGAGGCCTCGTTGAAGATCGGGACCTCGCGGTAGAACATCATGCCGCTGAGATTGGCACTTCCGCTCAGCCGCAGTCGCGGCATCAGCCCGAAGGCCTTCATGCCCTCCAGGGCGCCGGGAATCTGGAATGGCTGCAGGTTGCCGTCTTCGTCCTTCACCTGGTAGTTGGCGTAGTCCTCTTCCCGGAAGCGGAAGTACCCGTTCCGGAAGATGGTCGTGATGTTCCAGCCACCCTTGAACGAGATGCTGGGCCACATCTCGAGCTCGCCTTCGTAGAACCGCTGGCCGCTCCAGAACTCGTCGTGGTTGGTGAACGTCTCGCCGTTGAACGCGACGCCGTAGCGCTCGATGAAGGCACCCGGCTTCCCGAACTTGTTCAGGTCCACCCGGGCGGACATGCGGGTGTCGCCGATCCGGCGGATGAAACCCGCGTCGGCACGGAAGCCCGGCGCCACGTCCTCGAACTGGACGTCGAAACCGAAGTTGCGGCCGCTGCGCTGAATGCGGGTCGACACCAGGGAGCCGTTCCCGTAGAGGTTGCTGCCGTCCTGCCAGCTCTGGGCGTACTGACCGGTGACGGTGTACCGGCCGCCGAAGAGGACCCGGGCGTCACCGCCGAGCACCCGATTGAACTGGCCACCGCCGGTCATGGTCCGGTCGGTGAAGAGCAGGCCCAAGTTGGAGCCGGTGCCCACGTCTCGGCGAACGCGTAGAATGTTGAACATGGCCCGGTGGTCGCCACCGGACAGGGACATCGGGCTCTCGTCCAAGGCGCCCATGTATCCGACGGCGAAGGAGCCCACCTTGCCCGTCATCTTGCCGCCCGCCATCGGGTCCACGATGCGGCGGGTGTACACCAGCTGAGACGGCGTCCGGAAGGTCTCGGCGCCGTCCAGGAAGAAGGGCCGCTTCTCGGGCAGGAAGATGGCGAAGCGCTCGTTGACCGTGATCTGGTCGGCGTCGGCCTCGACCTGGCTGAAGTCGGGGTTCAGCGTGGCGTCCAGCACCAGGTTCTGGGTGACGCCGTACCGGAAGTCGACCCCCGCTTCAGGCTGAACGCCCTCCCGGGTGAACGCCCCTTCGTCACTCATGAAGCCGTTGCTCTTGCCCGTGGCCACCGGGGTGATCTCCACCAGACGCCGGGGCTCCAACTCTCTCAGCCCACTCAGCTGGCCGCTCTGGGCCAGGGTGCTCTGCTGGTTCTGGGTGATGGGTGCCCACGACTGCTTGAAACCGGTGCGCCGGACCTCGCGGGCCAGGTTGAGACCCCAGTCCTGGACCGGGACCTGGTTGAACCGGATCGACACGTAGGGGATCCGGATCTCGGCCACCCAGCCGTCTTCCGTGAGTCCGCCGTCGGACTCCCAGATGAAGTCCGGGTTGAAGTCGATGGGCACGGGCCCCCGGCCCTTGAACCCTTCGATCCAGAGGCCGTCGGTCTGGATCCCGTACGGGTTCACGTAGAACACGTAGGCCTGACGCTGGTCGTTGAACGTGTCCAGCATGATGCGGAACCAGTCGTCGTTGAAGACGCTTCGGTCCCGCTCGCCGATGTTGGCCTGAATCAGCTCAGGCCTGGAGTCGTACGCCTTCACGCCGAAGTAGATGGCGTCGGCGGCGTAGAACACGCGGACCTCGGTCCGTTCGGATGCCGGTCGGCCTTCGACGGGCTCGTACTGGGTGAAGTTCGTGAGGAGGGCCGCCTGGGCCCACTCCGCCTCGTCGAGGCGCCCGTCTATGGAAATGTCCGGCTCCTGGAGCCGTGGGATCTCGACGTCGAGTTCCGCTTCGCTGCCGCGGTACTCACCGTCGCCCGGTCCGAGGAGGCCGGCGAGAAGTGCCAGAGTTGTCAGCATCTATATCAAGTCCCGATTGTCGTACCACAAGTCCTGCGGGTCGGTGCGAAACCCCAGGATCCACGCCTCCCGTTCCCATGTCTCGCCCCTACGGACTAGAAGACACGGCCTGCCGTACTTTTGTTGAGCCGTACAGCGTTCTCGGTCCGAAACCGGCCCAACCCAGCCGCTACAAGCCCCCGATTCGGTCGACGCCCGGTGTGGGGAGCGAGGTTGGCGGTCATCGTTTAATACGAAACGCATCAAACGTGGAGAGGGCGGCAAGGGTGCGCGGACCGGATCGGCCCTGGATCCGGCAGCGGCGCATGCTCGGGTTCGGGCGCCGCGTCGGTCCCGGTTGAAACTTTTCTTCCCCTCACGATGTAAGGGGGGTTGAGTCTTCCCCTCATGATGTGAGGGAAGTAATCTGAGAGGATCCCCGGGCTCCGGCCCGGTCGCCGACTTCGCCGAAGTCGAGGCCCACGTCGCGGGAAGACGACACTCGAGACCACGCAGACCATGACCGAAAAACAGCGAGCCTTCATGCCGGGAACCGTCGACCTGGTCATCCTTCGGACGCTCTCCGAAGGGCCGGGTCACGGATTCGCGGTCTCCAGAGCCATCCGAGCCCGTTCGGGCGGGGTGCTGGACCTTCAGGACGCAGCCCTGTACCAGTCGCTGCACCGGATGGAGAACAAGGGGTGGATCGCCGCGGAATGGGGCGTGAGCGAGAACAACCGTCGGGCCAAGTTCTATCGGCTCACCGCCGCTGGGCGAAAGCGCCTCGATGCCGAGGCCACGTCCTGGCGGGAATACGCCGAGGCCATCTTCCGGATCCTGGAGCCAGCGGGCGCGGGAGAGGGGTAGTGCTCATCCACCTGCGGGGCTCGATGAAGCGCTCCTGTCCTCGGAACGGGGGGCGTCGGCGTGTCGGGTGACACGGGCGTGCGCCGGAGCTTCCGGTTGCCCTTCAGGACCCGCGGCGACGCGGGGCGGGCGGTGGACGAAGAGCTTGCGCTCCACCTGGACCTTTACGTCCAGGAGCTGGTCGACCAGGGATGGTCGCCGGAGGAGGCCCGAAACGAGGCCCTCAGGGGCTTCGGGGACCTGGACGGAACTCGCCGCTACTGCGTGGACCTGTCGACACGTCGTGAGAAAGGGGCGAGGAGAGCGATGCGGTTGGAAGAGATACGACAGGACATAGCCTTCGCGTGGCGAACGCTGAGGAAGAACCGGGGCTTCGCGGCGGTGGTGATCGTGACCCTGGCACTGGGAATCGCGGCCAACACCACGATCTTCAGCCTCATGAACCCGTACCTGTTCCGGGATCTGCCGTTCGGTGAGCCCGACCGCCTGGTCCAGGTGGGACAGGTCGACCCCATCGAGGGGTGGGACGGCGGGAGGTTCTCCCTGCCGATGTTCGACGACTGGACCGGTCGGTCCCGTTCGTTCGAGGACGTGGGGCACTACCTGTACGGCATCAGGAACGTGACCGGCCCTGAAGGACCCGAACGCATTCTCGCGGGCGTCCTCAGCGCCAACATGTTCGACGTGTTGCGCTCCGACCCGAGCATCGGGCGGACGTTCCTTCCCGACGAGGGGGGACCCGGCGGCGAGGACGTGCTGGTACTGAGCCACGGGCTCTGGCAGCGGCGATACGCCGGCGACCCCGCCATCCTGGGCCGTAGCGTGTCACTGGACGGCACGCCGTTCACCGTCATCGGTGTCATGCCGCCGGACTTCAACTTCCCCTTCGGCGAAGTGAAGATGTGGATCCCGGAGCGCTCCAGCGCGGCGGACATGTCTCGCGACCGCACTTCGTGGATCATGGTGGGCCGACTGGCCGACGGCGTCTCCGCGGAGCGGGCGGGTCAAGAGCTGCTCGCGTTGCAGCGGGAATTCTCGCAGGCGTACCCGGACGGCGAAGGCCGCTTCGAGGGGGTGAGCGTCAAGCCCATTCGCGCGGCCCTCAACTTCGCCTGGGACGTGATGCGGATCAGCTTCACGGTGCTGCTCGGGGCCGTGGCGTTCGTGCTGCTCATCGCGTGCGTCAACGTAGCGAGCCTGACCCTGGCCCGGGCGAGCACCCGGACCCGGGAAGTGGCCGTGCGCGCGGCCATCGGGGCGTCCAGGATGCGGATCGTCCGGCAGATGTTCACCGAGAGCGTGCTGCTGGCGGTGCTGGGGGGAGCCCTGGGCATCGGGCTGGCCTACGGCGCGACAGCTCTGATCGGGCCCGTGGTGCCGGAGGGACTGTTCAAGGTGGGCGATGTGACGGTGGACGGCACCGTTCTGTCGTTCACGGTGCTGGTCACCCTTCTGACGCCCGTGGTGTTCGGCCTGGTTCCGGCGCTGTCGGCATCCCGCACCAACCTGGCCGACAACATCAAGGAAGGCAGTCAGGGCGGTGGCGACCGGAGCTCGCTGAAGGGGCGTCGGGCCCTGGTGGTGATCGAGGTGGTCATGGCCATCGTGCTCATCTCGGGCACCGGCCTCATGGTGCGCAGCTTCATGCAGGTGCAGCAGGTAGACCTCGGGTTCCACGCCGACGAGCTGCTCACGGTGGAGGTGACCCTGCCCGAATCCGACTACGCGGGCCCCGCGGAGCAGGCGGGGTACTTCGTCCGGGCCGTGGCACAAGTGGCGGCGGTACCGGGAGTCACGGGGGTGGGTACGGTCTACCCTCTGCCGCTGAACCACGAGAACATGCCCGTGCAGGTGGCCGCGCCCGGCCGTGAGCCCGCGGATCCGGGCGACTGGCCGTCGATCCTCTACGGCCGGGTGGGTCCCGGCTATTTCCGGTCCATGGGGATCCCGTTGCTGGCAGGCCGGGGATTCGACCAGGGCGACACCCCCGAGGGCGAGCGGATCGTCATCATCAGCCAGGGCCTCGCCGAGTCCCAGTGGCCTTCGGACGATCCGGTCGGGAAGACGATCCTGTATGGCGACCCGCGCTCGCCCAGCGAGGCGACCATCGTGGGCGTGGTGGGGGACATCCAACAGGAGGGAGTGGCCAACGGGACCCGACCTCACCTCTACCGGCCGCTCTCGCAGGCGCCGGTGCGTCGGCGATTCATCACCGTGCACGCCGCGGGCGGACCCGGAGCTCTGGTACCCCAGGTGCGCCAGTCTCTTTCGGCCCTCGACCCGAACCTGCCGCTGACGATTCGCCCGATGATCGACGTGGTTCGCGAGAACACGTTCCAGTGGAGCCTCGGCTCAGCGTTCCTGGGCGTATTCGCCATGGTGGCGTTGCTGCTGGCGGCCCTGGGGATCTACGGTGTGATCTCGTACTCGGTCGCTCGGCGCCGTCGGGAGATCGGGCTCCGGATCGCTCTGGGGGCGAGCAACCGGCAGATCCGGGGCGTGGTGGTGGGCGAGGGCCTTCGGCTGACCGCCATCGGGATGGCGATCGGCCTCGTGTTGGCCCTGGGCGTGGGCCAGGTCATGGCCTCACTGTTGTTCGGGGTCCAGCCCTTCGACCCCGTCACGCTGGGTGGCGTGCTGATGCTGTTCATGGCGGTCGCCACGGTCGCCAGCCTCGTGCCGGCCATTCGCGCCGGACGCGTCGACCCGCTGGGGGTCTTGAAGGCGGAATAGGACGGAGTCGCCCCGGGGCCCATCGGCTCCGGGGCGGATCGCCACCGCGCCGATCCGGCGCTCCGCCTCCCCTCCGCGGTTTCCCACCTGCCGGGCGCGTGTTCTCTTGTGTGTGCTGCAACGAGAACCCGTCGCCGACCGTCCCACGTAGGGAAGCACGCGACCTACGTCTCCCCGCCGGATCGAACGCATGGCCGACGACAAGGACTTCGATTTCAACCTCCCGGATCTTCCCAGCGACGAGGAGTTGGGAATCAGCCCCGAGGACTACGACCTCCTTGACGAGGACGGCGAGATTCGGCCGGATCCCCCGGAGGGCAAGGCTCCGGCGTCGGGCGCCGGCCCCGCAGCGTCTGCGACAGGGGCCGCGGAGGCCGCCGATCCCAAGCTGGCGAAAGCGGCCAAGCGAGCCCGGGAGAAGGCCGAAAAGGCGGCCGCGAAACAGGCCCGGCAGCAGGCCCGCGCGGCGAAGAAGGCGGCGAAGGCCGGGCCCGCCGCGACAGGCACGGCCGGCGGGGCCGCAGGGGCGAAAGCTGCGACCGGACCGACGGAAGCAGCGAAGGAGGCTGGAGACAAGGCCCCGAAGCGGCGTTGGTTCCGGCGCGGGAAAAAGGCCGAGAGCGCCGGTGCCGAAGAGCCACCCGCCTCCGAGGCGGGTGCAGCCGAGGGGAAACCCCCACCCCAGCCTCCAGGCAGCAAGAACCGGGGGCCGCTGGCGGCCGCGGTTCTCCTGCTGGCGGCGTTCGCGAGCGCGAGCGAACGCGGCGTGCCGAGACCGGTGCCCGCCAACGCTCCGGCGGACGAGTTCAGCTCGGCCCGGGCCATGACCGACCTCATCGAAATCGCCCAGGCCCCCCACCCGCCGGGCTCTCCCGAGCACGCGCGGGTGCGCGGGTACCTCGAGGCCCGGCTCACCGATCTGGGTCTGGATCCCCAGGTCCAGACGACTACCGCCTTGCTTCGGGGCGGTCCATACGCGATCGCGGCGACCGTGCGGAACGTCGTGGCTCGGCTGCCGGGGCGGGAGTCCACGGGATCCGTTCTGCTCACCGCCCACTACGACGGACATGAGGGGTCCTTCGGCGCCGGAGACGACGGATCCGGGGTGGTGGCGATCCTCGAGGCCCTCAGGGCCGTGCAACAAGGCGAGCCGCTGCGGAACGACGTCATCGTCCTGATCAGCGACGCCGAGGAGCTGGGGCTGCTCGGCGCCAAGGCGTTCGTGGAAGAGCACCCCTGGATGACAGACGTGGCCATGGTGCTCTCATTGGAGATGAGGGGCGGAGGGGGGCCGTCCATCATGTTCGAGACGGGGGCCGAGAGCGGCTGGGTGATCGACGCCTACCGACGGGGCAGTCCCAACGCCTTCGCCAATTCCATGGCCCACGAGGTGTACCGGCGTATGCCGAACGGCACCGACTTCACCGAGTTCAAGGACGAAGGCGTCCAGGGGCTCAACTTCGCCGCCATCGGTCGCGCGCACCTGTACCACCAGTCCTACGATTCTCCCCAGCACCTGTCGGAAGGCACGCTACAGCACCACGGCGTCAACCTTCTTTCCATGCTGAGGGTGTTCGGGAACGAGGACCTGGCCACCGTCCGGGCACCCGATCCGGTCTACTTCAGAGTCCCCGGCGTGGGCCTGGTGGTCTATGGGGCCCGGTGGGTGATTCCCATGACCATGGGACTGGCCGTGCTCCTCGGGCTCCTGATCCTCGTGGGGATACGCCGGGGTTTGAGCGGGAAGGGCGTCGTCGCGGGCCTGCTGTACTCCCTCCTGGTCATGGCGGCCGGGGCCGGCGCAGGGTGGCTCATGCTGCGGGAGCTGCCTCCGCTGCACCCCGAGTACGGAGCCCTTCTGGGCAGCCTGTTCCACTCCGAGGGATGGTACGTGCTGGCGCTAGTGGGGTTGGTCACCACCGTGGCCGTTCTGGCGCTCTCCGTGCTGCGCCGGTGGTTCCCCGCCGCTCCCCTGGCACTGGGTGCGTCCGTCATTCCCCTGTTGGCCGCCGGCGGGCTCACTTTCATCGCGCCCCTGGCGGCGATGAACCTCCAGTGGCCGACCCTGGCCCTGATGCTCGCGGGCGCGCTGCTCATGCTGCTGGGCAGGGACCGTGAGACCGGCGTCGTCGGCACTGCGGGAGTGCTGCTTCTGGCGCTGCCGGTGCTGGTCTTCCTGGTGCCCCTGGTCGAGCTGCTGTGGTGGGCCATGACGCTACGCATGGCCGTGGGACTCGGCGTCCTGGTCGGGTTGGCCTGTGTTCTGCTGTTGCCCGCCCTGGACGCCCTTCGCCGGCCCAACTGGTGGTGGGCGCCCGTGGCCGGTCTCGTGCTGTCCGTGGGATTCCTGGGCCTGGGCATCCTCAACGCTCGCCCCACGCCAGAGCGTCCGGCTCCCTCGACCCTGGTGCTGGCCCTGGACCGGGAGACGGGTTCTTCCCTCTGGGCCACCAATCCCACGGCCGCGGACGATGCCCCGGGAATGGTCTGGGCGGGCGAACAGGTGGGAGAGTTCGGACCCCCCGACACGCTGGCCAACTTCTTCATCGAGGGAGGCGCGTATCGGACCCGGCAGGCCGACCCATTGGCCCTGACCGGGCCCGAGTACGAGCTACAGGCCGACGGTCTGGTCGAAGGTCAGAGAACGGTACGGGTGGGGATTCGCTCCACCCTGGGCGCCGAGCTGTTGACGGTCCGTGTGCCAACCACCGCCACGCTGACGGCGGTGAACGGCCGGCCCCTTCCCACCCGAGACCCCTCGGGCGCGATCGCTGAAGAGCCTGTGACCGCGTTCCAGCACTGGGGCGAGCCGGTGGGCGCACTGCTTCTGGACTTCGAGGTCGGATCGGCGGCTGCGTCCCTGGAGCTGTCGGTCGTGGAGCACACGTTCCGGCCGGCTGAGCTGGTGGGGGCCGAGCCGTTCCGCCGCCCACCCGACCTCGCGCCCAACGTCAACCTCGGCAGCGACCGGGCCATGGTCCGGAGCGTGATCAGGGTGCCCCTTGGGGGCGAGGGCCTCGCGGCACCGCAGCCGCTGGGCGCCCCAGCCACCGAAGCCGGAGCGCCGACCGGTGCGGGCCCCGACGATCCGTCGGCCACGCCCCAGGCCGCGGACACGACCAGGACACCGGTGGACAGCACCCAGGTCTCGGGACCGGTGGACACCGCCCAAGCCCCGGTCCCAGCCGACACGACGCAAGCCCCGCCACCGCCCGACACGACTCAAGCGCCGCCACCGCCCGACACGACTCAAGCGCCGTCACCGCCCGACACGACCCAGGCCCCGCCACCCGCCGACACGACGCACGCCCCGACCCCGGCGGACAGCGCGCAGGCACCGCCGGACACGACCCAGGCCCCCGCCTCCACGGCCCCGCCGTCGCCGGCTGATAGCACGGGTTCGGCCAACGAAACCAAGCCGACCCCGCCGCCGGACACGACGACGGGGCGTTCGCCCGGCTCCTGAGCGCTGGCTCGAGCGGCGAGCCCGCTAGGGCGTGGTGCGACTCACCTCGATCCCGTCCAACGAGCCGAGGCGCGCCACGACGCCCCAGCCGCCGAACCCCTCGGTGACCGCGAAGACGAGCTCGTTATCGCCCTCGCGCAACTGCAGATAGAGGGCGTCGTTGTCCACGGTCATCACCCCCAGATAGCGCTCCGACCGGGACAGGTAGCTGTTGTCACCCGTGAAGATCAGCTGTCCGTTCAGGAACACGCTGCCCCGGTCGCTGAATCCGAAGTTGAGCTTCTTGACCTGGTCCCGGTCCGAGCGGATCACCGTGCGGACAAGGACGGCAGTGCCGTGCTCGCTCTGCACCCGAGCCCGGCTACGCCCGATGTTCAGGCGGCCCGCGCCGTCGTGGGTCCAGATTGACTCCCAGTCTCCGTCCAGGATCTCCCGAGGGAGCCGGGTGATCGTCGCCTCGGGGGCCGGGAAGGCCTGGGAGACGTCCCACCGCTGCACCATGTTGGGGCCTCCGTTGCCCATGGGTTCTCCGTCCCGGGGTGCCGGCTCGGATGCGGCGTGGGTGATCGACAGGTCGGCGATTTCGGTTGGATAGAGGTCGAACTCGTTCTGCTGGGGGAAGTTGGCCACCAGCACCAGCCCTCCGCTCCGGGGATCCCGCACCATGGACTCCACGCTCAGGGCCGGCTCTTCCTGTTCCCCTACGTACACGCCGAGGCGGCTGTCCTGGACCTCGAGGCGGACGTGGACCCATTCGTCCGGCGCGAACCGGGCCGAGGCGTTGTGCTCGGCGTAGATCTGCCAGGCGCTGAGACCGTGGTCGACCGGGGTGTACTGCATCGCGTCGAAGCGGCCGGTCTGATGGGGACGGATGTAGAAGTACTCGAAGTCCCGCCCGGACGCCTCTGAACGGAACCCGAGGCCGGCGAACGAGCGGTGCCCGGCCGTGCGGAAGTCGAACTCGATGGTGCCGTTGCCGAAGTCGGCGGACGGAAAGACCAGCCGGCCCGACCGCAGCTGAAGGACCTCCCGGCCCTCGACCGAAGCGACCCTGGCGTCGCCCGTCATCGTCCAGGTCTCGCCGGCAAAGTCCAGCGTCTCCTGCGCCGGCGCGCAAACGGGTAGGAAACCACACAACGCGAGCGCGCACAGCGATCGAAAACCGTTCATCGCCCAATCCTCCTCGTCCCAATCGAGTATCGATGCCGAGGCGTCCGGCCCTGCTTCGGGCTACGGCCGCCTGGTTCACCTGAAACGTAGTCCGGCCCATGCAAAGCGGGTTTCCGCAGGGTCACCACCCCGCAAGGGACGTGTGAACAGCTCGTGAACCGGCGACCTGCCCTGACGGGCGATTGTGCCTTCCTGGTCGGCGGTTACGCCGGTTTCCACCCGTGCGGACCTCGTATCGATGCTGGTTCCGGGAGGTGGAATCCCGTGCTAGTGTTGAAGATGCGAAACGCACTCCGCATGGGTGGCGGCACCGCCCGACTGGTCTTGCCGGTGGTCTCACTGCTGCTGGCCCTGGCGCTGGCCGCGGCGCTGGCGTACCAGGCGCTTCAGGCCGAGCGCTCACACCGGGCCGTTGCCGAACAGACCTTGTGGGATTACGCCAACTTCGCCGCGTTCATCCTCGGATCCAGGGTCTTCGAGACCGTTCAGCCTTCGGTCGAGCACGACCTGGACGTGCTCCGAAGAGTGGCCATCGGTGACACGGCCGAAGTCGCTCTGGAGTCCGTGCTTCAGCCGTGTGCGGGGCGGCCCGATCTGGACCGGTGGGCGTTCCACATGGACTTCTCGGCCAACACCTTCGAGACCTGGGGGTCGGTGCCGGACCTGGTGTGGGAGTGGACCCAGGACACGCTCTGGACCGACGTGCGACGGGACGAGGTGGCCCGCTTCAGCTTCAGTCACCTCTTCGGCGACATCGGCTCGGGACCGTTCGGGCTCGTGTACACGGCGCAGCGGGACGCCTGGGAAGAGCCGGTGCGGGCGTACGGGCTGACCCCCTGCTTCGAGGGAGCGGGACGGTCCGTGTTCCAGGCGAGCCTGTCGGGTCCGCCCGCCCTGCCTCCGACGCTGACGGGGACGCTGCCCAACGACTCCCTGCTGTCGGTTCGGGTCCTGGATCCATCGGGGGGCCTGGTGTGGGAGTCTCCGGCACAGTTCCCGGAGCGGTACACGGGCACGACCCCGGTCTGGGGTCCGTTCGGTGGCCTGACGTTGCACACCGTGCTGCGGCCGGAGCTTGCAGACCAGCTGGTGATCGGGGGAATCCCCACGTCCCGGCTCCCCCTGACGCTCGGCCTCTTGGGGCTGGCTGCGGGGCTGGTCCTGGTCGCGCTTTTCCAGATGCGGCGCGGGTACGAGCTGGTCCGGCTCCGGGAGGGCTTCGTCAGCAGCGTGTCCCACGAGCTTCGGACGCCGCTCCAGCAGGTCCTCCTGTTCGTCGAGCTCCTGCGAATGAAGAAGCTGCGGACCGAAGCGGAAGAAACCCGGTCCCTCCAGATCGTGGAGGAGGAGACCCGGCGCCTGATCCAGCTGGTGGAGAACCTGCTCCAGTTTTCCCGAGCGGGGCAGGGCGAGGTCACGGTCGATCCCAGGGACTTCGACCTGGTCCCCCTGGTCGCGGAGACTGTGGAGGCCTTCCAACCGCTAGCCCGGGCCGGCAAGGCGACGGTGACGTGCGACCTGAGGCCGGCCCTGGCCGTAGGTGACCCGGATGCGATTCGGCGCATCCTGCTCAATCTGCTGGACAACGCCGTGAAGTACGGTCCGGAACGGCAGACAGTGTCCGTGGCGACGTTCGCCAAGAACGGAACTGTGGTTCTGCAGGTGGAGGACGAGGGCGGAGGCGTCGCCCCGGAGGATCGAGCTCGGGTCTGGGAGCCTTTCTATCGGGCGGCCCGAGGCAGGGCGGCGGACGACACCGGCAGCGGCATCGGGCTGTCGATCGTCCGTGATCTGGTGGACCTCCAGGCCGGGGAGGTGGGGATCGAGGACGCGCCCGGTGGGGGCGCCCGCTTCGTCGTGACCCTGCCGGCAGCCGGAGCTGGAGGCCGGTCATGAGCCCTCCGACTGCCCACGTCCTTCTCGTGGAGGACAACGAGTCTCTCGCGTTCGGGTTCCGCACGAGCCTGGAAGTCGAGGGCTATCGGGTCACAGTGGTGGGCGACGGCCGTGAAGCCCTGTCCCGGGCTCGGGAGCTGGATCCGGACCTGGTCATCCTGGACCTGATGCTGCCCGGGCTCAGCGGCTTCCACGTGCTGCGAGAGCTGCGGGCAGGCGGCCAGGACATGCCGGTCCTGATCCTGACGGCCCGGGGCGAGGAGGCGGACAAGGTCCAAGGCTTCCGGCTGGGCGCGGACAACTACGCGGTGAAGCCTGTCGGCGTGCTGGAGCTCCTGGCTCGGGTGGAGGCGCTGTTGAAACGGGCGGGACGCCATCCGGACGAGGACCCTGCGCCCGCGATGTACGTGTTCGGAGCCGTCGAGGTCGACGTGCCGACTCGCACCGTGTCTCGAAGCGGAGAGCGGGTCGAGCTGACCCCCATGGAGTTCGATCTCCTGCTGTTCCTGCTCCAGAGGACCGGCGCGGTCGTTCGCCGTGGGGAATTGCTGCGAGAGGTCTGGGGGTACAAGCGGGCCGTGGCGACCCGGACCGTCGACACCCACATCGCCAAGCTACGCACCAAGCTCGAAGCGGACCCGGCCCACCCCGATCACATCCTCACGGTGCGCAAGGTGGGGTACCGACTCGAAGTTTGAGCGGCTTGCGGCCCCGGCCTGAGAGGCAGCGACCCCGGTCCGAGGGGCTGCGGCCCCAATCTGAGCGGTTGCGGCCCCAGTCCGAGCGGCTACGACCCCTCGCCACCCCGGCGTTCGGCCGCGTCGCCCACGATCTCGAGCTGGGGCGCCCGGGCCACGAGTGCCCGAAGGAAGCCGGCCTTGTCCTCGGGCGAAATCAGGACCGAT